>Ga0181520_10009439_pt1 | contig 13468 bp, 10 predicted proteins | sample PEATcosm2014_Bin_29_FD_132451 | JGI IMG/M metagenome (GOLD analysis project Ga0181520, IMG submission 132451) | Peatland microbial communities from MTU Mesocosm Facility, Houghton, MI, USA - PEATcosm2014_Bin02_30_metaG | ecosystem: Environmental > Terrestrial > Soil > Wetlands > Peat | place...
GTCGCCGCGAAAGCCGATGCGAAGATTCCACTCTTCAACGCGAACGGCTCGCGCACGTTATTCCCGGGCTGGCTCGCACTCGATACGCGAGCGCGCGGCGAAGATGTCGAACTGCCGAAAGTTTCTATTGGCGATGCATTAACGCTCCTCTCGCTCGGCGCAGAAGAAAAGCAGACCGAACCGCCGAATCGTTACACCGAAGCCGGTCTCATTAAAGAGTTAGAGAAGCGCGGCATTGGACGGCCATCAACGTACGCTTCAATAATGAAAACGATTCAAGATCGCGGCTATGTCGAAAAATTGGCGCGTGCATTGAAACCGACGGCGACCGGAATGGTTGTTTCAAGTTGGTTGGAAGAACATTTCCCCAAATATGTGAGCGATACTTTTACCGCCGAAATGGAAGACGAATTGGACGAAATTGCACGCGGTGAACGCGGCTATACCGAGACGCTTTCTGCATTTTATGGTCCATTTGAAAAAGCCGTTCATGCAAAAGATAAACTGCCGAAGGCAACCGCGCTCGGCGATGCACCGACAGAATTCCCCTGCCCGATTTGCGGTGGCGCGATGGAATACAAGCTCGGTCGCGGTGGCGTTTTCATGAGTTGTAAAAAATATCCCGAATGTCTCGGCGCACGAACCGAAGAAGGCGTTGAATTAAAAAATGACGAACCTATTGGGAATCACCCTGAAACCGGCGCACCAATTTTCGTAAAGACCGGACGATTCGGGCCGTATGTGGAGATGGCATTGCCGGAAGAAAAAGAAAAAAAGAAAATCGGCAAAGGACGGCCGCGCGTTATCGCCAAGCGCGCGAGCATTCCCACTGGCACCGATATTTCGCAAGTGACTCTCGCCGACGCGTTAAAATATCTTTCGCTCCCGCGCGAGTTAGGGCTTCATCCCTCAACCGGCAAGCCGGTATTCGCCTCAACCGGACGCTTTGGGCCGTATGTTGGCAGTGATGGCGAATTTCGTTCTATAAAGTCCGCCAGAGGCGGATCCTCCTCCGGAGGAAAAGATCCGTATACTATCACGCTCGATGAAGCACTCGCGCTTCTCGCTGAACCGAAAAAGCAATCTAAGGGCGTTGAGCTTGTTAAAGAAATCGGCGCACATCCGCGCACGGGCAAAATGCTTTCGCTTTACAAATCAAAACAAGGACTTTTTTTGAAGAAAGGCCTGCGCCGCGTGTATCTGCCCGCGTCCATCTCCGCCGACGCTTTAACTCCCGCCGAAGCCGCGGAGTATTTGAAATAAAAAATTATTTCTTTGTTCTGATTCTCGCCTTTCTTAAAATTTCAAGCGCCAAAATTCCGCTTTCTTTATCATTTTTCATATTCCCCAACATCCTGAAACTTCCTTCTCCGAAGGTGTCCTCGACTAACCGAGCGATTGGCAAAAGCTGACCGGTGAATTGAGCTTTCAGAAATTCTTTAAAAACTTCTTCCGGAGATTGATATCGTTTCGGAAATTGCCTTTGTATCTCTTCACACACATAATTTAAAACTTTACGTTGAGTTCCATACCCGAAATTGTTGTATTCATTCTCTCTTTCTCCCACCCAATAAATTTCTTCCACGGGGATGCCTTCTCTTTTTGAAATATTTTCGGCGAGCTTTCTGGCTTCCGCTGACGACAGTTTCTCTTTCTCCTTTTTAAGGATTGGCAAGGCAAGCAAATTTGGGAAAGATCGCTTCTCTTGTTCGGATACGATTGCTTCATGTAGCCCATCAAAATGCGAATGATACCCTTCTTCATCTTTCTTCTTCTGCGCCGCTAATGCTGAGATTCCTTCTCTGTACTGTGTTCTTCTTTCTACCTTCTTACCTTCTTTTTCAGTCTCTTCAACCTCTACTGCGTAATGTCCTTTGAGATGAAGGGTCTCATGCAATGTTGCCGCTCCGAAACGAACCGGATTATCTCTAAACTGGTTCGCATTGTATACAGACGCCTGATCCATAGAAGAAGCCATGGCACTACTCCCGCTATTCGTAACCTTCTTAAAAAGCTCGGGAGGAACAATGTGATAATTTTCAGCGGGGATAGTGTAAGGTTCCATTCCCGACTCTTCTCGCAATCTATTTGTTTCCGCATTTGCGAAGTTGATCAATGAATATTCTTCTTCTGTTTTTGGATATTCCAAACGCTTGATTTCCTTTTGGTCGGCTTCAGATAACGATTTAATATGGTCAGTGAGGCGAAGTTCTATTTCCTGTTTGGTTTTTTCTTTTACCTCTTCCGAAGCGCCTCCAACTACTCTGAATCCTGGAATTTTTTCCATATAAATATATTAACAAATTTAAACGACGAAGGTGTATAGTGTCCTTCTATGACGATGACGAGTGTCAAGGAGGTTATCGGCGCGATGACGAATCCGTCGGCTGAAGATGTTGCGCTGGTCGAAAAGGCGTACGAGTTTTCCAAAAAAGCACACGAAGGCAAAACGCGTTATTCGGGCGAACCGTATTTCATTCATCCGGCGGCAACTGCCAAAACACTTGCCGAATACGGCATGGACGCAACGACCATCGCCGCGGGATTGCTCCACGACGCGGTCGAAGACGGCTGTACCACGCGCGAGGAAATTGAAAAAGAATTTGGAAAGGAAGTGCTTTTCATCGTGGACGGCGTAACAAAACTCGGCAAGCATAAATACCGCGGCGCCGAGCGACACGCGGAATCCCTGCGCCGACTTCTTGTCGCAACGGCGAGCGATATCCGTGTGCTCATCGTGAAGCTCGCCGACCGCAAACATAATGTGCAAACGCTCGAACATGTGCCCGAGCCGAAACGCCAGCGCATCGCGCTCGAGACATTGGAGATTTATGCGCCCATCGCCGATCGACTCGGCATGGGCCGAATGAAGCGCAATCTCGAAGATTTTTCATTTCCTTTCGTTGATCCGGATGCCGCACGGCATACCGCCGGAATGTTGAAATTAAAAACGCAAGAAACCGAGGACGGCCTTGCGAAAGTGCAGAAAGAATTAAAGCGCGAACTTGCGAAAAAAGGCATCACGACCTTTCGCACCGATATTCGCATGAAAGGATTGTGGAGCTTGCATCAGAAATTGAAAAGGAAAAATGACGATATCACGCTCATCCACGACATCGCCGCGCTCCGCATCATTGTGCCGAAGATCGAGGATTGTTATACGACGCTCGGCGCCGTGCATGCGCTCTATCGGCCTCTGCCGGGCGAGTTTAAAGATTACATCGCTTTCCCGAAACCAAACGGCTATCAGTCGCTTCATACAACCGTCGTGACGCCTGAAGTGGGCATCGTTGAAATTCAGATTCGCACCGAAGAAATGCATCGCCTCGCGCAATTCGGCATCGCCTCGCACATGTCATACAAACAGCTCGGGAAAGGGATCGAAAAACTCGGGAAGGAAGAGCAAAAGAGCCGGTTTTCATCGCTTTCTTTTTCTTGGGTTCGCTCGCTTGTTCCTTCGCTTATGAAAATCTCCGAAAAAGAAAAAGAAACGAAAGACATCGTGAAAGTCCCTCCGTGGCTCGCCGAACTTGCCGAAGCGCATGCGGAAGTTGCCGGCTCTAAAGAATTCGTTGACGGACTAAAAGAAGATTTTTTCTCGCACCGCGTTTTTGTTTTTACTCCGCAAGGCGATGTCGTCGACCTCCCTGCGGCATCAACGCCGATTGATTTCGCCTATGCGATACACAGCGACCTCGGGAATCATATCCAAGGCGCGAAGGTAAATGGAAAATTAGTTTCGTTCGATACGGAACTCAACAATGGCGAAGTAGTCGAGATCCTGCGTCGTGACACCGCGCATCCGTCGGCGAAGTGGCTCGAAATCGCGCGCACCTCGCTCGCGCGACGACACATCCGTGCGGCGTTTGGCATGACCGAGCCCGCTAAAATAGTAAAAAGGAAAAAGAAATTTATGCGAAAAATTAAACAGTAAAACCGCTCACTGAATATAATTCGTCATCGGGCGGCTCGTCGGGCGCGGCAGGAATAATCGGATCGGGTTCTGACTCGGACACCCCTTCGTTCGTCGATTCATGAACGGCAGAAGACGGGATGAGCGATGCCGCGAGTGCCGCGAGATCGTCCGGCGAGAAAAAATCGATAAGCAGGCGGCCGCCCTCGGCATTTGTCTCGATAATAACGCGCGTGCCAAGAGTTTCGGTGAGCGATTTTTCCAGCTCCACCATCTCAGGCGTTTTCCGATGATACTTGCGTACGCGATCTTGCGCGATTGAACGCGCGATATTTTCGACTGCGCGAACCGGCAAGCGCTTCAAAATTATTTCTTTAAAAAGCGTTTCCAATTCTTCGGGACGGTCATTGAGCGCGAGAAGCGCGCGCGCGTGGCCTTCGGTTATTTCTTTCCCCATCACAGCGCCTTGTATATGCTCGGGCAATGAAAGCAGGCGAAGCGAATTAGAAACATACTCTCGGCTCTTACCGATTTTCGCGGCGGTCTCGGCATGCGAGATACCGAAGTCCTCGATAAGTTTTTTAAGCGCTTTGGCGCGGTCGATGGCGTTCAGGTCCTCGCGTTGAAGATTTTCGATGATGGCGAGTTCGAGCTTTGTGAGATTATTATCGCCGTGGCGAATCACGACTGGCACTTGTTTCAGACCAGCGAGCTTGCTTGCGCGCAGGCGCCTCTCGCCCGCGATGAGCTCGTACAAACTTTCGAGCCCGCCTTCGGGTTTCTCGACATCGGTGCGCGTCACGACGAGCGGCTGGAGCACGCCGTACTGGCGGATACTTTCTGCGAGCGAGGTCAGCCCCTCTTCGCTAAAGTCCCGCCGCGGCTGATAGGGATTCGGCTGTATCTTTTCAACATCAATCCAAAAAACCGAATCATACTTTGTCGGCACATAGCCCGCATCGTCATTCATATGAATGATTTTACCATGATGAAAATAAAGACGCGAAATGGTATTGTGCACTGTATTGCCGGGATGGCGGAATTGGTAGACGCGATGGATTCAAGACCCATTGTCGCAAGGCATGAGAGTTCGAGTCTCTCTCCCGGCACAAAAGAGTGGTATACTTGTGTGCAGAGTTCTTAATGTTCCTTTTGGTTAGGAGGTTGAGAATGGAAAAGCAAACGGCGAAAGAGTTGGTTAAAGAAGGGTTTGTGGTAGCTTTCTTCCTTCGTAAAGAGGATTGGGAAGATTTGACTGCCGAGAAAAGATGCGATGTCGTGGATAATTCTTTTGCCTCAAGGATGTGCCGGCAAGTGGAAATTTCCGAGACCGCGCGTAGCGTTATTTTCTTAGTTCGGTAAAACGAAAGGAGGTGCAAAAATATGGGAACGACTTTTTAAAGACCGTCTGAACACAAAAAAATCAGACGGTCTTACCATGTTTGCGCAGACATGTTACCATCGCGCGTGATGGCGATAAAAATACTTTGCATCGCGGGGCCGACGGCATCGGGTAAATCCGCACGCGCGGTTGAAGAAGCGTTAAAACATAATGGCGAAATAATTTCCGTTGATTCGCGGCAGGTGTATCGCGGATTGGATATTGGCACTGAAAAAATACCGTCTGAAGAAATGCGCGGCATTCCCCACCATCTCATCAATATACGCGAAGTAAATGAAAATTATTCTGCGGGCGATTTTGTTAATGACGCAACGCGATTGATTGAAGAAATTTATGCACGAAAAAAATTGCCGATTTTGGTTGGTGGAACTCATTTTTATTTTGATGCGCTTTTGAATGGCTTGCCGGCTGGCGTTGACGAAAATTCCGCGCTTCGCGCGAAGCTTGAAAAATTTTCAACCGAAGAACTCTACGCGCGCATTCGCTCTGCGGACGCGCGCCGCGCTTTAGAATTGGACCCGAAGAATCGGCGTCGCTTAATTCGCGCTTTAGAAATTATTGAGTCGCTTGGTACTGTCCCAAAACGCGGCTTATCTACTACATTTTCTGGCACAAAGCCAAAATATGAAGTTGAATGGATTATTATTAATCCTTCAGGTCAAGAATTACGAAAGCGAATTGATGCGCGGCTCGCGGATGCGTTTAATCGCGGACTCATTGAAGAAGTAAAATGCGTACGCGAAACAGTTGGCGATGCACGATTAAATGAACTCGGCCTCGAATACAAAATTATCGGCGAATTCTTGCGAAATGAACGCTCGCGCGAATCGCTCTTTCCCACTCTTTCAGCAAAGCTCTGGCAGTATGCGCGCCGCCAGAAGGTGTGGTTGAGAAAATTATCGCGAGAAACTATTGCGGCAACTCCGTCGCGCCCGGACAGAAGCTGAATCCGAGATTTATTCCGGAATATTGCGAGTTAACATTGTCCGGCACACTGACCATATAATTTAACTGGCACATTTGCTTTTGTGAGATGCCAAGGTCTGCCATAAGAAATTGCTCTGCTTCCTTCCGCACGGTTCCTATCGGCTCCTGCAACAACGCAATGTTAAAATATTGTGTCGCGCTGATATATTCAATAATGTAAGGTGGGGTATTGGTCGCGGTTGGATCTGGCACGCCTTCATTCACATGATAGCCGAGATAATAATATCCTGGATTAATTGGGTCTTTTACTGTCGCTGGATCTTTTAGGAAATCTTTTGTTGGCGTCGTCGCGTTTGTAGTTGTAGCTATCGTTGTCTTCTGTGCAACTGAATTAGCCACAGGAAATCCAATGTTTTCTGAACTGGTTGTCGATGTCTTATTCCCATTCGCGAGCCAAAACGCAAGCGCGATAAGTCCGATAACTATGGTTATTCCTGCGATTATGAGAAATTTTTTCATATAGATTTTTTATTAGCTACCGCCATACTGTTTGTACTGTTGTACACAAGAGGTTGCTTTGCTATTACAATTAGCGCATGTCCATGACGAATAACCGGATTGGGAAACCAGTGTTTGCGCGACCTGCATGTTGCAGGCAGCATTCTGACAGTTTGAAAAATTGCTACAAGCGCCCGATGCTGCCTTATTCCAGGTCGATTGTGTTATCTGGAATGTACCACACGCGGTTGAATTAGAATCCGGATGAGTCGTATTATAAGGAGGTGTACTCGGGATCCCTGAACTTTCCGTCATCGCGATGCAGGACATAGCGTTCGCCTGTGCTGAATTAAAGCCAACCGATTGGAGAGACGCCGGACTGCAGGCGGTGTTTGCATCTGAACATAATTGCCCCGATTTCCCACTCACGCTCACCCCGTTGCCATTCGCAGTGATACCCGTCACATTCAAATTCGTTTGATTAAGAGTTTGCAATGAACCTTCTTGAACAAGACACATCTCATTGGCATTGCCATAAATGAGCGACGACCAGGTTCCCCATGTTGAATCGCTCGGATGATACAACACCGACATAACTGCATCCACGATGAGCCAGGCCGCGATGGCGATGATGATACCGACGACAGTGTTTTCAATAACTCCTTTTGCTTTGGTGATTGCCCCAGAATTTCCTTGGCTGGTGACGAGAAGAAAACCTGCATATGCGATCGTGATGGGCGCGACGAAAACAATCGCGAGTGTGATGAGAAGCTCGATGATGTCATTAATAACTGTGATGAGTGCGGCCCAACCCGCAGCGCATCTGTTAATCGCTTCCGGAACAATCGGACCAAAAAACGGTATCGATGCACGCGCGGCGACAGGCAACGCAAGCGAGCCGGCGATAAATATAACCGCGAAGAGCATCGTGCGGGAACGCATAGCTTCATCATATCGCCCCTCGCTTCGCTCGGGGCGGTTTTCCCCTGTTTTTTATCTGTGCTATCGTTTAGTTGTTCGGCTCCCCACTACGGGTCTATAGTTTAGTGGTAAAACAGCGGTCTCCAAAACCGCCGTCCCAGGTTCGAGTCCTGGTGGACCCGCCCGTTACTTGCGCTTGTGTGATTTTTTAGATTTAGGTTCAATGCCTTCCAATTTATAAATCTCATCGCGAATGAGCGCGGCGGTTTCGAAATCCAGTTGCGAAACAGCTTCAGACATTTCTTCCCTTTTTCGTTTGATAAAATCTGTTGGATTTTCTTTATACGCAATCGCATCGAGCGCGAGAAGTTCGTCAATCGTTTTCTGATGTTCGGTGCGCATCGACGCGGCGATATCGTGAATTTCTTTATGGATGGTTTTCGGCGTGACGTGATGCGCTTTGTTGTACGCGAGCTGTTTTTCACGACGACGATTCGTTTCGCCAATAGCGCGCTCGAGCGAGTCGGTCATCACATCGGCATAGAGAATCACGCGACCGAGGATGTTGCGCGCCGCGCGGCCGATAGTTTGAATCAACGAGACCTCGCTCCGTAAAAATCCTTCTTTATCGGCATCCAAAATTCCGATGAGTTCAACCTCCGGCAAGTCGAGTCCTTCGCGCAAAAGATTCACACCGACGAGAATGTCGAAAACGCCTTTGCGAAAGTTGGTGAGAATGTCGATGCGGTCGATGGTTTTCACATCCGAATGGAGATATTCCGCCTTGATGCCGCGCTCGCGCAAAAATGCGGAAAGATCTTCCGCCATTTTTTTCGTCAGCGTTGTCGCGAGTACTCTGCCGTTTCGTTTGATAATTTTTTCAGCTTGGTCAATAAAATCGGCGATTTGGCCTTTATATTTTTTTGTTTCCGTGATAGGCCGAACAATAAGTTCGGGATCGATAAGGCCGGTCGGACGAATAATTTGTTCGACGATCTGCTCGGAATGCACGCGTTCGTACGGCCCCGGCGTCGCGCTCGTATAAATCACCTGACTGATTCTTTTTTCGAATTCTTCAAACATGAGCGGGCGATTATCGCGCGCAGACGGCAAGCGAAAACCGTATTCGATGAGCACATTCTTACGCGATTTGTCGCCGGCATACATGCCGCCTAACTGCGGAACGGTCACATGCGACTCATCGATAATCGTTAAAAAGTTTTTTGGAAAATAAGAAAGCAAGGTGTACGGCGGTTCGCCTGCCTTCCTACCGTCGAAGTGCTGCGAATAATTTTCGATGCCGCTCGTGTAACCGATTTCGCGGATAAGTGCGAGGTCGGAGAGCGTGCGGCGTTTTAAGCGTTCGGCTTCAAGCGGTTTTTCTTCGCGTTTAAACTTCGCGAGCTGATTTTCCAATTCAATCTTAATGTCTTCAATTGCGCGCAGGCGTTCGTCTTCGCTCGTGATGAAATGTTTTGCAGGAAAAACAAAAATTGATTTCGGCTCAGCAATTTTCGTGCGCGAAATCGGATCAAGCTGATCAATTTTTGCAACAATATCGCCGTCAAAAGTAATCCGATAAACAATGCGTTCATTGATCGGCATGAGTTCAAGCGAATTGCCGACGGCGCGCACCTGACCCGGATTTAAATCGGCATTCGTCCGTTCGAAATAAATGCCGACCAACTTCCGAATCAACGCCGCGCGATTCTCCGCGGCGCCCTTCGCGATTTTTATGTTCACTTTTTCATATTCTTCCGGCGAACCGAGTCCATAAATCGCGGAAACTGACGCGACGATAATGACATCCTTCCGCGTCAACAAGGCCTGCGTCGCGGCATGGCGCAAACGATCGATTTCAGCATTAATTTGCGCCTCTTTCTCGATATAAGTATCCGAATGTGCGATGTATGCTTCCGGCTGATAATAGTCGTAATACGAAACGAAATAGTGCACCGCGTTTTCGGGAAAAAATTCTCGATATTCTTGCGCGAGTTGTGCCGCGAGCGTTTTATTATGTGCGAGAACGAGCGTTGGCTTATCGTATTTCGCGATGACATTCGCTATCGTGAATGTTTTGCCGCTTCCCGTCACGCCGAACAATGTTTGATGCCGCAGTCCTTTTTTTAAACCTTCTTCAAGTTTTTTAATCGCAGCCGGCTGATCGCCTGCGGGCGGAAACGGCGCGTGAAGTTTAAAATTAGGCATAGTAATTACGCGTAAATTCCGTGCGATACTCGTCAAATCGTCCATCAAGAATCGCTTCGCGCGCGCCAGCGACGAGATTTAAAATAAAACCGAGATTATGCATTGAACAAATAATTGAGCCGAGCATTTCTTCAGAACGAATAAGATGCGCGACATACGCGTACGAAAATCCCGACTCACCGAGCAGAGTAAAATCATTTTTATGCTTCTCGCCGCGGAGATGAATAATGCCGTGCTTTGTATAAATAGAGCCGTGCCGACCGATGCGCGTCGCCGCAACACAATCAAAAAGATCCATACCGTTCGCGATGCCTTCGAGTATATCGCCCGGTTCTCCGATGCCCAAAAAATGTCGCGGCAATTCTTCCGGCAACTCGTTCACTGCCGCAGAAAGCGCACCACGCATATCTTCTTTTGAAAAAGACCCGCCAATGCCGATGCCGTCGAAGCCGAGCGAAGAAATTTCGCGCGCCGATTCTCTGCGTAAATCTTCATGCCGGCCGCCTTGTACGATGCCGAAAATCGCTTGGCGTTTTGAAGCGTCAAGATTTTGCCGGTGTGCTTTCAAAGAACGGTTTGCCCAGCGATGTGTTCGTTCCATCGCTTCCTTCTGATATTCGTATGGCTCGGTCGGCGAAGTACATTCGTCAAACGCGAAGAATATATCCGCTCCGAGCGCGTGTTGGATTTCGACCGAGCGTTCCGGCGTGAAGCGATGGAGCGAGCCGTCGAGATGCGAAGTGAACGAAACGCCTTCATCATCAATGATAGCGAGTTGTCCATGCTGGCTCGCGATTTCTTCATCATAAATTGACGGCGTATTTGCTGGATTTTCTACGGTATCCGATTTTGTAAACTTTGAAATAGTTTTGCCGAATGCGGCGCCAAGCGAGAAAACTTGAAAACCGCCGGAGTCAGTCATCGTCGGGCTTTTCCAGTTCATAAATTTCCCGAGACCGCCGGCATCCCGCACAATTTTTTCGCCCGGTTGAAGATACAGATGGTAGGTGTTCGCGAGCACGACTTCAGCACCGAGATTTACGAGTTCGTCGGGAGAAATACCTTTCACGCTCGCTTTGGTGCCGACAGGCGCAAAGGCGGGCGTATGAATAAGGCCATGCGGTGTCGTAAGAATGCCCGCGCGCGCGCTCCGTCGGCTGACGGACGGCGCGCGTTTTTCTATGTTGAAATTAATTGCACTCATCACTCGCCACTATAGCCCCATCATTAGAGCATTGTCACGGTTGCGGAGATACTGTTGTTGTTCGTATCTGATTCGGTCAACTGATGATTCGGATCGATAACGATGCTGATGGTGTTCGCGCCCGGAGTCGTATTGGCGAAATGCACGATGTATTCGCTCGGTTGACCGGGAGCAAGCGATGCTTGTGTGAAAGTTTGATTAATAGAATGACTACCGGACAGAAGAGAAATGTTCATTGTCCACGATCCCGATACATTCGTGCCGACATTCGTCACGCGGAACTTTACCGCGATCGGCGTATTCGTGGGAATTGTTGTCGTCGAGACCAGAGCACCATTCGAGTCATATCCGATATTTTCTATGGTGACAGCCAGATCAGGCAGACCATAATAATTCGCCGTATTCGTTAAGGCGACTGGTACGCCCGAAGTCCAATGCGGATGAATCGTGTTCGTTGAGGTTGCCGATGCGTGCGGCGAACTGGTCGAACTTGACGATGCTTCCGTCACGCCAAAAGAAATGGTCGTTGGTGCGGTTGTCGTCGAGACAACGGAGATGCCGGCTTTCGGAGACGGGATTAAAACAGAACCGAGATAGACAACGGCAGAACCGGTGCGATTCACCACAGTCGGGACAAAGCGCGTCGAATAAACGGCAAGCCACATGCCAGCCGCGACCAGGGCGATAAAACCGACTACCGCGAGACCGGTGATAGCCGCTCGACGAACTTGCCCATTGGTTTGATTGTTATTCATATGAGATGTTATATACCACGAGGTAATTTTTATGTCAAGTTATGCGCCGATGATCGCGAGCGCGCGCGTAAGCGCAAGTTTCGCGCCGGTTATCTTGTCCGAATAACTCGAATCAATCGCGGTCGTGAGCGAAGCGATGATCTTCTCCAATAGCGGCGTCGAGAGTCGTGCCGATCGGCGCGCAATGTCGGCATCACAAGCGATACTCGTTTCAATGCGCGCGCGATACACATCGTCAAGGGCGCAAATCACGGCATTCATGAGCTGTTCCGGCGCACCGCCGCCGCGAATTTGCTGTCGTAATCCTGCAAATACCGCGGCGCGGTCGCCTTCAATGAGCGCGAGAGTGAAGCCGCGAACCTGCACAGGAACTTCATCAACTTTCGCGGCGACGGCATCAGTCGCAATCGGATCGGTCGAAATCGGTTCAACATTTTCATAGACCGGTTCGACATTCTTCTCTGCCGGCCTTTTCACCGATTCGCCCGATAAGCTCTTCACAATATCTTCTATCGAGAGCGCGCCATTATGCGAAAATGATTTAAATCCATCGTACGGAGAATATTCATGCGACGCTTCCTTGGGAATATTTTCCGAAGGAAGAGAAACCGGAATCGGAGCCGAACGGACAGATGCCGGTATCGGCTGTGCCGGCGCGTTCAACACCATTGAAACATTGGAGCTAAACTGGCGCGCACGTCGAACGATGAACGGCACGACGCCGAAAAGAATAAGATAGGTGAGCGCAAGCGCAAAACAAACGAGCGCGAGCCAATAAAAGACCGTGCCAATCGGCCCAAGGTTAAGACCGGTGTACGGAATTTGCGACAAAGAAAGAGTTGCGAGAGGTTGTACATTTCCGGATAGCGTCATGGTCGGAACGGTTGTTGAAATGATTGAACCGCCGCCTCCACTGCTACCGCCGCCGCCACAATTTCCCGAACATCCGCCACCACCGCCGCCTCCTCCACCGCTAGTTACACCGAGCGTAGCAGTGCAAGTAAGCGTCTGGCCATTAGTTGCAATAAATGTACCGGTATAGGTATATGAGCCGACACCGGGCGAAATCGATTGTGAACCGGAAACATCAGTTGTCGTACCGATGCCGTTGTTAATAAAAACACTTTGTATGTATGAACCGCTCCAAGAAAGCGTTGCCGAATTGCCGAGCGAAACGCTTATTGGGCTTACGCTAAGTGAACAGGATGGAGAAATGCCTCCACCGCCTCCGTTTATTGAAACAGTCGCGATGCACTTGGCTGTGCCGCCCGCGCCAACGACTGTGCCGGTATAAGTCGTGGCAACAGTCGGTGAGACCGATGCGGTGCCTGACGCGATCGTAGTGACAGAACCGATGTTGTTATCAATCGAAAATGAAATTGCATTAGTTGTCGTCCACGAAAGCGTCGAGGAACCACCGGAACTAATTGACGTCGGATTCGCGGAGAGCGTGCAAGTCGGAGATGATGGCGGCGATGGCGGATAGGTGCACGTCACACCATCTTGACTCGTCGCATTCGGATTGTAATTGGTTGCGGTCTTGTCCATGCAGCCATAAATAACAACTGGAATCGGCGTGACCGGTGTCACTGGAGTAACCGGCGCTGGAGTTGGCACTGGAGTTTCTTCTGGTGTTGGCA
>Ga0181520_10009440_pt1 | contig 13467 bp, 11 predicted proteins | sample PEATcosm2014_Bin_29_FD_132451 | JGI IMG/M metagenome (GOLD analysis project Ga0181520, IMG submission 132451) | Peatland microbial communities from MTU Mesocosm Facility, Houghton, MI, USA - PEATcosm2014_Bin02_30_metaG | ecosystem: Environmental > Terrestrial > Soil > Wetlands > Peat | place...
CTGGGGAAAGGCCGGAGGCCGCCGCCCCAGGTACGGCGCCCAAAAACAATTCCCTCTCTTTTTTCCATCCGGTTTGGCGCGCCCCGCTTCTGCGCGCCAAACCGGATGGAAAAAAGAGAGGCCAGCCTCAAAAGACTTCGTTTACGCAGTACTAGGCGCAGCCTCAAACGGGAGAAAGCCTCAGGTTCATGGCTCTGATGACAACGCCGCGCGAGCGAGTGTCGGTGCTCACTATTCATGCGGATTTACAGCCAGGCGTGAACCTGCTAAAGAGTTGTCATTCTCATGAAGCGCGCCATTGCTCTCTTTTCTCTTTGCGGTCTCCTCGCGCTCTGCGGAGACATCCTCATAGCCGGCCAAGCCCAGCCATCGCCGCAACCAGCCAATCCGGGCCTTGAAGCCCGGCACTCCCTGCTCTCGGCCGATGAGATCCTCCGCCGCGCCCTGGAGGCCCGCGGCGGGCAGGCGGCTCTGGAGCGCATTCAGTCCTTCCGCGTCAAGGGCACGGCGGTATTCATCGGGGGAGGCCAGGGCGACTATGAGTTCCTCGCCGCCCGGCCGAATCGCTATCGGGGGGTCATCGACGCCGGCGGCGGCGACCGATACGAATTCATCTTCAATGGCCAATCGGCCTGGGAGATCCTGCCGGGCAGCGCCCCGGAAACCAAGGTGGGGGAGAGGCTGCGAGAAAGCCAGGACGGCGGAGCTTTCTTTGCCGCATGCGATGATCCGCGGACCTACCGGTCGGTCCGCTATGCCGGGCTGAGCAGCCTCGAAGGCATGGAATGCCACGAGCTGAAGATCCTGACCCAGTCGGGGCTTGAACAGACGCACTACTATAGTGCGAGCAATTACCTCCTGGCCGGCACGCTGGAGCGGATCACAACGGTGACGGGACCAAGCTGGTGCCTCACGAGGTTCCTGGATTACCGGAAGTTCGACGGTTTCAAATTTCCGACGCGTCTCCGTTGCCGGACGGAAGAAAGCGAGTGGGCCATCCGCTTAAGCGCGGTCCAGGCAAACCGCGTGGACGGCTCGGCTTTCAACGCCCCCGCCGTCTCCGCGGGCAAGGAGCCGCCGCCCGCCGATCTCTCCGATGCCGAGATCAAAACCCTCCTCCGGGACTGCATCGAGGGCGACAGGCTCGGAGTCGGTCTCGTGGTCGGCTTGGTGGATCCCCAGGGCTGCCGCGTCATCAGTTGCGGCAAGCTGGACAATGGAAACAGCCCGGACGCCAACGGCGACACGCTCTTCGAGATCGGCTCGATTACCAAGGTTTTTACCCGCCTGCTGCTCTATGACATGATCGCGCGGGGAGAGATGAACATAGATGACCCGGTGCAGAAATACCTGCCCGCCTCCGTCCACATGCCCACCCGCCACGGCCAGCAGATTACCCTCTGGCACTTGATCTCCCACACCTCCGGCCTGCCGCGCGACATGGGAGGGCCAACGACAGCCGAGAGGCTCTACGCTTTTCTCGCCGGCCACAAGCTCCGCCGGGACCCCGGCGAGCAGGTCGAGTATTCCAACCTCGGCGTCGCGCTGTTGGGCCATGCGATTGCCTTAAAGGCGGGCCAGGATTACGAGACGCTGGTTCGCGAGCGAATCTGCCGCCCATTGAAGATGGACAGCACCGCCATCACCCTTACACCCGAGCTCCAGGCGCGCCGGGCGACCGGCCACGCCCCCGCCGGCCAACCGGCGGACTTCATCGGCCTCCAGGGCCTCCCCGGCGCCGGCGCCTTGTTTTCGACAGCCAACGACCTGTTGAAACTTGCTTCCGCCAAGCTGGGGCTGGCGCCCTGTCCACTTGCGGCGGTGGTGAAACGGGCCGGCGGCCATGACGGCGGCACTTTCGGTTTCAGCACGTCGCTGAACTTCGATGTGCAGCGGCGCCGCGCGCTCGTGATCCTGTCCAATTGCCGCGATGATGGCTTGATCGAGCATCTGCGCCCGCTCCTTAAAAACCAGTCTCCCAGGCCGCCGCAGACCGCCTCCATCAACACCGGGATCTTTGACCAATACGTCGGCCAGTATTATGCCAAGGGAGACCGCGTCAGGACCGTGCGGCGCGAAGGCGACCGCCTGTTGCTGCAAGAGTGGGGCCGAGCGAGCTGCGAGCTGTTCCCGCTGTCGGAAACCAACTTCTACAACCGGATGTTCGATTGCCGGGCCACGTTTGTCCGTGACGGCCACACCAGCCCGGCGCGGGAGCTGCTCGCCGGCGGCTGGCGCGGCACCAGACTCTCCGGCCGGATCCTCCCGCCCTCGGCTTCTCAACTGGCCGAAAAAGATTGTCCGCGCAGCGACGGTTCCGACCTTCAAGGGGTTTGGCAGGCCACCTTGCGGCCCTGGTACTGGCCCTTTTTCAGCCTGCACCTCAAGGTCAGGGTTGCCGAACCTTCGCCAGGCGCCTTCCGCGCCGAGGGGGACAGCCCCGATCAGGGCGTGAAGGGCGAGCCGCTGGGTCTTGTCTATAACCCGCCCAACGTCGAGGTCTTCCCGCTGTCGGACGATGGTTTCTTCCAGGGCAAGCTGAATCCCGCCCATACCAGGGTCACCGGATACTGGAACCAGGACGGCCATTCCCTCCATGCCACCTTCCGGCGCGTACCGCCGGCGCCCGCGCTTCCGGCTGCGCCATAGAGCCCGCCCGTTTTCACGATAAAGCAGAGCTTGAACCCGAGGCCCCCGCGCCCGTAGAATCAGAGCGGCATTGCTCCCTTATGATGCGCCAACGAATTTTGATGGCGTGGATGGCCGGATTCCTGGCCGTGTCACTCCACGCCCAAACCAACCTGTGGCAGGTCGCCCAGGATTCCGCCGCCGTCCACCGCTTCTCCACCCTCTTCACCGCTCAGGACGTGCTCCACTGCTTATCCACGGACACCAATATTGACACGGCGGTGGACTGGTGCAAAGCCTCCGGCATCACCCATGTCTTCATCGAGGTCTTTCGCGACCACTACCTTGCCGACCGCCAGGCCCTCGAGCACGCGCGCGACCGCTTCCGCGCGGCGGGAATCTCCGTCTCCGGCTGCGTGACCACCACCGTCGTGGGCAAGCCCTCCAGCGGCTGGGGCCCCCAAGTGTGCTGCTACACGGACCAGCAGACCCAGATCCGCCTCCAGTCGCTCTTTGAATATGCCGCCGAGTTGTTCGACGAGATCATGATCGATGATTTCTTCTTCTGCGATTGCACCTGCCCGGAGTGCGACGCCGCCCGCCAGGCCCAGGTCGTCAAAGTTGGCGACAAGACCTATCCGGTCGAAGGCCTCACCTGGTCGGATTATCATCGCGCCCTCATGGTCCATGTGTCCGAGGACCGCGTCCTGGCCCCGGCCAAGCGAGTCAATCCCAAGGTCAAGATCATCATCAAATATCCCCAATGGTACGACGCGTACCACGAGCGCGGTTACGACGTCGCCCGCCAAAGCGCCGCCTTCGACCGCATTTGGGTCGGCACCGAAACCCGCGACTTCACCAACGAGGTTCACTGGGGCGGCACGGTCCAATACGAGGGCTACTTCCTGATGCGCTGGCTCGGCGGAATCGGCGGCCCAAAATGTGGCGGCGGCTGGTATGATACGTTAGGCACCACCCCGCCGTATTATATCGAGCAGGCCCGCCAAACCATTCTGGCCGGCGCCCGCGAGTCTCTCCTCTTTTGCTACGGCACCCTCAATCCCGACGCCCATTCCATCCTTCCCGGCTCAATCCCCTGGCCCACTCCCACCGGCCAGGCGGATATCGCGGCCCTGCGCACGAACCTGCCTGAGCTGCTCGCGGTCGCGCGCGAGGTCCAAAAACGGCAACCGCTAGGCATCGCCATTTACAAACCGGTCAACAGCCCGGGCGGCCCCGACACGCGAATCTTCGATTACCTGGGTATGATTGGCCTGCCCCTGGTCCCTTGCCACCAATTCCCCACCAACGCCCCGGCCGCCATCTTCCCACTCCAGGCTTGCGCCGACCCAAACCTCTCCGCGGAGCTCAAGGACTACATCAAAACCGGCCGGCCGGTATTGGTGACCGACGCCCTGAGCCAGGCCATTCCGCCCGGCCCGAACCTCCAGGCGACCAACGTTCAGGTCGTAGGCTTGCCTCAGCGGCTGGATTATTTGCTTGCCCAGCCGCAGGACACACTGGACCGTCTCCGGGCGCCGCTGCTCAATGCGCTTCACACCACCTTCCGTGCCCCCGGCCAGGTCGCGCTCTATCTCTTTAGCCCCAGCGGTTATGTCATTGAGAATTTCAACGACCAACCCGTCACCGTCGTTTTCAAAGGCCAAAACCTGACCATCCCCTCGCGCGCCTGGCTCTACCGCTGGGATTAGTACTCCCTAAATCAAGTTATCTCGATAACTCCTCTCCTGCCGACGCGCAAGCGCCAAGAGATTTCGTTCGCGGAGTACTCAGCCGGGCATCCCTTTTCCCTGGGTGCCGTTCAGCGCGAGACCCCCCCCATGCCTGCGAGCGCAGCGAGCCTGAAACTAGAGTCCTGAAGGGACGAAATATATTAGCCTGGGGCAAGGCCGACTTGCCGCGCCGAAGCATCCGAGCGAAGGCGGGAGGCCGCCGCCCCAGGTGCGGCGCCCAAGAATAACTCCCTCTCTTTTTTCCCTTGGCTTCCTTCTGTGGTGGAACTCGTCCCCGCCAATCCGCCCCCGCACAAAAAAAGCGCGGCCCCCATTGACAAGGGATTCATAATGGTATATAGTCGGTGTTGTAGTATGGCTACCAACTCCAAATGGGCCGCCAATCGCAACCGCACGCGCCCGCCAACCTGCCCGCGTAAGGCCGGCTTACGCCCTGACGCTCCGCCCTCCCACTGCCCCGGAGTTCGGGCGACAACCCGCCCCAACCGCTCCCGCCTATGCTCCCTCTCCTCCTCGGGAGGAGAGGGCTGGGGAGAGGAGGCCTCCTTCCATATCTCATCCAAACTCGGAGCCATTACTCCGCCCCCATCGGCCCGTCGAAGCGCCGCGCCCGGCCATTCTTGCCGGTTCGCATGTCAAATCCTTAATCAGTGTCATCTCAAAATTGCACTTTTTCCGCGCTGTTTCTGCCCTGTTTTTGAAGGAGGTGTTTACTACTCCTTGCGCCCCAACCACTTGCAAAATCACCCCCCACCCACAGCGCAATTCCCGTCTTGCCGCGCCGAAGGCTTTGCGGAGGCGGGCCTTTCCCCATTACGTTTTACGTTTTACGCCTTACGCGCTGCGTTCCACGTTTCCGGTCACGCATCACGCACCTGCCGCGCCGGAGCATCCGAGCGAAGGCGGGTCACGCAGTCAACCCATCGTCACCTCAAAATTTGACATTTTCTTTACAATTTCCCCTTCACATTTTGAAAACACACACCACCGACCGTTGCCGCTCAACCACTTGCGCAAAATGCCCGCGGAAACTGTCAAATTCCTGGTTGACTTTTCTCCCTTTACGCATCACGCATCACGCATCAACCCACTGTCACCGCAGAATTGCACCGTTTCTGCACCGTTTCTGCACCGTTTTTCGAAAATGCATTTCATTACTCCCTGTCCCCCAGCCACTTACAAAAGCCGATTCGAAAAATGGTGCAATTCCTGGTTGACATTGTCCCCTTCCCCAAAGCGGCACCGCACGGCGAAACACGCCCTCCCAACCTGACAACCTGACAACCTTTTGCCAACCCATCGCCACCCATCGCCAACCAATAATACCCACCTCCAAACCATGGATCAGACGAGCGAAAAGCGCCGGAATGCTGCGCAGATCATCCCCTGCCCCGCCAACTTGCCGCGCCGACCTGTCCGCCATAGCCTCTGGCGGAGGCGGAAGCCTTGGCGGAGGCCCTCCCCTTACGTTTTACGTTTCACGTTTTACGTTCCACCTTCCACCTTTTCCCTTCCTTCCTCCCGTCCGTTCCGCCACAATACGGACCAGCATCGACCATGAATCAGGCCGTTTTTCTCGATCGCGATGGCACTCTCATCGAGGAGAGGGGCTATCTTTGCCGACCCGAGGACGTAGCTATCTTTCCGGGCGCCGGCGCCGCCCTGCGCCGCCTGCAATCGGCCGGGTTCCTCCTTTTTATCATCTCCAACCAATCCGGGGTCGGACGGGGCTACTTCACCCTGGCCGACGTCGAGCGGGTCAATCAGCGACTCCTCGAGGACCTGGCGCGTGAAGGGGCTCGCTTCAGCAAGGTCTATATCGCCCCGGAAGCTCCCGGCACCCTCAGCCGCGGCCGCAAGCCTTCCCCGCAGTTTCTTTTTGATGCGCGGGATGAATTCGACTTGGACCTGAGTCGGTGCTATATGATTGGCGATAAATTAATCGACCTTGAGTGCGGCTGGAATGCCGGAGTGAATTCCTGCATCCTCGTGCGGACCGGCTATGGGGCTCAAGCGGAACGCGAATCCGCCGATAAGTTGGGTTTAGCGGTGGTAGCGGGTGACTTGGCGGGGGCGGCTGAGCACATTCTCGCTCGGCGCGCGCCGGCCAGTGCGGTCAAATGAATCGAACCACGAATTTATGTGCGGAATCATCGGATATGTGGGCAAAAAGAGCGCGACGCCGATCTTAATCGACGGCCTGCGCCGGCTGGAATACCGCGGCTACGACAGCGCGGGAATGGCCGTGTTGAATGACGGCGGGCTGTCGATCCGCAAAAAGAAAGGCAAGATCGACGAAGGCCTGGCCGCCCTGTTGCAGGAGCAGCCTGCCCCCGGCTGCCTGGGCATCGGCCACACCCGCTGGGCCACCCACGGCCCGCCTTCCGATGAAAACTCCCATCCGCACCTGGACCAGAGCGGCCGCATCGCCGTGGTCCATAACGGCGTCATCGAGAATTACGACCGCCTCAAGGACCGGCTCATCAAAACCGGCCACACCTTTCGCTCCGGCACCGACACCGAAGTGCTCGCGCATCTCATCGGGGAATACTATGCCAAGCAGCCGCGCAGCGACTCCGGCGCCGCCCCGCTGACCCAGGCGGTATGCCAGGCCCTGCGCGAAGTCATCGGCACCTACGGCCTGGTGGTGGTCAGCGCCGACCACCCCGAAACCATGATTGGCGCCCGGCGCGGCTCGCCCCTCATCATCGGCATCGGCGCGGGCGAACATTACCTGGCTAGCGACGCCAATGCCATCGTCACCCACACCCGCCAGGTGGTCTATTTGAACGATTACGACGTGGCGACCGTCAGCGGGGATCGGTTTGACGTTCAGAACCTCGGCACCGATACCGCCAAGGTCCAGATCAGCCAGCTCGAATTCAACGCCCAGGAAGCCGAGCGCGGCGAGTTCGCCCATTTCATGCTCAAGGAAATCTACGAGCAGCCCCGCACCGTCGAGAATGCCTTGCGCGGCCGTGTGGATCTCGAGTCGGCCACCGCCCGGTTCGGCGGCCTCAACATGAGCGCGGCCGAACTCCGCTCCATCGAGCGCATCGTCATCGCCGCCAGCGGCACAAGCTGGCACGCAGCGCTGGTCGGCGAATATCTCATCGAGGAATTCGCCCATATCCCCGTCGAGGTCGAGTTCGCCCACGAATTCTGTTACCGCAACGCCCCGCTGGAGCGCGACACCGTCCTGCTGGTCATCTCGCAGTCCGGCGAAACGGCCGACACGCTGGCCGCCTTGCGCGAGGCCAAGCGCCGCGGCCACCGCGCCCTGGCCATCGTCAACGTCGTCGGCAGCACCATCGCCCGCGAATCCGACGGCGGCATCTACATGCATGCCGGACCCGAAATCGGCGTCGCCTCCACCAAGGCCTTTGTCTCAACGCTGACCATTCTTGCCCTGCTGGGGGTCCATCTGGGCCGCATGCGGATGCTCTCCGCCAAGCGCGCCCTCGAACTGTTCCGCGCCTTGCAGGCCCTGCCGCAGCAGCTCGAATCCATCCTCAACCAGAGCAACGCCCTGCGCCAGCTCGCCCTCAAATACGCCAAAGCCGACGACTTCTTCTTTCTCAGCCGCGGCTACACCTTCCCTATCGCTCTCGAAGGCGCGCTCAAGCTCAAGGAAATCTCCTACATCCACGCCGAGGGCTATTCGGCCGCCGAGATGAAACACGGCCCCATCGCCCTCATCGATCCCCAGACCCCGACCGTCTTCCTGGTCCCCAAGGATTCGATGTACGAGAAGACCATGGCCAACCTCGCCATGATCCGCGCCCGCAAAGGCCCCATCATCGCCCTGGCCACCGAAGGCGACAAACAAATCGCCAAAGTCGCCGACGACGTGATCTACCTGCCGGAGACCTTGGAGCCGCTCTATCCGATCATGGCCTCCGTCCCCCTCCAACTCTTCGCCTACCACATCGCCGTCCTCCGCGGCTGCGACGTGGATAAGCCGCGCAACCTGGCCAAGAGCGTGACGGTGGAATGAGTCGAGGCTCGGGCGGCGATTGTCATCAAGGGAATTCCTCCGGACCGGCAGGCGGTTGGGGCACTGCCCCTGAGTTTGGGCGACAACCCGCCCCAACCGCTCCCGCCTATGCTCCCTCTCCTCCTCGGGAGGGCTGGGGAGAGGAGGCCTCTTTCCACAGGCCATCCAAACTCGGGGCCAGTGGCCGGTTGGGGAGTGCGAGTGACCAGCTTTTACGCGAGCGTCCGGGCTGGTTACATTACTGTAATGGACTCGACTGACTTGATTACCGTGGACCCGGAGATTCTTGGCGGCGCCCCAGTATTCAAAGGGACCCGTGTTCCAGTGAAGTCGCTGTTCGCGTATCTTGAGGATAATTACTCGCTTGAGGAGTTTCTTGAGTGTTTCCCGTCGGTTACTCGCGAGGCGGCCTGCCGGGTTCTGGAGCGGTCCGAGACGGCGTTGCTTGCACGAGCGGCGGCATGAGAATCCTGTTGGACGAATGCGTACCGTGGCCCATGCACATGTTTTTGACCGGGCACCAGATAGGTCCCGGGGAGTTCCGCCACCTGGAAATACCGTAAGGCATTGGATGAGGAATGGGCGTGATTGACCCGACGGTTCAACCGCTAATCCGCGAGCATAACTTGGCGCTTCTACAGCAGTGGTTTTTTACGTGACCAGGGCTTCTCTGATCTGTCAAAATCCTTGAGATGAGACTGCTGGAACAGTTCCTGCCTCGAACGCCTCAAATCCGGGTGCGCCCGGCTGACCACATCGAGGAACGGGACAGTTTGTTCTTGCAGGTCTGGGGTGATGAAGGTTACTGGCAGGTAGTGGACCGGGAGTTTCGCGATTTCCTCCAAGCTGCAGAGCAGCCGACTTCGCTGGAGAGCGTCCTTGAGCAACACTCGGAATGGAGACCGCATCGGCGGTCCATCCGGGAACAATTGGGCAACATGAGGAAAGCGGGGCTCATGGGAACGTCTCGAAAGCCTGCACCACCGCCCCTGATCGAGAATCTCACGATCAACCTGACCACCGGCTGCAATCTCAGTTGCCGCACCTGCTACGTCCCACGGGAAATCCGCACACCGGCCAAGTTGGACGTGCGCCGCTTGCTGGCTTTTCTGGACGAGCTCCGTTCCTGCTTCAGCCCAGCGGCAACCCTCAGCCTGCTGGGAGGAGAACCTTTTCTGCACGCGGAGGGTGTGTTGGGCGTCGGCCGTTGGGCCAAACGGCACAAGTTCACCTGCAACGTTTCGACCAATGGCACCATCCTTTCCGATGCTTTGCTGAGGGGACTGGCAGATGCCGGCCTGAAGGTGCAGGTCTCACTGGATGGGGCCACGGCTGGCACAAACGACGCCATTCGCGGGGCGGGGACATTTGAAAAGGCCACAGCCGCAGTGGGCCGATTGATGGCTTCGGGAGTTCCAACCACCCTTTGCATGGTCTGCTGTCGTGAGAACCTTGCCGAGATCCCCGATTATTTCCCTCTAGCCCGGCAGTTGGGTGCGGAGCAAGTTCGGTTCATTGCGCTGAAGAAACTCGGCAACGGCAAGGCGGGAACGGTTACCCCGGCGCCCCAATTGGAGATTGTGAAGGCAATTTGCCGGGAGCTGGATGCGAACGCCGCTTACCGCCCCATGTGCCGCAGCGATCTCTACTCCATCATCAGGGCCATGCTCCGGGAATCGTCTCGGCGCTCGAGTTGCGGCAGTGGCGCCCAAACCTTGCTCGTCCAAGCTGACGGCAGCGTCTATCCCTGCATCAACACGACATTACCCAAACTGAAACTCGGTCAGCTCTCGGATGCTAGAGCGTCCATTTTGGCCCGGGGCATGGAATTCGGGAAAACCCTCGCGGTGGATTCTCCCAGTCATCCATGCCACGGCTGCCATGTGAAGCGATGGTGCCTGGCTGGCTGCCCCGGGGAAACGTTGCAGCAGGAGGGGACGCTGAGCCGGCGCCATTGGAATTGCGAGGATCTGAAGCAGACAATTTCATTCGTCATGTGGCGGCTGGCGAATGAAAGCCAATCCACTCAGGAAAACACCGCCCGCACCTGGATATGAAAACAATTGCCTACAGCGAAGTCTCGAAAGCACCCAGCTACGTGCATCTGGCTTACCTATCCGCCGGGTCCGTGAGGCTGGTTAATGATGCGATCCTTAGCGCCGGCATGCTCATGGGGGTCGTGTCCCTGTTCGCTCTCATCCTCGGCTCGAAATTCAAACTCGGAACCAAGGCGCCGCGATTATGGCGCCTGACGGTGATCACGCTAGTGATGGTCACACTATTCGTGCTCTTCGTGGCTTTCATGACGGTTCCTGGCAAAACCCGCGGAATGTAGGTGGATTATGAGGATCCTCATTGAAAGCCAGCCGGTCTCAAAGCCCACCTACGTTCACCTGGCCTATGTCTCCACCGAGACCACCGCCCCATTCTTGCTAGGCGCGGCAATCATCCTCGGCATAGTCATTCTCGTGCAAGGTGCTTATTCGGTCTGGCAAAACTGGAAGGCGAAACCGAGCAAGTCAAAGACTGCAGACCTCCCTCAAACCGCTAAGAATGACAAGGTTTGACGTTTTAAAATAATCGTCGTAGGCATCGGCCAGCCGGGAACTCATGAATGCGCGCTTTTTGTTTAGAAACCTTTGGCAGTCTCAATTCCTCCGCGGCGGTTTCCTTCCGTTGATAGCCCTGGCCTGGAGCGGCCGTGCGTTTGGCGGTGAGATTCATATCGCGGCCAGTAACGGTGACATTGAGAAAGTCAAGGCGTTGGTTCAGGCCGATCCCGGATTGGTGTCCAGCACGGACGACAAAGGGGACACTCCGTTGCTTGCGGCGGTGAAGTTTCGCCACAGGGATATCGCTGCCTTTCTCCTTGCCCACAATGCGAATGCCAATGCCCATGGCAAAGACGAGTCGTTTGCCCTTGGCGATGGCGGCGGAACACTAAAATCACTCGGTGGCACGCCTTTGCATTGGGCGGCGCAATCAGGCGACAAGGACATGGTAGAATTGCTGCTGACCAGTCGGGCTGATGTCAATGCCACGAACAACGGGACACCTTTGCATTGGGCAATCCTGGGCGCGAACCAGGAGGTGGTTCGGTTATTGCTGGCCAATAAATCTGACGTAAACGCCAAGGACGATCACGGCCAAACCCCGTTACACATCGCAGCCGTGGGGCATAAGGACCTGGTGGAGCTGCTGCTGGCAAACGGCGCGAACGTCAATGCCAGAGCAAACGATGGGCAGACGCCTCTGCACGTGGTGTCGGCCCGCTCGGCCTTTGGCCGTGCCCTGGACATAGCCGGATTGCTGGTAACGAGAGGAGCCAATGTCAACGCGAGGGACAACGACGGAGAAACACCCCTGCTTCTGGCGGCGAAATATTGCGTCGGGGACATCACCATGGCCCAGTGGCTCCTGGCCCACGGCGCAGACGTAAACGCCAAGGACAAGAAAGGCTACACGCCCCTGACCGTACCGAAGGATTATGCCTGTCCCAAGTTGACAGAGTTGCTGCAAGAGCGCGGTGCCGACGGCCGGGCGGCCAAGGAAACCAATCTGATTAACGCGGCCCAAGATGGTGATGCCAAGGCAGTCAGGGCGCTGCTCAAAAAGAATCCTCATGCCGTTTCGCAAGAAGACGGCGACGGCAACACCCCTCTGGATTTGGCGGCACTCTATGGTCTGAAAGACGTCGTGAGATTACTGGCGACCGACAAGGCTTCGGCCAATGCCAGGAACAGCTTCGGTGCGACGCCTTTGCATTATGCGGTAAGAGAGGGGCAAATTGAGGTGGTGACCTGGCTGCTGGCCAAAGGAGCGGACGTCAATGCCAGGGACAGTTTAGGTTGGACTCCTTTGCACCAAGCGGCGTGGGGTTGCTCCCAACAGGTGGCAGCGCTGCTGTTGGCGCACGGAGCCAATGTCAATGCTACAAACAATGACGGCTGGACGCCTCTGCATTGGGCCGCCAGCGATGGCTGCACGGAGGAGGTGGAATATCTCCTGGCCCATAATGCCGCAATCAATGCAAAAAATAATGACGGCGATACGCCGTTGCGCCTGGCAACAGCGCCGGACGCAGTAAGATGCTTACGCCAGCATGGGGGCCACGAATAAACCGGATACGGTTGGCTAAGCGGTAAGCAGGGTCGGCCCAACAGATTGTCACATAGCCGCCCGGACGCCGCTGTCTTCACCGCCTTCTCCACGGCACCAGCAGAACCTCGCCAGTCCCGGAACACCGGCGCCAAGTTCAAAGTCTCCGGGGGATGGGAGTTGCCTGGGGAACAAAATGAACGGTATAAGAGAGGGGTAAGGCGTGATCGCGCGTTGGCGCTGAATGCAGAACGAACTCGACATAGTCCGGGACGTATCGTCGCGGCTGGAAGGAGCGGGCATCGAGTATATGCTCACCGGCTCCATGGCCATGAATTACTACGCCCAGGAATGCAAGAATGAATGACACCTCTCCAGCGGTGGCCAGTTTGGTCCGGCAGAAGCTCATGGAGCGTACCGGCCAGGAGCGGTTCCTGATGGGGATCCGTATGTTCGACCTTGCCCGCCGAATGGCCCTGGCTTCCCTGCCTAAAGACCTCCCCGAACTGGAGCTGCGCCGGCAGTTGTTCCAGCGCGTTTACGGACAGCCTGCCCCGTTCTGACGGCAAGCAGGAGCCAACAACGTCCTGTCCACCGTCCTGTCCACCGTAGGCTTGGCGAAGGTGGAAGGCTTGGCGAAGGTGGACTGCCCTCCGAAGCCTTGGCTAAGGAGGAAGCTGGACGGCAAAAGCACAAGGCCGTTGGGCAAACTTAGTACTCCGTAAATCAAGCAACCTTGGCAACTCCCGCCAATACGCAAGCGCCACCAGGCTTCGTTCGCGGAGTACTGCGCAGGGCCCTTGGTGAAAAACCCGTCTGCTGGGATCGGCTCTCAGCGCGAGACCTCGTCTGCCTGCGAGCGCAGCGAGCCTGAAACCAGAGTCCTGAAGGGACGAAATATTTTAGCCTGGGGCAAGGCCGGAGGCCGCCGCCCCAGGTACGGCGCCCAAGAACAATTCCCTCTCTTTTTTTCCATCCGGTTTGGCGCGC
>Ga0181520_10009441_pt1 | contig 13467 bp, 13 predicted proteins | sample PEATcosm2014_Bin_29_FD_132451 | JGI IMG/M metagenome (GOLD analysis project Ga0181520, IMG submission 132451) | Peatland microbial communities from MTU Mesocosm Facility, Houghton, MI, USA - PEATcosm2014_Bin02_30_metaG | ecosystem: Environmental > Terrestrial > Soil > Wetlands > Peat | place...
ACGACGTGAGGAGTGCTCCCCCCGCATGACGGTTGTTGCGTTCATTTGCATTGTGCCGGTTGCTTGTAGGGCACGACGTGAGGAGTGCTCCCCCCGCATGACGCTGGTGCATTCATTTGGTTCGTTCTGGCAAAGTTGAGTGTGGCCGCAAGACTTCGCGCTGGAGCGCGGAATTTTCCGCCTTGCGGTAAAACGGCACGCGCTTAAGCCAGAGCCGCAGCGCGTGCCAGTGAATCAGGAAAATCACTTTCAAGGTGACGAGCGGATACTTGAACGTAAACCAGAACAGGCTCCGGTTGTTCAATTCCGCGCGCTCGCCGGTCAGCGTGGTGATTAATACCTTTTCGTGACCATCGCGGTCGTCAATCTGGATGTCCAGCTTTTCGGCGGGAATTTTCAGTCTAAAATCAAAGCTCAAATCGAGGCGCGAAAACGGTGAAACGTAAAAATGTTTCGGAACGGTTTTATTGAACGCATTGGCGGCAAGCTCTTCGCGGCCGAGCAGATACAATTTCATTTCCCGGAACGTGTTGCCAACCTCCGCCACGGAGCCGGCCGGTTTTCCTTCCGAATCAAAACAGTAGTAAATCGAAATCGGATTGAAGATATACCCGGCCACGCGCGGCAGGGTAAGCAGCATCACCCGCCCAAACGGGCCAAGGTCAATGCCGTGCCGCCGCAGAAATCCAATGAGGCGCTCCTTGAGGGGATTTCCCCCGGCGGGTTCGTGGTCGGCGTCGCGGAAACTGTAAAGATTCCCCCGGTTGCGGCTGAACAGCAGGACATTTTTTGACACCAGATCAAGTTCATCCAAATCGAGATAGAACATGAAGATGTCATGTTGAAAGTGGTGAACCTTCGGCGCGAGCCGGTGGTGCATCACGGAACACTGGTAGAGGCAGGAATTCATGCCCACAACCTTTCTCCCGTAAGTGTGCGGCAAAGGTCGAGCGCGGAAGCAAACGCGTCCTCGTGAAAGCCGTATCTGAAATAACTGCCGCAAAAGAATACATTGGTCATGCGCTCGTTTAGTTTGGGCAAATCTTTTTGCGCCTTGATCGCACCCAGATTGAACAGCGGGTGCTCATATTGAATACGCTGGAGAATCAATTTTGGATTCACCGAATTTTCGCCGTTGATGGAGACAAAATAATTTTGCCGGTCGGAGACGCCCTGCAAGCTGTTCATCCAGTAAACCGTCGAAGGCGCGGTTTTCCCGTCCAAGCCGCGGTCAATCCGGTAGTTCCACGACGCCCAGCTTAACCTGGTCCGCGGCATTACCGAGGCGTCGGTGTGCAGCAGCGCCGTGTTCGGCTGATATTTGAACTCGCCCAGCAAAGCGCGCTCCGGTTCGTCGGCATCGGCCAGCAGCTTCAGTGTTTCGTCGGCATGGCTCGCAAAAATGACCTGGTCATAAGTTTCGGTCAGTCCGCAAACATCGGTGACTCTCACGCCGCCCTGCTCGCGCCGCACTGCGGTTGCGCCGCGCCGCAACTGGATGTTATCACGAAACGGCGCGGTGAGTTTCTCGACGTAAGCTTTTGCCCCATTGACCACGGTAAACCACGGATGTTGCGTGTGCAGGCCGAGAAATCCGTGATTGTGAAAAAAACGCAGCAGCGTGACGGCGGGGAAGTCCAGCATCTGTTCCGGCGGCGTGGACCAGACGGCGGCGCTCATCGGCACCAGATAGAAATTCAGGAAATCAGCTCCATAATTTCGTTCGCGGACATATTGGCCGATGGTGTGATCTTGAAATTCTGGCGCGGACAGGGCTGGAACCGCCTCGGCGTTAAAACGGTTGATTTGCGCGAGCATTTTCCAATAGCGCGGGCGCAGCAGATTTCTGCGCTGCGCGAACAGATGATTCAAACTCGTGCCGCAAAATTCCAGCCCCGTCGGCAGATGCTGGACACTAAAGGACATTAAAACACCTTTCGTGGCCACCCCCAGCTCCCGAAACAGTCTCGTAACCTTCGGATAGGTAACTTCGTTGAAAACCATAAATCCGGTGTCAACCGGCACCAAACGTTTCTCTTCCAAAACTGAAATGGTGTTGGAGTGACCGCCCGCGTAGCCGTTTTTTTCGTACAGCGTCAAGCCGGCCCGGCGATGCAGAAAATGCGCGCAGCCGAGGCCGGCAATGCCGGTTCCGATGATGGCAATTCGTTTCACGCGCGGGAAGAATGAGCGGTCGAAAGACTTTTGCCGGCGGAAATTGGATGGGGATTTTCATAAGTGGCATCATAAGCAGAGCGGGGCACGGGTTTGAGATGCCAGATGAGACCGGTCCATGAGAGCGCTTTCAGCACATAGTAGGAGATATCAATTTCCCACCAGTAGAAACCCTGGCGTGTGGCACTCATAAAACGGTGATGATTGTTGTGCCAGCCCTCGCCCAGCGTGATCAACGCCAGGACGAGACTGTTACGGCTGTTGTCCCCGGTTTCGTAACGGCGTCGGCCAAGCAGATGCGCAAGGGAGTTGATGCTGGACGTGGCGTGGAACAATACCGTGGTGCTGATGAAAAATCCCCAGACGAGCAACTGCCATGAGTTCACGCCGAGCGCCGGGAAAAACCTGCCCAGAAAATGGCCCAGCGTAAACAGCGTTGTCGCCAGCAGAAATGGCACGAGCGAATCAAACCGGTTGAGAAAAACCAGTTCGGGAAATTTGGCCAGATCGCGAACCTGCGAGTAGTCGGTGGGAAAATTTCTGCCGCTGGTGATCCAGCCGATGTGCGACCACCAGAACCCACGGATGGTCGGCGAATGGACATCCTCCGCTTCGTCCGAATGTTTATGATGATGACGGTGCTGGTAGCTCCACCAGAGCGGGCCGCGTTGCACCGCCGTCGCGCCCAGCAGCGCAAATAAGAACTGCGCGGCGCGGGAAGTATGAAAGGTCTTGTGCGAAAAGTAGCGGTGATAAAAGCCGGTGATGGCAAACATGCGCACGAGATACAAAGCCACCGCCGTGGCGATCGCAAACCAGCTCCAGCCCGTGAAAATGACACCGAGACAGCCGAGATGCAGGACGACAAACGGCAGCACGCGGATGAACTCCACCTGGTCCGGTTTGGCGCGGACGGCGGCCAGGTCTCTGTTGCCGTAGTCGGTATCGAACCAGCGAACGAAGGAAACCAGGCCCCGGCCCAGTTGAGTTCTAATTTTATTCATGGCATCAGTCATTTTGATATTCACCTGTTATATCGTCTGTGCGGGAATTTTGGATGCAGGGAACTTTTTTGCATCCGTCGGCGCTCGGGAGGCGTTATTATGGTGAACGGACAGTCTCCTTGATTTTTAGGGGCGTGTCATTATGCCGCGGCATCGCCCAATGCATTTGGGGTGTTGCCGCGAGCTGAAGCCCGCCTCCGAATATGTCACCTTGTCACCGCTGGTTCGGTTTGATATGAGTTTGAGCGCGCAAATTGATTTTGTGACGGTCCTGCCGGTTTTCATCGCAAGGCCGGCCGGACAGTTTGTGTTTCCAACCAAACCAGTGAATCAGCCGGAGGCCCAGGACCGTGATGTAGAACTGCTGCGGCAAATCGCCGGCGGAGATCGCGCGGCTTTTGCCGAATTCTACGACCGTCATTCCGCGCTGATGTTTTCAGTCGCTTCCAAAATTCTCAAGGATGCCAGCGAGGCCGAGGATGTCCTGCAGGAGGCATTTCTGCAAATTTGGGAAAAGGCCGGGAAATTTGATCCGAAGCTGGGCAAGGCATCAAGCTGGGCGGCGATTCTCGTGCGCAACAAGGCGGTTGATAAAATTCGCGCTTCGCAGCGTCGGTGGCGCCTGGCGGAAGAAGCCGGCACGGCCCACGCCATCGCGGAGGAAGCGGCCGACACCGTCAATGACAGCCTGCAGGGTCATGAGCAGGCCAGGTTGATCCAGTCGGCGATTGTCGGATTGCCGGGGGAACAGCGACAGGCTATCGAGCTGGCTTATTTTTCCGGCCTGACACAGGACGAGATTTCAAAGAAATTGAATACACCGCTCGGCACCATTAAAGCGCGTATCCGCCGCGGCCTGCTGAAATTGCGCGACCAACTGGAGGGACTGCCATGATAGACGAACGCATGGAAGAGCAGGCCTCATTGCATGTCTTGGGCGCGTTAAGCCCCCAGGAAGCGTATGAATTTAAAAAGGCGCTGAAGGCCGACCCTGAGTTGCAGGCCTGTGTTGCCCGCTTGACCGCAGCCACCGGCGCACTGGCCGGCGCGGTGCCGCTGGCGGAACCGCCGCCGCAGTTGCGCGCCAAAATCCTCGCGCAAGTCGCGCCGCCGCAAAAAATTGTCACGCTGCCGGAACGGAAATCTGGTTTTGCCCTCTGGCTGCCCTGGTCACTGGCAACCTGCCTGGCCGTATTATGCCTGTTGCTGTCCGCGCAGGACAGCCGGTTGAAAAAGACAGTGGTTTCGCAAGCGCAAACGATCAACGATTTGAACCAGCTTGCGCAATCGCTGCAGGCGGCGACGAATAATTTGCAACAAACCGTGCTGGCCTGGCAGGAGACCAACCGGCTGGCCAGTCTGCGGATCGCCATGCTTAATTCGCTGCTGGCGGACGCGCCGAAGGCGGTCGCCGTTTCGCTCTGGGACAATTCAAAACAGGAAGGCGTCTTCGTCGTGCAAAATCTCAAGCCATTGCCCGCCGACCGCGACTATCAACTCTGGGTTCTGGAAAACGGCACCACGCCGGTGGACGCAGGCGTATTCCGCGTGGATGAAAACGGCGGAGTGCGCCTGGACTTCAAGGCCAAACAACCCATCAAGGTTGCCGGGCGGTTTGCGGTTACTGAAGAGGTCCGCGGCGGGGTTGCTTCGCCGACGATTAAGAACATGGTGCTGGCGAGCAACTAAGTGGATGTCTCATTCTCTTGGCGGGTAAATATCAGCGAGTTTGCACACAGTCCAAACGGAGTCATATCTGGCAGACATTGAACCGGGATTACATCGCCCCAGGTTAGGGCAGACGAATGAGTTCCTGGCTTTCGGATTATCTTTCTAGTTTTATCATGGCGGATTGGATTGGGCTGGCGACCCGGACGGTCATTATTTCGAATCGCTATTTCCCCCATCGGAGAGTGAGCACTCGGCTGCTGCGCCAGTCTGGATGCTCATTTGGTTGTAATTGTTCTGGCACGGAATTTCAATTAGAGAGTTCGTTTGCAACTCATGGTCGTGTCATACAGATATCGTCTCTCGACGAGTCAGTGCAGAGGGTAAGGGCAGGAGAAACTGTGGCCTGACATAGGGGTAGGCTGGGTCATTTTCCGGGTTACTGGACTGCAAAATACCTGCATTTTTTGCTTGGACTTACTTTGGTTAAGTGGTTATATACCGGAATGAGTTTAATCAATCTAACTCCATCACAACTACGTCACGCGGCCGATCTCAAAGAAAAAATTGAGTCGCTGCAACATGAACTAAGCCGTCTGCAAGGCGCCCCAAGCGCCGAAGTTTCGGCTCCCACGGCCCCCGTCGAGCGCGCCAAACGGAAAATCAGCGCCGCCGGGATCGCCAAAATCCGGGCCGCGCAAAAAGCGCGCTGGGCCAAAGTCAAAGGCGCCTCCGCCTCCGCCCCCGCCGCCAAACCGGCGAAGGTTGGTCGCCGGAAAATGAGCGCCGCCGGTCGCGCCAAAATCGCGGCAGCCGCCCGCGCCAGGTGGGCCAAGGTTCGCGCCGCGAAAGCCGGGAAATAATTATTAGACAAACAGTCTGCAGAGGCCGCCGTCAAGGCGGCCTTTCTTTTTGGCGATCAGGCTGGTTCCAGTTTTATCAATTGTGACATAATACTTTATGGGCAAGGCATTTAGCCTTGGATGGCCGGAACTTGAGCCAGACCAAACTGGCCCAAGTGAACCTGGCAGACAGCGGATATAATTTGAAACGGTGCTGACGGTATCATTCGCCAACGGACCGCAGTTTTACGATTGGTTGCCCAATTGCAGTTTCGTGTCGCTTTCCAGCATGGTCTTGAGGTTGGGCCAGTTGGCGGTGTTCATGTCGTTGAACGCGTTGAGATAAACGGCCACCACTTCGTGGGGATATTTGCCCAGCAGGATGTCCACGGCGGCTTTCAGTTTTGCATCGTCCACCGCTGCGGGCAGATCCTCGACCACGCCTTCCTCGTTGTGGATGTCGAGCGCGTTCAGGAAATCCGCCAGCATGGCCTTGTGTTTCTTGACCAGCCAGGCGCGGAGCAATGCGCCGGCGGCGGCATCCATTTGTGGCTTGGTGAGCACCGCCAGCATGGCCACGTGACGCGCTTCCCGCGGCTGGCGTTCGAGAAAAACCGGCCGGACGTGCCGGGCTTGCGCCACCGCGGCGACGGTGGCCTTGTAGGCCGGCTTGTCCGATTCAAAGGTGAATTGAAGGATGTCCGCCGCCAGCGCGGGCGACATAAAACCGAGGAGTTCGTGGGATTTGAGCATTTTTAAAAGGGCTTGAGACTTTGAATCGTTGCGGCGGTGAAGCGGCTCACGGCTGGACGTGTCAACGCTTCCCGTCCTGGCGGTTCAGTTTTCATTTTTGGTTAAACAATGGTGGTGACGGAAATTTTATTTTTTCTGGCGAGTTCCTCGCAGGTGTCGCGTTCGAGGAGCAAAGTTTTGCCGGATTCGAGCGCGAGCACGGAAATTTTGGCGGCGGCGCAGGTCTCAAAGGTTTTCGCGCCGATGCAGGGAATGTCGAAGCGCATGTCGTGGTTCGGTTTGGTGGTTTTCACGGCCACCGCGCCGCCGTTTTTGCCGGCCAGTTCGCCCCCGCGCGCCAGGCATTTGTCGGTGCCTTCAAATCCTTCCACGGCCAGCACCGTGCCGTTTTTTACCACGGCAAGCTGGCCGATTTCCAGCCGCGCAATTTCCCTGGCGATGCGGAAACCGAATTCCACGTCGGCCCGCTGTTCGTCGGATAATTTGGGGCCGAGGGCAAAACCGGTTTGCGGCATGAGCGGCGCGAGCCACGGCGTGGCGTCAAGGAGATCAACGCCGTCCTTTTTCAATTCATCGGCCACGGCGCCGAAGAGGGTGTGGGCGTTCTTTTCCTTGATCCGCAGGAGCACGCCCATGGCCCGCAAGTCCGGGCGCAGGTCAAAGAGATTTTTGGGCGCAAGCTGGCCGGCCATGACGCATTGTTTGATGCCGCGGCTGGTGAAGGCGGAGATCATTTTGCCAACCTGGCCGACATTGAGCCAGACAATGTCGTCCACCAGCGGGGCCAGGGCGGGATCGGTCTCGCCCTCGGCGGCCACGGCGACGATGCGTTTGACCCCGGCGGCACGGGCGAGCCGCGCGAAATCGAGCGGCAGCGAACGGCTGCCGGCGATGAGGCCGATGGATTCGAGCGCAAGATTCATGCGATTCGGAAGGGGCAGTCTAGCCTTTCCACCGCCGGAAGCCAGCCGGGAATTTGGCGGGGGGGAGGGGGGAGGCCCGAAATCCGAAATCCGAGAACCGCTTTCATTTTTTAGGTTTGATTCACCTTGATTTGGTTTGATTCACCCTGATTCGACTTTATTTATCGGCGGGTTCACCGGTTGGTGGCGAAGCCAGTGGGTGGTTTTGGCGCCGGGTTCACCGATTTTTAGGATGGGTGGCATATGAATTTAGTTTTAATCCCAACCGCAATTCTACACGCATTCCCCAAAAAGACCACGTAGCCGCTAACACAATATGAGGGGCTGAAAATGCATTTTGGAACAGGTCCAGCGACCCCACCCCAAGGGGCGGCGGTGATATTTGCCATCCCCAACGGTGTCTTTAATTGGGGCAATAGTGTTAATTTGTTGTGCATGGAAACACGGTGCAGCCCTGTATTTTTCGGGTAAACTCATGTTGGCGCGGGGTTTGCTACCCAACGGTCAATGTCCTCGCTGGATAATATCTACCAGAAGATGGTGCCTACACTGGAACCGGCAACGCTGGCCCAATTGCATCATGAGCCGCTGAATCCGGAGCAATCGCGCCAGATCAGTCGCGAGGTGGCGCATGAGTTGAACAATATTCTGACCATCATCCAGGGATATGCCGACCGGATGATTTTGAAGCATGGGGAAAATGTTGCCCTGCGCCCGGATTTGCAGTTAATTGCCGACAACGCCCGGCGGGCCGTGGCGGTGATCCGGCGCGCCGCGCCGCGCAAACCAGTCCCGGACAAAGTGGTCGCCTGAGTTATTCATTTCTTCCGTTGGAGCAGATAGCGCGCGAACGAAATAAGCCCGGAAAACTTGTAGCCAGGGTCAACGTATTTCTCGATGACGTAAAACGCGAAATAGTAAAACCGGCAAAAACTCCAGATCGTCAGCGCGAGCAGCACCGCCGTCTGCCATTTGGGATCGTCCAGAAAAACCAGGGCCGCGGCGGCGATTCCAATCAGGAGGAACAGCAGCCCCTTCAATTTAATCCAAAACGCATTGGTCAGGTCTTTCATAGAGGTGGGCCTTCAAAGTGCAGCCAATCGCCGGGGAAATAAAGCATCTTGTCTGGCAAAGCTCATGGCCTCTGCGAGTGTTACGCACTGTCGGTTTTGACATTTGGGGTCATGTGTGAAATTTTTTTAGTCGGATAAACTGCCGGTTTGGGCTTGCCTGCCCCGGCGGACCAGCAGGTCCGTCCTACCATTGCGGCACTCCTGGCGGGGTTGTGACGAATGACCTGCTTTTTTTCATTTTGCCCATTGATTCACTTTGATCCACCTTGATTTATCGTGACTGGCCTTGATTTTTGGTGGCCAAAACAGGGCAGGCGAGATGCCTGCCCTGCTTTAACTGGGGCGGCCCTTCAGGCCTTGGGGACAGGGCGGAACGGTTCACCTGGGCCTGCGCTCGTCGGACTCGCTTCGACCCAGGCTGTCCTATTGCGGGCCTTTGGCCCTTGCTGCGGACGGCCACCGATGCAACTGCCGGCAGCAGCGGTTCTGTGAGCGCCGCCGTTTTGCGCCACCGCCGGCCAATTCGTTTGCAATACAGGTTGTCGCATTCACCCTCGACTCTACATGCATTCCTCCGAAAAGACCACGTAGCCGCTAACAGTATCTTTTAAAATGGTGAAACGTGATCCCCGCACAGGCGAATCAATCTTTCTCACAGCCGGGCCGGTTGGTTAGTGTCCGGGCAAGGTACATGATTTGTAGGGCCGGCGCCCTCACCGGGGGTTGGCCCATTCGCCACAATATAACAGCAAAAATTTTTGCGGATTTTGAACCGGGTTGCGGCAATAATCATGGTCGCATGGCGAGCCGAAATCTGAAATCCGTTCCGGGCAAAATCAGAAATTGCCCGGCTCGTTTGGCTCTTATTGGACTGGTTCGTCGCCAACACCCGTGATCTGCCGTGGCGAGGAACGAAGGATCCCTATCCCATATAGGTTTCTGAAATCATCCTCCAGGAAATCAGGCTATACGCTTCAATGCTTTTCCCAAATCACTTGATAGGCTTCAGAGCCATATTTGCTCGCAGCCTCAATTTTGGTGATCTGACAATTAGTTAAGTCTTTATGCCAATATACGTATAAAGCTTTTGCATCTCCGTTCTGGTCTGCATTATAAATCAAGTATCCGTTAACGGAGGCTGCTTCTCCCTTCCATTTGGATCCAGAAATATTTCCTATGGCGAAGGAGTTCAGTTTTGTAGACTGCGTTGCAATTTCACTGAGTTGGCGAGTGACACTGGCCTTGATTGCGGGCATCCCTATCGAATCGTCCAGATATTTGCCCAAGGAAAAGATCGCCAAGACAACAGCCGCCATGACATAAAAATAAATTTTATTTATCCGAGGTCGGGAAAACATACAATTTCAACCAGATTAACTCGGACGTGCAAATACTGTCACGCTTATCTCGTGGAAACGCTTAAAATAAAAAAACTCGTTCCGCTCTTGCTCGATTGGTATGCAGCAAACGCAAGGGATTTACCTTGGCGGCGCACAAAAGACCCGTACCTGATAGCCGTTTCCGAAATTATGCTGCAACAGACGCAGGTGAAAACCGTGATTCCGTTCTGGGAACGCTGGCAGCGCGAATTGCCAACGATTGAAGCCGCGGCAAACGCGAGTTCGGACAAGTTGCACAAGCTTTGGGAGGGCCTTGGCTATTATACCCGCGTCCGTAATCTCCAGAAAGCCGCGCAGATGATTGTTGCACGACACGGCGGCGTTTTTCCTGAAAAGTTTGATGAGGTGCTGGCGCTGCCGGGCATTGGACGTTACACGGCGGGCGCGATTTGCAGCATCGCTTTCAACCAGCCAACACCCATTTTGGACGGGAACGTCATCCGGGTGCTCACGCGGATTTTTGGCATGGCGGAAAATCCCAGGGAGAAAAACACCAATCAAGAACTGTGGAGGCTGGCGGAGGAACTGGTGATACATGCTTCACGTGCCTCGCATCGGAACGCTGGATCGAGGACGAGGACGAGAACGAGGACGAGAACGAAGGACGAGGACGATGGCTGCTCACATCTAAACCAGTCGCTCATGGAACTCGGCGCGCTGGTGTGCATGCCGCGCAACGCGCAATGTTTGATCTGCCCGGTGAAAAAACTCTGCGTGGCGTTTCGGGAAGGCCGCGTCGGGGATTTGCCAAACCTCGGCCAGCGGGAGAAAGCGACCGCGCGCCGTTTTGTGGCGTTCGTCATTGAACGCGATGGGAAGTTTCTCGTGCGACAACGTCCCGCTGGGGTGGTGAACGCGCATTTGTGGGAATTCCCAAATGTGGAAGTGAGCGGCAGCGGGCAGCGCGTGGAGGAAGTTTTTAAATCAGAATTCGGCCTGGCCGCAGCGGAAGTTTGCCCACTGGTGACGGTGAAACATTCGATCACGCGCTACCGCATCACGCTGGAGGCGTTCCGGGCAACGTTGGGCCGGAAGAGTTTGGCCAAAGACCAGGCCGGTTGGAAAACTCCGGCGCAGATGCAGGCGCTGGCGTTTACGAGTGCGCATCGCAGGATTTTGCGGGCAGTGGGCAACCCGTCTGTTCCTGAGAACCCATTAAAAAAGGCGCCTGCGAAGTAGCGGCCGACGTGAGGCTCAAACTGCTTTGGAAAAGATCACCAAGTTATACTGATTTGCTTTCAACCGCAGCGCGATGCGGACTGAGGAATTGAACACAGACTGGCGGGCGGAGAAAAAGCGCCAGGGGGCTGGGCGCACTCCAGGACGCTGGCGCGAATGACGACCGCCCCGCGTGCGCGCCAAACGGAGACGTCCACGAACGGGCGTGAAATGGGACGGCCTTTCAGGCCTTGGGGCGGGGTGGCGCGTTTTACCTGGGCCTGCGCTCGTCGGACTCGCTTCGCCCAGGCTGTCATATTGCGGGCCTTCGGCCCTTATCACTGCGTGAGCAGACATGATCGCAGCGCGACTGCTTTCCGCAACACAAGCATGAGGGCAAGGACCGGGTTCAGACCCGCCCTGGCCGGGTGCATCTCGGCACTGTCCTTGATTGATTACCTCTCAATAGATCCCTGAGTCTAAAGGCGAAGTATGAAAACGAGCACCTTCCCATGAACTGTGGGGACAAATTGGAGTCGGGGTAACGACTCACCTCACCCCGGCCCTCTCCCCTCCATCCGATGGAGCGGAGAGGGGGAAACGGTTCCAGCGTCCTGCCAAAATCGGACGTTCGGTCGGTTCAAGGGTTCAATGCGGGAATTATTCGGGGAATTCTCACCCCGGGCCGAACCTCGGCTTGGCATCTCTCCCCATTTTGCTATCGCAAAACGCGGAGAGGGAGACACGCTTCCAGCGTCTTTCGGAATCCTGCCACCTGCTGCTTTTGGCCGCAGGCAAGGATAGTGTCAAAATGCCACCTGGCCGCACGGAAGCGATTAAAATCTCGCGTCGGTGGCAGCATTTCTTATTATTTTCATGATGATTTACTTCGATTATAACGCCACCGCGCCGGTGATGCGCGAGGCGCGCGAAGCGTGGTTGAATGTCACCGAGAAGCTCGGCGGCAACCCGTCGTCCATGCACCAGTTTGGCACGAAGGCCGCCATCGCGCTGGCCGAGGCGCGCGAAAAACTCGCGGCCTTTCTTGGCTGCAACCCGCTCGACATCGTCTGGACCAGCGGCGCGACCGAGGCGAACAACACGGTGATGCATCATTTCGCCAAAAAACTCGCGCCGACGGCGACGATTTTTGTTTCCGCCATTGAGCATCCGTGCGTGGATGATTCGTCGAAGCATTATTTCGGCAAACGCGTGAAGACCATTCCGGTCACGCGCGAAGGCGTGGTGGACATGGACTGGCTGACGGCCGAACTCGCGGACGCGCGGCCCGGGCTGGTGGCCGTGATGGCCGCGAACAACGAGACCGGCGTCCTCCAGCCGTGGCGCGAGATTCTGGCGATCTGCCAGGCCTACGAGGTGCCGTTTTTCACCGACGCGGTGCAGTTCATTGGCAAAGTGCCGTGCCGGGGATTGGGCGACTGCGACTACGTGAGCGGCGCGGCGCATAAATTCGGCGGGCCGCGCGGCGTGGGGTTTTTGAAAATCCCGCATCGCAGCCACCTCACGCCGCTGTTGCTGGGCGGCAAGCAGGAGGGCGGCCGGCGGGCGGGCACGGAAAACGTGGCGATCATCGCGGCGATGATGGCCGCGCTGGAGGTGCGCGAAAAACAAATTTCCCGCAGCGAACATCTGCTGCGCAAAGTCTGGCGCGACAATTTCGAGGCGCAATTGCTGCGCGCCCTGCCGGCGGTGACAATTCTGGGCCATAACCAGCCGCGCCTGTGGAACACGGTGTCCGCGCTGATGCCCGAAGGCGACCGCAAATCGCAATGGGTGATCCGCCTGGACAAGGCTGGCTTTGCGGTTTCCACCGGATCGGCCTGCACCACGGGCAAGGAAGAACCGTCGCATGTGCTGTCCGCGATGGGCTATAAATCCGCGCACGCCATGCGGGCGGTGCGTTTCAGCGCCGGCTGGGAGACGACCGAATTGGACTGGGAGGCGCTGCTCAAGGCGATTGTAAAGGTTCACGGCGAGATGCAGCACAAGGGGTAAAATCGGCAGGGCGGGCAAAGCGGTGGCGGGCCACCTCAGATTACAGCATCCAGTCCTTTAGCGCGTTTCAAGTTTAGTGCAGCCACAGACAAGCGGGCGCTGATTACGAGCGATGCGGTTGGAAGGCTTGGGAGCGTCGCTTGCGCCCGTGTTTTCCGCGAGGGCGCGGAAAACTGCACCCGGGGCGGGTGCGCTCCCCGGGCATTGATTTCGCACCCTGGTGGCTAAAGAGCTAATTGAAATGGTATGGTCTCCTGAGTCGGTGATTTCTTGCATAAATTGGGGCGCTCCTTCAGAGCTTGATTGATTGGGCGGGCGTTCCCCCAGGGCGTTGCCCTGGGCTGTTATAGGCTGGGCTTTCAGCCCACCCTGGCGCTGGCACCGGAATAGAAAAGTGGCCACAGAATTACGCAAGTTAGTTTCGACTCACCAGACTGGTCAGGGCCTCACAGCTC
>Ga0181520_10009442_pt1 | contig 13466 bp, 13 predicted proteins | sample PEATcosm2014_Bin_29_FD_132451 | JGI IMG/M metagenome (GOLD analysis project Ga0181520, IMG submission 132451) | Peatland microbial communities from MTU Mesocosm Facility, Houghton, MI, USA - PEATcosm2014_Bin02_30_metaG | ecosystem: Environmental > Terrestrial > Soil > Wetlands > Peat | place...
CGCAAGTACTGAGCGATTTAAGCGTGCTAAAGACGCAGCTGACAGGCTTGATGGGCGACGGCAATGGTGGGCGGATCGCGGCTCTTGAGTGGCGCATGGAAAGGCACGAACAGAATTGGCAGCGGGCAAAGGGGTTTATCGCGGCTGTAAGTGTGGTGCTCGCGATAGCGGAAGTGGCTGTGCGGGCACTGCTGCGGCATTGAGCAGTTTCTGCGTTTGGCATCCGGCATTCGTTTTCCATATCTCGAAATCGAGATGTGGGCCAGCGATGGTTCGTAGTTTCCCACCCATTTCGCAAAGTGCGCGAAATGGATGGGGCACCCAGCTACTGTGCGTACCGTGGCTTTCGTATAATGAAGACCATGAGCGAACAGCCGTTGGTAGGTGTCGTGATGGGCAGCAAGAGCGACTATGAGGTGCTCTTGCCTGCGATTGAGATTTTGCGAACGCTTGAGATTGCTTGCGAGGCAAGGGTGTTGAGCGCGCATCGCACTCCCGATCAACTTTTCGAATACGTCGAAACGGCGCGGGCGCGCGGGATCAAGGTGTTGATCGCCGGAGCTGGGGGCGCGGCTCATCTGGCAGGTGTAATGGCGGCCAAGACGCTGCTTCCCGTGCTGGCAGTGCCGATTGCGGCCACGTCGCTGAATGGTCTGGATTCACTGCTCTCGATGGTGCAGATGCCCAAGGGAATTCCTGTCGCCACGCTGGCCATTGGGAAGCCCGGAGCCGGAAATGCGGCGTTGTTTGCAGCGGAGATTCTGGCTTTAAATGACGCGGCGCTCTATGAACGGCTGGCTGCATGGCGCGCGGCGCGGGCCCAGGAAGTGCTGGATGCCAAGCTGCCGGAGTAAGAATCTCTCTTGAAAATGTAGATAAGTTTGAGAGTTATCCCAGGTCCCAAAATCGGGACCTGGGGCACCCGTTCCCACTCAAAGCTGCCATCTTCTCCGCAGTACTTACTCTGCGTTCTTTTCCCAGCGTTTGGGGCGTTTATTTTGCTGCAGGACCCTCTTGCGCAGGCGGAGTGATTTGGGCGTGACTTCCACGACCTCATCCTCGGCAATGAACTCGATGGCCTGCTCCAAATTTAGAGCGCGATAGGGCACAAGGCGAATGGCCTCGTCCGCGCTCGATGCGCGCATGTTGGTCATGTGCTTTTCGCGCACCACGTTCACGTCGAGATCGTTGTCACGCGAGTGCTCGCCAACGATCATCCCTTCGTAAACCTCGACGCCCGCGCCCACAAACAACATGCCACGCTCTTGCAGGCCGTTCAACGAATACGTCGTGGTCAGTCCCTGGCGGTCAGAGATCAGTGCGCCGGTGGGCCTCTGCGGAATTTCGCCCTGGTAGGGAATGTAGCCGTCGAAGAGCGCATTCATGACAATGGTGCCGCGAGTCTCGGTAAGCATCTCGCTGCGCAGGCCAATGATGCCGCGGCTGGGCACGCGGAACTCCATGCGCACTCGGCCAGAACCGTGATTGTGCATCTTGGTCATCTCGCCCTTGCGGGGGCCGAGCTTCTCAATCACAGTGCCGGTGTAGGCCTCGGGAACATCGATCGTGAGGTGCTCGACCGGTTCCATACGCACGCCGTCCACCGTTTTGGTGACAATCTCCGGACGGCCCGCCGAAAGTTCAAAGCCTTCGCGGCGCATCATTTCAATCAGAATCGCAAGTTGCAGTTCGCCACGGCCCAGCACCTTGAAGGTGTCCGGTGCGCCGGTATCTTCCACGCGAATCGAAACATTAGTCAGCAACTCCTTTTCAAGGCGCTCGCGCAGATTGCGGCTGGTGACGTACTGGCCTTCGCGCCCGGCAAAGGGCGAGTTGTTGACGCTGAACTGAATCGCAATCGTCGGCTCATCGATGACGATAAGCGGCAGGGGATCGGGGTTTTCGACGCTGGTGATGGTCTCGCCGATGGTGATGCCCTCAACGCCGGCCACGGCCACGATGTCGCCCATCGTCGTCTCGGTGGTCTCCATTCGCTTGAGGCCGCTGAATGTGAAGAGCTTGGTAATGCGCGTCTTCATCAGACTGCCGTCGCGTTTGGAGATGGTGACGTCGTCGCCGGCGTGGAGCGTGCCTTGAAAGACGCGGCAGACAGCTATGCGGCCGAAGTAATCGGAATAGTCGAGGTTAGTCACCAGGATCTGCAGCGTGCCTTCGGCGTCGCCGGTAGCTGGCGGAATCGTCGAGACGATGCTCTCGAAGAGTGGCTGCAAATCGACACCCGGAACCGCCGGATCGAGACTCGCCGTGCCAGCCTTGGCTACCGCGTAAAGCACTGGGAAATCAAGCTGCGATTCATCCGCATCAAGGTCGATGAAAAGATCGTAAATTTCGTTCAATACTTCCTGCGAACGGGCATCGGGGCGGTCGATCTTATTAATGACGACAATAGGCTTGAGCTTGGCTTCCAGAGCCTTGGCCAACACGTAGCGGGTCTGCGGCAGCGGGCCCTCGGCCGAATCCACCAGCAACATAACGCCGTCCACCATCTTCAGTGCGCGTTTAACCTCGCCACCGAAATCGGCGTGGTCCGGCGTGTCGACAATGTTGATTTTGCCGCCTTCAAAAACGATGGCCGTGTTTTTGGCCAGGATGGTGGTGCCGCGCTCCCGCTCCAATTCATTCGAGTCCATCACTCTCTCGGCGACCTGCTCGTTGGCGCGGAATGTTCCGGACTGGCGCAGCATCGCGTCTACAAGGGTTGTCTTACCGTGGTCGACATGGGCAATGATGGCGATATTTCGTATCGTCTGAGTCACAGGTGCGATTTTCCTTCTCTTGGTTCAGCCGCTCGGGCCGTCGGGTTGGGAGACAAAAATAAAGCGCTTCGCCGCACACTGCGGCACCTTCTATTGTACCAGCGGAGCTGACAGTGACCAGAATCTAACATTCGACCGCAATTGCATCAGTTATGGCAGGGGCAATGATTCCGCGGTGTTGGTGTATCGCAATACGTTCAAAACAGAGCGCGCCTCCGGGGATTGCGAAGACGCGCGAAATATGCAGGGTTGTGCGTCGAAGGGCTATGGCTTGGCTTTCTCTTTTTCGGCGGCGGGCTTTGCGGCAGGCGTGGCGGGAGGCTTCGGCTTCCAATACTTGGGATCTGTCTTAATGAAGTCGTCGCTCACATAGCTTTGCGCTGGATTGACCGAATACAACTCAAACCGGTCGGTATCAATCGCCGCAGCGCGCAGCTCACGCATCTTTGCCTTGTCGTCATCCGTCATGGCAGCCATGAACTTCGGATCTTCCGCGTAGCTCTGGTCTATATCGGCCATGGAGTTGTCGCCGGTGAGGAAGACATAGGAGCCAACCTGGTCGCCGTACTCCATGCGGTATGCGCCCCAATGGTCGGTACTGCCGATCTTGTCAGCGAATGTCATCCACATCTTCACTAGTTCCTCGAATTCCTTTCCGTGGCCAGGGCGCACATGGAGGATGCGGGCCTCCAGATACCGGATGTTTCCGCTGGGCGTTCTGGAGTGGTAGCTCAGATCGGGCACGTAGCTGAAGATCAACTGCTTGGTGTCTTCCAGCAACTCGCCATCGGCGACATTGAGTTTTTCAAACTCGGCCGCCGTGGCGGGTTCATCGAAGATCTTGTTGGCTTTTTGCAGTTCATCGAAGGAGTCAAAATGAGCCAGATAGATGGCCCGCGCTTTGCCTGACATGGAGTTGAAGGCGACGTAGTGGATGGGAAACTTGGCCTTGGCCATCGCCTGGACGAAGGCGCTCTCCGTCTTGTCATGGGCCAGGCCGCCCTTGCCGGGTTTGGTGTACTCCACGGTTACCTGCAGGTATTTGGGCGCAGAGGCAGCCGGCGCAGATTGATCTTGCGCGACGGCTGTGGTGCCACAAGCAGCCGCGAGAGACAGTCCCAAGAGAAAGGGGCTGAGCTTGTTCATGGGTAAAACCTCCTGGATTGGCTTAGAGACTGGACGCGAAGGAAGGGGGAAGCCGGGAAGCGCGCACGCTCAAAGTTAGCGAGATTATCCGGCCCAGAGCGAGCGGATGTAAAGCGATTTCTCTGTGTTTCGTGAGATTTAAACGGTTAGGATGGCCAACTTGAGTTGACGCAAACTTGGCCTCCTTAGCAAAAAGACGGATCGGACCATCAGCTCAGAAGCAGTGAGAGTTGAAGGGTTCATCGCGGATCTGGATGGTTTGCTGCTCGAAGTGCCTAGCGTCTTCGGCGGCGCCGGCGAGAATTGCCGTTACCGCTCCGGGTGTGCGAGATTGAGTGTGCGGGTTGTAGTTTCAAGAGAACTCCGTCGATAACTGCTTCAAGATCCCCGCAGACTGGAAGGCCGCCGTGAGCCGGAAGTCCCAAAATCCGAACTTCGAACAGACTCTGGAAGCCCTGCGTGCGCATTCCTTCAATGTGACGCCCTCAGCCGAAGTCGCAGGCGGCATGGTGGTGAGCAAGCACGGGGCCGGTGCGGTGCTGGTGGCTTCTGCAGAAAAAGAACCGTCGGCCGCTTTTGTGGTTCATCCTGGGATGCTGCTTGGGGGTCGGGTGGCTCGGCTGCTGGACCGGGGCTACCAGAAGTTCATTAAAACCACCCAATTTGAGATTCCAGCGACGGCTAGCCAATTGCAGGCGATTCATCTGTTCGCGGAAGAGTTGAAGCAGGTGACTGGTGCGGTCGATTTGTACAACGAATCGCTCGGAACCACCAGCGATTTGTATCAGTACGACCGCTTGAAGGGCCGTGAAGCTGTGCAGCCTGCATCTCTTCGCCCGTGGGAAGCGGCAGGCGAAGAGTGATGCGCACGTTATCGACATGGTGGGGTTGATGGAACCTGCAGAAAAGGCGGAAGATCTCGCCACTGGGCGGCAGAATCTCCGAATCGTTCCGCGCTTTGAGGTGGATGCAGATGCGCATCTGCTGCTGGTGGCCCACGGCCTGACCCTCCCTTGCCGGATCATCGATCTCAGCCTGAGCGGTTGCCGCTTGCGCACCAGGGAGCGGTTTTCTGCTAGAGGCACAATTCGTGTCGAGGTCAGTTTCAAGGTGCGAGGGCTCGCCTTCCGCTTCTGCGGTTTTACCCAGTGGACCGACGGCCGAACCCTGGTCGGAGTCCGCTTCGTAGACATTTCAGCGAGGCGCAAAGACGAGTTTCTCGAGGCGATCGCTGAGGTGGAGGTAGACGATGCCGCCAAGCAGGCCGCCGAGAAGGAGGCCGCGGAGGAAGAGGCTGCGGCTATGCGGGCTGCCGAAGAACAAGCGGCAGCCGAATTCACGGCAGCCACTACTTCTGCTTTTGGAGAGCAGGACGAGCGATCTACACCGCAGACGCCCTCGCTTCCAGTTGAGGAATTCGCGTCGCAAGCTCTTTCCGGTTTACGGGAACTGTCTATTCCACCGTCGGTTTGCGGGCTGCAAATCGTTCGGATGACAGAAGCTGCCGAGACTGGCTTGAGCGGCGGATTGGCTAATCCGGTCGCGCCGGAGCAAGTTACTGCAAGCAAGCCTAAATCGGGCGAACCGTCAAAGCCAGAAGCGCGCCTCGGCGGCCCGTCGCTGGTCAGGACAAACAGGTGCGAACGCCGTTTGCAGTGGCGGGAAGGGGTCGATACCTCTGCCATGATTTATCTCATCCATATCGCTTCCCGGTTGTCTGGTCGTATTCTCGATCTGAGCCTCGGCGGCTGCCGCATCCAAACAGACGAACGCTTTCCGGTGGGTATCTACACACGGGTCGAGACCGAGTTTCACCTTGAAGGTCTGCCATTTCGACTCGGAGGAGTCATTCAGGCCATTCATGACCGGCATCACGTCGGCATCCGCTTCCTTGACATGAGCAGCCGTAAGCGGGAGCAACTCGAGCAGTTGATCGAAGAGATCGAGGAACTAAGCAAAGTTTGGTATAGGGAGTAACGCGCATTACCGCCGGCGCGCGCGTTCCCTCTGCAATTCACGATAAAGTTCGCTCTTGGACTGGCCGAGCTCCCGCGCCAATAGCTTGAGGGCTTCCTTTTCGTCCATGTGGGCTTCGGAGCCAGCCTCGGCCTGGAGGCGCGCAATGCGGTCGGCGATCTTGATTGGAGCGGATGCATTCGCTGCTCCTTGAGCGAGCGGCCTGGCCTCCACCAGCAAGGTGATCTCGCCGCGAATGCGATCACGTCCGGCTAATTCCTGGCGCGCCTCGGTCACTGTGCCGCGCAGGAACTCCTCGTGAATCTTGGTTAGCTCGCGGGCGACTGTTACACGCAGAGTTGGCCCCCATACACTCTCCAGATCCGTTAGAGTCTCAAGAATCCGGTGCGGCGCCTCGTAAAAGACCAGCGTCCGCGTGCACTCTGCTCTTTGAACCTCTTCTGCTAAAGTTTCGAGCCTTGTTCGCCGTGCTCCAGCTTTCTCGGGCAGAAAGCCGATGAAGTGAAATTCGGTGGCGGGTAGCCCGGAGGCTACGAGAGCGCTGAGCGCTGCGTTGGCTCCGGGGATTGGAATTACCTGTACACCGGCTGCGATGGCTTCGGCCGTGAGCCAGCCTCCGGGGTCGCTGATGCCCGGCATTCCGGCGTCCGAGACAACGGCGATGCGTCCGCCAGCCTTGAGAGCCTCAATCAGCTCAGCCGTGCGTTGGTGCTCGTTGTGCTGGTGGCAGCTAATCGTCGGGGTTGTGATCTGAAAATGGTTCAGCAGCTTTTGTGTCTGGCGGGTGTCTTCGCAGGCGATGCGGTCTACTCGCCGGAGCACGTCGAGGGCGCGCAGTGTGATGTCGCCCAGGTTGCCGATTGGGGTGGCTACCAGGTAGAGGCCAGGCGCTAATTGAGTCTCTGGATCATCGGGCATGTCTGCGGTCACCGTGCGGGTACCTTAGCTAGCCTCTTCGCGGGCGTCCTCGCGTTCGAGGCGGCGCTGCTCGGCCAGGAGCGACATCGAACTCATCAGGTTCTGGACGCTCACGATGCCTACGACGCGTCCGCTCTCAGTGACGGGAATCAGTGAAAGACCGCGGCCGGTCTGGATGCGGCGAATGGTGGTTCCCAGCGTGTCCTCGGGCCGCGCCACCTGGAATGCCTTGGACATGACTGCCTGCACGTAGCCGTTGCCGTCGTTGCGCAGGGCGTCCACAATGCGTTGCCGGGAGATGATGCCCACCAGTTGCGGGCCGCGAACTACAGGGAAATCCTCTTGCAACGAGTGGACGCAGCGCACCAGCGCGTCGGCAAGCGTGTCGGAGGGCGAGAGCGTGGCGAAGTCAGTAAGCATCACTTCGCGCATGTGCACCGTGTCGACCACGGACTGGAAGAAGACGCCCTGGTCCTCGATCTGCGCGCCGATCATGATGAAAAAACCGGCGATGACCAGCCAGGGGCTATGCAGCAACATGCCGCCGACCATTGCAGCCAGCGCCAGCACTTGACCAAGTCCGGCGGCCGCGCGGCCAGAGGGAGAGAAACCGTGTTCGCGGGCGAAGTTGCCGCGAAGCAAGCGGCCAACGTCCAAAGGGTAAGCGGGGAGCAGGTGCAACACGCCCAGGCCAGCTTGCATCCAAACCATGCTGCGCACCAGGCCGGCGGCCGAGATCCAGGGCTGGGTTAGCAGATTGAGGTTACCGCTGGCGCCCAGGCAGACCGCGGCGAGCATGAGCGCCGTGGTCAGGTTGGCCAAGGGGCCAGCGAGCGCCATGGCGAATTGACCGCTGCCCTGGTTGCAATTCTCCTGGCTCTCCGGGTCGGCGTAGGCGAAGAGTCCGCCGATGGGCAAGAGCAGAATGGCGCGCAGCCGCAGTCCGAGCCAGGCGGCCACGAGCAGCCGCGCTGTCTCTCGCACTACCACCGCCGAAACCAGCACCAGGAAGAGCGCAAGGCCGCGCGCGATGCCTTCCGGCGAGCTGATGACCAGGCAGACGATCGCCAGAAGAGGGAAAAAGGCGTGGACACGCATCTCTACGCCCATCCAACGGCCCAGCGGGATTGACCAGCCTCGCATATAGATTGATTGTAGAGGTTCAGACCCCGGCACGCTTCCCGTATGCTGAATTGATGCGTGTTATCGCCGGATCGCTTCGCTCTCGCACGCTTGCAGCCCCGCCTGGACTGGCCACACGGCCCACCAGCGACCGGCTGCGCGAGACACTTTTCAATGTACTCGCTCCGAGGATTCAGGGCGCGGCGTTTCTGGATTTGTATGCCGGTTCGGGCGCGGTGGGCATCGAGGCGCTGAGCCGTGGCGCTGTGCGGGTCGAGTTCGTCGAGCGGGCTCCGGTTGCGTTGAAGGTGCTGCGCGGGAATCTCGATAAATTAGGTTTCACTGCGGGATTCCGCATCCACTCCGCTGCGGTTGGAGCGACACTGCGCCGCATCGGTGCGCCAAATCGCAGTGCAGAACGCTACGATGTAGTGTTTCTCGATCCGCCTTACGATGCGGCTGAGGAGTATGCGGCTACGCTGGGCCTGATGGGCGGCGCTGTTGCGGGAGTGCTTGCCGATGGCGCGATAGTGATCGCCGAGCATCGCCGCAAGGAGAGGCTTGAGGACCGTTATGGTTCGCTTGCCCGCACGCGCTTGCTTGAACAGGGCGACGCGGCGTTGAGCTTTTATGCGGTTAGGGATTAATTACCTGCAAGGTTTTGAAAATATATGGATGGGGGGCGGGGGGCAGGCCGGAGGGCGGTGCGGACCGGGCAGAACTCTGACCGAATGGACAGGGGAGAGTTGGAGCATTCCGATGGCGGGTTGACCTCACTTCGCACGTGATCCATTACCTGCTCGACGATGCTTAGATTGGCATGCGAGTCCATCGACACGGAAGGGCAAATGGAGATTCGCGTCTATGTCTCGCAGCGCTGGGGAGAGTGGGGACGCAATGCTCTATCAGTTCCGGCTTGCAAACGGACTTGACGGGAAGAGCTTTAGCGGGCTTTTCGTTTCGCTGAGCGATCTATTTAGGCTGCCCATGTTGCCAGAGGACGATCCGAACAGGCTAGGCCCGGATGATGTTGTGGTTCTCCTAGATGACTTCAGCGGGACCGGGAAACAAGTTTGCGATGCCTGGAATGACCCCGCGACCTCGTTTGGTCCCCTTCTGGCCGGGGTGGGCAAAGTGTACCTGATCCTCGTAGCCGCCTCAAGGGCTGCAAGAGAGAGAATTTCGATCGAGACTTCTATTTCCCCGATGCCTGCGCATGAGTTACGCGACTCAGACAATGTGTTCTCTAATCAGTGCGGGCACTTCACTGATGCCGATAAGGCGAGGCTCCTCCATTACGGCAGGATCGCAGGCGGGGCCAAGCCGAAGGGATTCGGTGATTGCGGTTTCGTCGTCGTTTTCCAGCACCGGCCACCAAACAACTCGATTCCGATTCTCTGGGCAGATCATTCCAAATGGGCCGGACTGTTCCCTCGACACGACTGAGCGCTTAAAAAAGGCCATCGCCAGAGCGCGATTGTGCCAAAAATAATCTTCTCGGTTGGGGATTAGGGTTGGGTGGCGACAGGGGCTGTGGCAGAATATTCGACCGTGACTACGGTGATGTCGTCTAGCTGGCCGAAGGCGCGGGCGGCATTGGCGATATAAATGGCGGGCTGGCGGCTGATGGCGCGGGTGCGGTCGAAGCCGAAGAGTTCGCCCGATTTGGACTGGCATTCGACCACTCCATCAGAGACGAAGGTGAGCCGGTCGCCGGGGTTGAGATTGAATCTGGTTGTTTCGTAGTGCGCGCCAGCCACAATGCCGAGCGGCAGGGAGCCGGGGACGGCGATTTCAGTGCCATTCAAATAGGGCGGCACGTGTCCGGCGTTGGCTACGGTCAGCAGGCCGCTGGCGGAGATGTGCGCGGCCATGCAGGTGGTGAAGCCGCCCTTGGAGCGGCCCATCATGCGTTCATTGAGGGCGGCGAGCATGGCGGCGGGAGTGGCCGAGTGGGCGGCCTCGGTGCGGATGGCGCCGACGAGTACGGAGACCAGCATGGCGGCGGGGAGTCCCTTGCCGCTGACATCGCCTACGACGAGCAACATGCCTCCCTGGCCGTCGCCGATCTGCTGGAAGAAATCGCCTCCGACCTGATCGGCGGGCTGGTAGACGCATTCGACGGTGAAGCCGGGGCACTGGTCCATTTCGTCGGGCAGAAGAACATGTTGCACCTGCCGGGCAGCCTCGAATTCGCTGGCAAGCCAGGCCTCGTTGCGCCGTGCGCGGGTAAAGCGGAGAACAAGAAAGACCACCATGGCCAGCAGAAAGACGAGGTGGAAGAGAATGCCAATCTCGAAGGCAAAGGGTGGCAGAGGAAGCCGAATCTCCAATATATGCGGCGTTTCCGTCCATCCTGCCTGATTCAGCACGATGGCCAGGTTGTCGGCGAGGTAGTAGCCCATGTCGAGCAGCGTGGGAAGCAGCAGCAGGCGGGCGTCGAGGTTGCCGCGCACGCTCCAAATGACGAGAACACTGAGAATCCACAAGACGGCGGGAAAGAGGCAGGTGAGTTGGATTGCGCCTGAAACTGGGGGCGAAAGCCAGCCCGGCCAGTAAAGGATCGCCGCCAGGGGGCTGAAGGCCGCCAGCAAAAGACAACTGCGGGCCAGCATTCCGGGCCGGGCGTTGAGAATCCGCGAAAAAAACAGGAGTGCCGCGATGATGGTGCCTGCCGCTAGCGCTCCGTCAAGAAAATCGTAAGCGGGCACAGGAAGCCAGGAAAAGATTTCCTGGCCAAGGGTCAACGCGTGCTCCGCTGCCTGGGCCAGCAAGATGAGGGCGAACCAGAGATATTCGCGCTCAGCATGGCGGATAAAGAAGAGGCAGAGGATTGCAAAGCCGACCAGGCCGGCGGTGATGCTGTAAGAGTATGCATCCACGTAGCGGATATTGCGGGCACCCTGGCGCTGCTGCTGTTCGACGACGAGGAGATCAGGATCTCCCGCGAGGTGGCCCGGCTGAAAAGGGCCTCCGCCTACATAACTGGCCCAAATGGGGGCATGCCAGACTCGGATGGCAACCGCAACGGTGCGCGCGGAAGGGCTGCTGGCGGAAGTCAGAGGGAAGAGACGAAAGCTCATTCGAGCTGTGGGGATTCGGGTGGGAGGCATCTGACCCGAAGAGCCGGCGAGTTGGCCGTCCACGTAGACCTCAAATGAGGTCATGATCGGCGCCAAAAGCAGCGATGAGGCTTTTTCGCCCGGCGGAACCTTGACTGCAAACCGGTACCAGCCATAGCCGCTCATGGCCGGATAGCCTTGCGAGGCCCAGGATTCGCCGCTCTTGAGCAGCGCCCAGCCGGAGTCGTCGAAGGCTGGATCGGCCCACAGCGGCGCAGTTGAGCCGGAGACAGCCGGCGAGTCGCCGGGATGGAAGCGCCACAGGCCGTCGAGCGAGACCACCGGCTCCCGGCCGCGGTCCCAACCGAAGGACTGCGCAGGCAGCCAGGCCGCGCAAGAGAGCACGGCGAGCGACGCGACCCGGCGAAGAGCAGAAGTGAAGTGCATGGCGACGTTTCCTTGCGGGGGAAGGAATCGAAACGTGGATAGATGCTATCGCAGACTGGGCGGTCTGCGCTGCTGGGAATGTCAAACAAGGGATTGGCGAGTTGGGGAACGAAGGGAATCCACAGCAAACGAGTGAGGTGTCTTGGAATCTCATTGACACCCAGGGGAAGGTTGGAGAAAAATGGCGAAGTCGATCCAATTTGAATTAATTTGCGCGATATGCGGAGGAAACGTGAAGAACGCGGCAAAGTTGCTTGTTTTTGGGGCGTTGAGTTTTCTAGGCGCGGGATTGCTGTTGAGCGGGTGCAAGTCAGCTCCAGAGTTGACGAAAGCCGAAGCTCAGGCCATGATCCAGGCAAAGTATGACCAGACTCCAGCGGCTGGCGCCGTCATTTTAGTGGACCAGCCTGGATTGCTGCGGGGTGTGACAGCGAAGTACTGGGCGCGGACCAAAGTTTACCCGAACGGGTATTGGGGCGACTTTACTCTCACTCCGGACGGCAAAAAGGTACTCACGCTGCAAAAGGGCGGCGATGTGATCGAGTGGCACCCGGAGAACGCCGGCGACAAGAACTTCACGGTCGCGGTGGTGACGGTGGCGGCCAACCACTTGAAGGCGCAGAATTTGGCTGATCCGCAGGATGATCTTGGAGGCACCAAAAGCGTCTCGTATACCGAATCGGTGAGTCTGGATGGTGTGCCGACGGATCTGAAGATCATGTCCGATGGACCCGGCAACAAGCTCAGCAGCAAGCATATCGCCAGCTTTGCGTTGGACGGTGGCGCCTGGAAACTGCAGGGGATTAACTAGAAATTGAGAAATAATCTCGGGGTGCGGTGGAAATCGTTGACCGCACCCCGTTTTCTTGCTATTGTAAAAAGGTTGCGCAAGAGCGCCTCCGTCTGTGTGTCTTGACGATGGAAGTGCAGGGACAGCCAGGCCAGGCAGGAATTGGCGGTACTGATCCCAGGGCCAGGCGTAGTTCCCGGCCAGATAGACCCTGAAGCCGCTCTTTTCTTGCAAGGGCAGGGGTAAATCGCATCGGCGTCCGCGCGTTCTCCACCTTGGAGGGCTATGCGGGCCGGAACCGGCGAAACGGAGTTGGCTTTGCCCGCGAGATGCGGGAAAACGCCCGGCCACCGTCTCGGTTCTCGTCTGAGATTGGAACGAAGACAGACGCGAAGCAGCAAAATTGGGCTTCCGTGCGCGTGCACGACGGCTTTCAGGCCGCGTACGCTCGCAGGAGAGGCTCCAGGGCTTTGTGTGCGGCAGTTTAGCTTGGATGGGCCAACATTTTGGTTGGCAGGTTTTTGACGGGGTAAGGAGTTTCAGTTTGCCTACATTTAATCAGTTGGTTCGCAAGGGGCGCACGGCCCCGCGGTACAAGACGGCGTCACCGGCCTTGCAGGCCTCGCCGCAGCGGCGCGGCGTTTGCACGCGCGTCTATACGCAGACGCCTAAAAAGCCGAATTCGGCGCTGCGCAAGGTTGCTCGCGTGCGCTTGACGAATGGGATTGAGGTCACCACCTATATTCCCGGCATCGGCCACAATCTGCAGGAGCACTCGATTGTGCTGATTCGCGGCGGCCGCGTGAAGGATCTCCCCGGAGTTCGCTATCACGTGGTGCGCGGAACGCTGGATTCGGTTGGCGTGGCCAACCGCAAGCAGAGCCGGTCAAAGTATGGGGCCAAGCGCGCCAAGGGCGGAGCCGCTCCAGCCAAGGGCAAGAAGTAGTTTCACGGTTCCGGGGCGAGGTTTGAACCCGGACTAGGGCACGGGAAGCAGCGCGAGAGCGCGAGGATTTTTGAGGGATTATGCCAAGAAAAGGGCACACACCGAAGCGGGAAGTTGCAGCGGACCCAGTCTACGGGTCCACGCTGGTCACCAAGTTTGTCAACTCAATGATGTGGGGCGGCAAGAAGTCGACGGCCCAGGGCATTTTTTATGCCGCAATGAAGAACCTCGAAGAGAAGGGCGGCGGAGACGACGCGCTCAAGCTCTTCAAGAAGGCGGTC
>Ga0181520_10009443_pt1 | contig 13464 bp, 13 predicted proteins | sample PEATcosm2014_Bin_29_FD_132451 | JGI IMG/M metagenome (GOLD analysis project Ga0181520, IMG submission 132451) | Peatland microbial communities from MTU Mesocosm Facility, Houghton, MI, USA - PEATcosm2014_Bin02_30_metaG | ecosystem: Environmental > Terrestrial > Soil > Wetlands > Peat | place...
GTCGGTCTGGATGGCGTCTTCGATGGGCGCGCCATCGCCATTGCGAATGGAGCGGATGGAACTGATGATGCCCCGCGTCATGGTTCCGTTGAGGCCGAAGGGATTGCCGATGGCGTAGACCTTCTGTCCCACCGAAAGCTCACGGGAGTCGGCCAGCGTGACCGGTTGCAGGCCAGGCGCATTGATCTGTAACAGGGCCAAGTCGTGCGTGCGGTCGGTTCCCACTACTTTGGCGTCGTAGCTGCGCTTGTTGCTCAATTGCACTTTAATGCCGCGGTTGGCGCCCGCAACGACGTGGTAGTTGGTGAGCACGTGGCCGGCCTTGTCGAGGATGAAGCCTGATCCCTGGCCCTCCTGCGGCACCGCCCCGTAAAAGAAATTCATCACCAGCGCCCTGGCGGTGATGTTAACCACCGAGGGCAGCACGCGCTTGTAGACGGCGATGTTGTTCTGCTCCTCGGCATCAAAGGCAGGCGCGGCCTGAGCCTCGGTAAGCTGGAGCCCCGAACCGGAACCGGAGTTGGAGCCGCTGGCGGGAATTAGTTTGCCCAGGGACAGGCGGCCAAGGTTGGAAGGAAGATGCGTGGTGAGAAACCAGAATCCACCCACCAGCAGAACAACCAAAAGAACCGGGCGCAATTTTTTCATATTCATATGATCCTCTAGAGTCATCGGTCATCTCTATTCTAAAGACTCCGCAGCGGGTAACTTGTTGCTCTCTGCTTTGAGAAGTTGCCATATTTTCTCAACCTGAGCGAGAAGGGTCTCCTTATCTCCTGAATTATCAATGACATAATCGGCGCGGGCGGCTTTCGCCGCGTCGGGAATCTGGTGTGTCAGGCGAAGCCGGGCATCGGCCTCGGCGGTTGCAGCGCCAACCCCTGATCGGCGGATTCGGGCTGCATAACGGGCAATCTTCAACTCGTCGGGCGCAGTGACTACGACGATGCGGTCCAGGCGACGACGCCAGTCAGCCAGCACTGTCTCGCTTTCGCCGCGGGCGCGGGCATCGCGCTCGACTTCAAAAATGAGCGCCGACTCGACTACGGCCACAGCGGCTGGGTTGCGGGCAAAAACCTGCTCCGTCCATCGCTGCTCGGCGGCAATCACCGCAGGATGAATGATGGCGTTCAGCTCTTGCAGCCGCCCGCCCTCGAAGGCCATACCGGCCAGCCGCGCGCGGTCCAACTTGCCATCGGGGCCGACTACTTCCCGGCCAAAGCGCTCCACAATTGCGGAAAAAACCGGTTGCCCCGGCTCCATCAGCGCACGGCCCAACTCATCGGCCGACAGGACCTCCGCACCCAGCGAGCGCAGTGCGGCCGCAACGGTACTCTTGCCGCTCGCTAACCCGCCTGTGAGACCGACTCGAAGCATGATGAATGACCCTGGCTTTGGGCGCGTACAGACCGGTTCGGGCTGCATTCGACGGCGTCCATCGCTGAACGCAGTATAGGCGATCCAGCAGAATCTGCCGTAGAATGAGATCACGGCAAGAGGTGCAGCGATCTATGTACACCCTGAACCCACGAATTACGGTCGAAGCCGGCAAGATGGGGGGAAAGCCCTGCATTCGAGGCCTGCGTTTTAGCGTCTATGATCTGGCTTCCTACCTCGCCTCAGGAATGACCGAGGAGCAAATCCTTAACGAGTTCCCCTACCTCGAAAAGGAAGACTTCCAGGCCGTTTACGAGTTCTTTGCCAGTATCCCGGAAAGGATTACGGTCCTTGAAGCTTCTCGTTGATGAGAATTTTTCGCGCTGTGGCCGACTATGCCGGAGTGCATCGATTCTGGACCGAGAACGGCGTTTCGGGGCGTTTATCCGGATTTACTACAGTGCATATGCATCGAAGATTGTGGCAGTCCTATGAATCAAAATTATGATTCCGCAAAGAATGAAGGTTCAGAGGGCCGCAAAAGCTGTCAAGAAGCCATCAATCCAGCAGATCATTTTCCACAGCTTCCATCACCCCATTGTCGAAGACTACCCAAAGGTTTGTTTTCATTATCGTAAACAGTTACCTCAAACATCCAAATTGGGTCAATGCGTTTAAAATCCCATACGAAGTTCTGGTCATATTGGCTACCTGGCGGGTAACGCCGATTTAGAAATGAATCAGGAATCGAATCGACGTTTAGAATCTGCTTTCCTTCCCGCATCTTTTTCACATCATAATATGCAGGAGTCCCGTCAACCTGTTGTGGCATAGGGCTTTGCCAACCTTGAATCTGCACGCGCCCAATATCAAAGGAAGTATGCCCCTCATTGTGAATAATGATTCCAATGTTGAATCGACATAAATCGTCATGTGGAGTGAATGACGGTGTCTTGTCTCTGATCATCACATGAGCTACTGGTTCCAGGGAGGGCTCATCCACTCGAATGAACCTTGTGTATGTCCAATATCCAGCCACTACCAAAGCTAAAACCTGAATCCATTTCGTAATGCTGTCCGTATGTACCCAAATCCACGAGAAGAGATTCATTTGGTTGAGTTTCATTCGCAAACCTCCGAGCAAAATGGAAACGTTTGTATATTAGATCTTAAATTCATGGAGGTCAAGATCGAGAACTCAGCTTAATTAGGTCCATTAAAATCGGTTTACAAGAGGTAGCGCAGCAACCGCTGTGAAGCGACGGCAATCTGCACAGCTTCGTGGCCAATCGATGGAAAGCGTCATAAGCCCCGCCGCATCTTCGCGGCGCGCACGGTATTGGCCATCAGCATGGCTGTGGTCAGCAGGCCCACGCCGCCGGGCACCGGCGTGTAGGCTCCCGCAAGCTCGAAGCCCCTGGGATGTACATCGCCCACCAGCGTCGAAGCGTTTTTGGCGAAGGCGGCTTCGCGCTTGGCGTTGCCGGCAAAAAAGCGGGCAAATTCCGTTGGGTCGGTAATGCGGTTGATGCCCACGTCGATGACCGTTGCGCCCGGCTTCACCATCTCCGAGGTGATGAAGCCCGCGCGGCCGATGGCGGCTACCAAAATGTCGGCTTGACGCGTAATGGCTGGGAGATCGCGTGTTTTGGAGTGGCAGATGGTCACAGTTGCGTTCTCATGCAGCAGCAACATCGCCGCCGGTTTGCCCACAAGATCGCTGCGGCCCACCACCACGGCGTGCTGGCCGCTGATGGGAATCCCGCTGCGCTTTAGAATTTCAATCACTCCAGCTGGCGTGCAAGGAGCCAGAGCCGTCCGCCCCGCCTGTAGTAGGCCGGCGTTCATGGGATGAAGGCCATCCACATCTTTTGCCGGCAGAATTGCGTCCAGCACGGTCTTCACGTCCACATGCGCAGGCAGCGGCAACTGAACGAGAATGCCGTCGATCTCATCGCGGGAGTTTAGTTTGGCCACCAGGTCGAGCAACTCCGCGGTGGTCACCGCCTCCGGCCGCGTGATCAGGTCGCTATAAATGCCGACCTCGCCGCAGATTCTCACCTTGTTGCGGACATAAATCTCCGAGGCGGCCACGTTGCCCACCAGCACCGCCGCGAGGCCGGGTCGAATTCCTTGCGCGGCCAGTGCGCGCACCTCTTCGGCTACTTCCTGCTTGATCTCAGCGGCAATCGCCACGCCATCGAGAACTTTTGGCATTTTGCGCTCCAAAACTTATCGTATCGTCTTGGGCCTCCGTACGGGGCAGGACGCATTTCCCCTCTGAAACATAGCAGCGAACGAATCCGGCGCAAGCTCCGTCTCCCAGTGAAGTGTGATTTTCCTCACATACAGAGATGAGAGGTATCCGTGTACGGTCAGGAACACGCGGAGTGTTTTAGATCACATTGGCATAAGCTTCCTGAATCCCCTGGCAACGGCGTTGTGGAGTGAGTAAGATGAGTGTTTTCAAGGATGCAGGGCATCTTTTCCGGTTCGCGGGGCTGTTTGTCCTCGCCTTCCTGATCTTTCTGGTGGTGCGCCACTATGTTGTGCCCAAAAGCTTTGGGCAATATGGGCACTATCGCGGGGCGGCCATCGGCGAAATTGCGGCGCGGCCGGCGAGGTTTGCCGGACATGAGACCTGCGAGGGCTGCCACTCGGATGTGGCGGACAAGAAGAAGGCCGGCAAGCACGCGCACGTGAATTGCGAAGCCTGCCACGGAGCGATCTTCCAGCGAGTTCCGGCCCCTGCCGCGCCTGCTGAGAATCTTTATCAGCGACTACTCACCTTCGCCGGGCTGCGGCTTCCGACAGATCCTCCGATCTTGAGCCATGCCGACGATCCGATGTCGGTCAAGCCTGTTCTGCCGGATACGGCCGTACTCTGCGCCCAATGTCACACGGCCAGCGCCGCCAAGCCCAAGGGCTTTCCGCAGGTTGATCCGGCAAGCCACTATCCAGGCCCGCCGTGCGGGAGCTGCCATCAGCCGCATAATCCGGGCATGGATGCACCAAAGACGGCCGCGGGAGGTGTGAAATGAAGCTATCCCGGCGTCATATGCTGATACTTTTGCCGGCGGCGGCGGTTGCGTGGGAGTCGGTGCTGGCCGGAACCCCGGAAGACGCGCCCAACTACAAAATCTCCGATCACTGGTGGGGCATGTTGATCGATGTTCCCAAGTGCATCGGCTGCGGCAACTGCGTGCGCGCCTGCCAAACTGAAAACGACGTGCCGGATGGGTACTTCCGCACCTGGGTGGAGCGCTACCACGTTTCGGACGAGAATATGACCGAGCCCGAAGTCATCTCGCCCGACGGCGGCAAGGAAGGTTTCCCGGTTGCGCAGCAGGATGAGAAGAAGTACTTTTTCGTTCCCAAGATGTGCAACCACTGCGCGGATTCACCCTGCACGCAGGTCTGCCCGGTGGGCGCTACCTTCATCAGCCCGGACGGCGTAGTGCTGGTGGATCAGAAGTATTGCCTTGGCTGTGCTTATTGCGTGCAAGCTTGCCCTTACGGCTGCCGCTACATTCATCCGCAGAAGAAGGTCGCCGACAAGTGCACACTCTGCTACCACCGGATTACCAAGGGGCTGACGACGGCCTGCTGCGAGGCTTGCCCCACCGGAGCGCGCCAACTGGCCGACTTGAAAAATCCAAATGACCCGATCCATGCGTTTTTGAAGACGCACAGCGTACAGGTGCTGAAGCCGCAGATGGCCACCGGCGCGAAGGCCTTCTACAACGATCTGGACGGTTCGGTGCGGTGAGGACAGCCGTCAGCTTTCAGCTATCAGCCGTCAGCTAGTTCGTGGAAATAGAAAATGTCGGAACGATGCGGAGCAGTTCTGAAGGTTAGTGCAACACAAAAAATTGATGCAGCAGGGTAATGCTGATAGCTGACAGCTGAAAGCTGACGGCTGAAGAGGGAATTATGAACGGCGTTGAAGGCTTCATGTATCCCAACGAAGTCGCGCTTCAATGGAGCGTGCTGATCGTTTTGTACCCGTTCATCACGGGGCTGGTGGCGGGCGCTTTCATTCTGGCGTCGCTGGAACGCGTCTTCCGCGTGGAGGCGGTAAAGCCCACCTATCGTTTGGCGCTGCTGACGGCCCTGGCTTTTCTGCTGGTCGCGCCCTTGCCGCTACAGTTGCATCTGGGCCATCCTGAGCGCTCGCCGGAGATGTACTTCACTCCGCACAGCACCTCGGCCATGGCCATGTTCGGCTACGTGTACCTGTGGTATCTGATGGCTGTGCTGGTGTTGGAGATCTGGCTCGACTACCGTCGCGACATCGTGCTGCTCGCGCAATCCAGCAAGGGCCTGCTGCGCATGGTTTACAAGATCATGACGCTCGGCTCCAGCAATATCAGCCCGCGTTCGCTGGCCATTGACGACCGTGTGGGCTGGATTGTGACGCTGATTGGAATTCCCTCCGCCTTTCTGCTGCACGGATATGTCGGCTTTATCTTCGGCTCCATCAAGGCCAATCCCTGGTGGTCCTCGCCGCTGATGCCGGTGGTGTTCATTTTTTCGGCCATGGTGTCGGGCATTGCCGGGGTTATGCTGCTCTACATGGCACTGACCAAGTTGCGCAAGCAAGCTATCGATATGCGCTGCGTGGACGCCATTGCCATGTATCTCTTCTATATCTTCATCATCGACTTCAGCCTGGAGATGCTGGACCTGATTCACCGCATCTACGAGGCCGGCGAATCCTTCCGCAGCCTCAACTTCATGGTGCACACGCAGCTTTACATTCCGCATATCGTGATCCAGATCTGCCTGGGCACGATAACGCCGCTGATTTTGCTTTTCATAACGCAAGTGGTCAAACTGCCGGAGATAGCTCGCAAGCGCATCTACTCCATCGCCGGCAGCCTGGCCCTGATCGGCATCTTCGCCATGCGCTGGAATGTGGTGATCGGCGGGCAATTGTTCTCCAAGAGTTTTCTCGGCTACACCACCTACAAGATGGGCCTGGTGACGCGCGAGGGTCTGCTGGTGGCGATTGCGTTGACCCTGCTGCCGCTGGTTTTTCTCTGGGTACTGGTTAAGCTGCTGCCGCCATGGCCTGAAAAGAGCGCGCATGCTGCGGCCATCGGCGACTAAAACGCAGCAGAATTCGACGCGAGAAAAACCCCAAGTCCCGTAATCGGGACCTGGGATATCCACTTTCGTGATGGTGAGTTAGATTTGAGTTATATTTTATGGTAATGCTCGGAGGACAGAAAGATGTCACACTTCGTGATTGTGATTTCATTGCTGGGTATAGGAACGATAACTTCAATGTCATCGACACTTATCGTGTTTGCAATGATCGGTGAGATCGATCGTACAAAAAATAATAGTTCTAAAATTTCGTTATTCAATGTGCCTGTTTTACGCGTTATTAGAGAGTACAAAACTTTATATCCGCGGGGAGCATACTTGAAAGTTTTCTTTACTTCTCTGGCCCTAACAGGTCTCACTTTCTTGATTTCTATTTATCTTGTTTTTGTAGTATTCGCAGGAGAAGCCCCTCCATCCAGGTAAGGAATACTCACCCACTCATCCCGCGGTTTCAACGCGGAAAGAATGGGTGAGTCCGCAACTGACATACCTTACTCAGCGGTAGATCTGCGGCTCATAATGTGGCGGAGGAATATCCGGCCGCATAATCGGATCGTGAGGAATGGGGTGATGCTTGGGCGCACGCCACGCCACTTCTCTCAGCTTCAGCTTGCTGATGTGCACGTCGTAGTTGGTTGCGGGCAGCAGCGATTCCAGAACAAAGGTTTCCGTGCCTTCGGCGCGGAGTTCGCGATAGCGATATACGCCCACGTCGCCTTCGCTGGTTTCTGTGCCTCCCGAAGGAGCGTCGAGAAAGTGCTGCGCATCGGCCACTGTGGGCGCGGCGTGGCTTCCGCCCTCTGTCAAACTCTCGGCCGCATAAGAGCGCACCAGTTTGGTCCAATAGCGACTCAGCAAGTCTGTATCGACAAACAGGTCGGCCCAAACAATTTCGCCACGCACGGCCACGACAACGCCAACGGCGCCTTCTTTGCGAAGCTGCGCGATTACCTGATCCCGCGCTTTCATCACGGGAGCCGCGGCCTCATCGACCTTGGCGCTCACCGAGCTGTCTTCCATGGCGCGCGCGTAGCTCGTGGTTCCCATCGAGCGCGCGTACCCCGCGCCCAATTCACGGTTCATCGCTGTGCCGGCGGATGGAGCGGAGGCCATCGCCATCTGAGAGATGCTTCCTCGCACGGAGTTCCACACCTCTTGCTGATCCCTGGCGACCATAGCTTTTTCCCGCACGCTGGGCTGCACCATGAAGCTGTGAGCGGGCGCCTTGGCCGATGCGCCAAAGGTCTCCGAGCTGGCAGTCCAGCGTCCCGGCTCTATGCAGAAAACGCCAAGATCAATGGGCTCGCTGCCGGCCGGCACTATACGGTCCTTGGCGATGACCCGGTCCTGCTTGCCGCCGGTAACAATTTCGCCAGCCAGCAACAGCAGAGGCTTGTCGGAGTTGTTCACCAGCACCAGCGTGTTTACCTCGTCGCCGCGATAGCTGTCGTCGCGATGTGGATACTGGGGTAAGCCGTCGCCGCGATAAGGCGGCACGCCGATCATTCCCCTTTGCCGCACCATTCCCCGCGCGCGGCCGGCTTCGGTCACCTCCACTTGGCCGCTCTTGATTCCTTCATCCAGGGTGATGAACGGCGTTGCGCCGGCAGATTTGCTGTTAGCCCGCACCACAGGAAACAAAAGCAGGTTCCCGCTTTCAATAGGGGCCAGCACCTTGTAATAACCATTCGCCGTTTCCTGCGGCCCGCCCGCCGCCTGCACTCCACTTTGTTGCACAAATGCCGCAAGCGCCAACACCATCGCGCCCGCCAACCCCAACCTGCCCAGATTCTTCATGACTCTCCTCCGCCGGGAATGATCGCCGGCTTATGAACCTTGAACGCTGGCAAGATGATTTCTTGCAGGGTTTTTTTGCGAGGCCTCCTGGCGTATCTTGAAAGCGTGGGGATTACGCCCTCCCAACCCGTTGAAATGAGCGCTGCAGCCGGCATCTCCGCCCCGCCGGAGCCGATTCATGTGCCGGACGAGCTTTGGCGCGAGTCCGGCGCTGACGCCTATGGGCTAGAGCGTCAGCAGTTCCACGAAATCCTGGAGCGCGTTGGGACGGCGCAAAATTTTGGCCTGGCGCCGGGAACGAATGCTTCACGACAGCAGCAGGCCAGTTTTTTTCGCGGCCTCCGGCTCGCCGACCTGGTGTTGGCGCGAGCCTGCGCCTGCGGCCATCAGGGCGCATGGGAACATTTTCTTGCCGTCTACCGACAACCGCTGACGCGTGCCGCGATTGCGATTACCGGCAGCGAAACGCTGGGCCGCGAGTTGGCCGATCAACTCTACGCGGAACTCTATGGGTTAACGACCCGCGACGGCGTGCGACGCAGCCCGCTGGACTCCTATCGCGGCAAAGGTTCGCTGATGGGCTGGCTCCGCACAACGCTTGCTCAGCGCCACGTGGATCATCACCGCCGCACCCGCCGCGAGCTTCCGCTCGACGATCCGGCAGACGGCTATGAACCTCAGGCAGCGGTCGCCGAAACGGAAACTCCCGCCGCCGATCTGCTGCTGTTGAGCAGTGCGATTAAAGAGACACTCCGCCAACTGGCCGCCGAAGAGCGTTTTCTGCTGGCCGCATATTATCTGGATGGGCGAACCCTGCTAGAGATCGCCCCGTTGCTCCGCGTTCACGAAGCGACGGTCAGCCGCAAACTGCATCGGTTGACCGGTGACCTAAGAAAGCAGATCGTACGTAATCTACAAGCGTTGGGTCTGAGCAAACCCGCAGCCCTGGAGACGCTGGGAGCCGATCCACGCGATCTGAATCTGAATTTGAAGAAAATACTGCAATTTTCGTCACTGGATGCGTTCCAAGAGAAGGCAGCAACGTGAATTCAACTCCCCAACTCGATCTTCATCCCGACGCCGAGAGCCTCAACGCCTTCGCCGAGCAGGCGCTTGCCACGCAGGAGCGCGAGCAGGTTCTCGCTCATCTGGCCGAGTGCAGCCGCTGCCGTCAGGTGATTTTTTTGGCACAGCAGGCAGCCGCCGAGGCAAAGGTTCCTGCCAGGATTCCGGCATTCCGTCCCGAAACGCAAACCGTGTCATGGTTCTGGAACTGGCGCATTGCCTGGGTTCCGGCCGCAGCCATGGCGGCGGCTCTGGCATTGATAGTCACCTTTTATCCAAGGCATCCCTCGCCTGCTTCGGAGATGGCGAAGGTTGAGCCGCCTAGTCAAGCGGCTGTACCCACGCCCACCCCGCAGGTGAAGGCAAACGCTGTAGCAGCGCACAAGCCGGCACAGGCGCTCGTTGAAAATTCATTCGCTGGAAAGGCCGAATATGCAGCGCGTCGAAAAACGCCGGAGGAGTTGGCACCGCAGTCTACTCCTTCAGCCGCACCGCGGGCTGAATCAGGCGCAAGCGCGGCTTCGATGGGAACAAACAATGCGTTCTTGCCATCTTCCGTGGAGTCCGCGCCACAGCCGGTGACCACGGCGAAATTTCAGCCCGAGCCGGCCGTAGCCGCCTGGCAGCAGGAACAGCAGCAGGTGTCCGGCGCGTCCTCGGCCAGCGACGATGCCTCGCGGCAGATTTCACAAAAGAGCATGAGAGCGGAGGCATACTCCGCCCACGCCAGCCGCCAAGCAGCTTCGTCAGGGCCGCGTAGGTCGCAGCAGTCCCAATCCATGCTTGCCGGTAGTTTCGATTTCGGCACACAACAGCAATTCGCTGGGTCGGCTACCATACGCAAGGCGAATCCGCCCAGGCTGCCCAGCGGCTTGGCGGCTGTTTCCAGGGCAAGCGCTCAGAATCTCATGCTGGAAATCGACCAGGCAGGAGCGTTGTTTTTAAGCAATGACTTCGGCCAGCACTGGGAACCGGTCGTACAACAATGGACAGGGCGCGCCATCGAAGTGCGCGCGAAGTCAGTCTTGAGCGGCAACACAGCGCCAGCCAATGGATTTGAGTTGAAAAACGATGCTGGCTCGACCTGGGCCAGCGCGGACGGAAAAACCTGGACAGCGCAATGAAACATATACTTTGCCGGAAGAATGCTCCTGCCTGCACTAAAAATCAAACCCGCATGCGAGCAGATGAGCGCGCCGTGTCGTTTCGGTAATATTTTTTGCCTGCCGCCTGCGCAACTATTAGATCTTTCTCATTCAACACTAGCCACTCAAGGAATCTCTTCATGCGCCGAAAAGATACTTACAAGGCGATTCCTTTGTGATCCGTCCTGCGTTGTTTCCACCCGGCGCGTTGCAACGGCAGAACGATTCGTCTGCTAGCGTGGCTTGTTTGGACGAAGGGAGATTCTGATGTTGCAGAAAGATGGGCGAAGGAACGATGCAATCTCTCCTTCCTGGGCACATCTCCGTATTCCTCCTTTTCCTCAGGTCGCTCTCCGGGTACTGCAACTGGCCAATAATGAAAACGTTCAACTGCACGAGTTGAGCTCGCTGATCTCCTCTGATCCGGCCTTTGCCAGCGAAGTTCTTACCATCGCAAATTCGCTTTTGTATGCTCCGCGATTTCCCGCCAGCAGTATTATGCAGGCCATCGCGGTGCTGGGCGCTAATAACCTGCAAGGGCTCTGCCTGACAGTTGGTGTGCGCGGGTACATGGGCAAAGCGCTGAATCAGCCTGCCATGCGCGCCACTTGGCGCCATAATCTGGCCTGTGCCCTGATCGCCGATCAACTGGCTTCCGTGGGCTTTCTCGATAGGGACGTTGCTTACACAGCGGGAGTGATGCATGACATCGGCAGATTGGCGCTGGCCGTGATCCGGCCCAAGGAGTACAGTCTCCTGCTGGGGGTTCACAGCGGCTCTCCCGACAGCATCCTCAACGCCGAGCGCGAGCTGTTCGGATGGGATCATTGCGAAGCCGGCAAGCAACTTGTCATGGATTGGAAAATGCCCTTGGAGTTTGAACACTACGTCTCCGAGCATCATGCGCCACGTCAGAAGGAAGGTAAGTGGAGCATGACCGATTTGATCAATGTGAGCTGCCGCATGGCCGACACCATCGGCTGCGCGGCTTTTCCCGGCTGCGAGGTCACGCCGTATCCCGATCTGCTGAACGAACTGCCGGAGCGAGAGCGCAGGCTCTTCCATCTCACGGTCGAGTCTTTGAGCGTCGAAATCGCCAGAAAGATCGATTCCGTCGAGTCGGCTTGACTTGCCGTGGCTCCTCGCTTTGAACGGGCGCGACTTCAGCCGCGTTCTTACAACGCTCTGCCTGCCGTTCTAGAGCCGGAAAAAGTTCTTCGCCAAAAACAAAACGTTTGCCGGCCGCTCGGCCAGTCTGCGCATGAAGTAGGGGTACCAGTCGTTGCCGAAGGGCACATATACGCGCACATTGTAGCCTTCTTCGACGAGCTTGCGCTGTAAGTCGCGGCGTATCCCATAGAGCATCTGGAACTCAAAATGTCTACGATCAATGCCGCGTTCGCTGGCGTGGTGCTTGGCCGCGGCAACCATGGCATCGTCGTGGGTCGCGAGGCCGTGATAGATGGGGCTCTCCAGCAGCAAATTCGCGAGACTGATAAAGTTAACGTCCACATCCGACTTGCGCGGAAACGCGATCTCCGCAGGCTCCTGGTATGCGCCCTTGCACAGCCGCACTCGGATGCCGTTGGCGATCAGGTCTTCGATGTCCTTTTTCGAACGGAAAAGATAAGCCTGAATCACGATGCCAATCGCCTCGCGCAGTTCAGGCTTGGCATGAAGGCGGTGCACGATGTCCATCGTCACCTGCGTCAGCGACGAATCCTCCATGTCGATGCGCACAAAGCTGCTTGTTTTGCTGGCGTGTTGAGCCACGCCCTCAGCAATGCTCTCGGCCAGTGCGGGCGATAGGTTCAGCCCCATCTGTGTCAGCTTCATGCTGATGTTGGCGTTGAGCTTGCGCGCGGCAATCGCATCCAGCAGCTTGTGATAAACCTCGGCGGCCGCTCGGGCCTCGGCCTCCGTGGTCACGCTCTCGCCCAGCGAGTCCAGTGTTACGCTCATGCCCTGTTTATTGACCTCCGCGGCCACGCGCAGTGCGTCTTCTATCTCCATGCCGGCGATAAACCGCGCGCTGAGCCGCTTGCCCACCAGGGAGCGTTCGCTAAAGCGCCTCAGGGGGCGATTGTGAGAGAGTGCTATAAAAAACGAGCGAAGTAAAGGCATCGTATAATCCTCCCGGAACAGGCCATCTAATCGCAGCCATTTTCCGGCCCAAATAGTCTCTCACATACAAGGTCAAGAGGGCGATGACGGGCAAATCCACCATTCCGGCCGGCGTTTGACCATGGGCCTTCCTTACTTTTTCTCCAACGCGGCAGATGCGCATTCCTTATAATGCAGAAGGCCATCGTGTCGTAGAGGAGCGCCCCATGAATCATAAGTCTGCCCTGATCTTCCATTCACTTTTTACTCTCGGTGCTATGGTCCTCGCGCTGCCTACCGCCCCGGCACAAACCACCTCGCCCACAATTTATATCAAGGCCGGTCATCTCTTCGATGCCACCAGCGACAACCTGCGCGACAACATGGTGCTGGTTGTCGAAGGCGAGCGTATTGCCAAAGTAGCGCCCGCGTCAGAGGTAATCATTCCTACCGGAGCCACAGTTGTCGATTTATCCCAGGAGTGGGTGCTGCCGGGACTCATTGATTGCCACACCCATCTGGAGGCGCGCGCCGACCACTATGACCCTATATGGGAGGTGCGTACAACCCCTTTCATGGGCGGCTTTAACGGCGTGGTCAACGCCAACAAGACACTCCAGGCCGGCTTCACCAGCGTACGCGACGTAGGTTCCCAGCCTTTCTTCGCCGTCGATCTGCGCCGCGCCATCGACGAAGGCCTCTTTCCCGGACCTCGCGTGGTGGCCAGTGGTCCGGCCATCTCCATCACCGGCGGCCACGGCGACATGAACAGCTTTGCTCCCGGCGTTGAGAACAGGATGTATCCGGCTGAGCGCGGCTATCAGTTAGCCGACGGCCCCGAGCAGGTTCGCCACATAGTCCGCGA
>Ga0181520_10009445_pt1 | contig 13463 bp, 9 predicted proteins | sample PEATcosm2014_Bin_29_FD_132451 | JGI IMG/M metagenome (GOLD analysis project Ga0181520, IMG submission 132451) | Peatland microbial communities from MTU Mesocosm Facility, Houghton, MI, USA - PEATcosm2014_Bin02_30_metaG | ecosystem: Environmental > Terrestrial > Soil > Wetlands > Peat | place...
ATCAGCGTGACGACAGCTTATGTAGGCACCCTTGGCCGTCACCTGAATAGCTTCCTCGACGCCAACTACGCGCCTTTCTCAACTGTCGCCAATGGCGGCACTCCATTAGTTGCTACCTCCGCTTCATGTAAGACCGCAGTTGGTGGCACAGCTGGTACTGTGACTGGGCTTTGCACTTCAGCCCAAAGCCAGGAGCAACGCCGTCAATGGGATGCCGGCCAAAACCTTGCGCCTGGCACCCTGAGCGGGATTACCTACCTGATCTCAGACCAGACCTCCAACTATAACGGGCTTCAAATCTCGGCGACCAAGACGATGTCACACGGCTTCTCAATCAGCGGTTTCTATGTCTGGAGCCGCGCACTGGAAAGCTCCAACGTGTTGGAGAATGGCGGGATGAACATGCAGAATCCCGGCGTTCTTGGCAAGCCCTTCACCGCGGCTAACGACCACGGCATGCTCGATCAAAACGGCGCACCCATTGTCGGCGGCGGCCTTCAGGAAGATCGTGGCCCGATGGACCAAAACCACGACAACAACGCGGCTTTCTCCGGCATGTGGAACATCGACTACTACCGCGGAACGAACAAGATCGTGAAGGAATTTGCCAATGGCTGGACGATCTCACCGGTAATCTATTTGATCGCCGGCGCACCGTTTACGGTGAGCACAGGGTCCAACCTGAACGATGACACTGCGGGCCAGAGCCGCCCCAACGCGGTTCCTGGCGTTAGTGCCAAACTCAGTCCGCACCGCTGCCGTGTATGCGGCGCCACTGGCCAGAGCTCAACAAGTGTATTGACGCAATGGTTCAACGGTACGTATAGCGCGGCTAACACGACTGTCGCGGAAGCCCAGGCGGCAGGGCAGGCGTTTATGCTCAACGGGCCTGGACAACCAGGTGGCATCGGACCAGGCGGCGCGGACGGCAACGTGGGACGCGATTCGCTGGTCGGACCAGGCCTCAAGGATATGGATGCGGGCCTGTTGCGCGACTTCAAATTACCGCGAGGAAACGTCTTCCAGTTCCGTGCCGAAGTGACCAACGTCATGAACTGGGTGAGTCTCGGCCAACCCATCAGTTCGAAAATCACGCAGGGCACCCAGGGCAACATCACTGGAGCCGCCGGCACACAGCGCATCATTCAATTGGGCGGCAGGTTGACCTTCTAGCTCATTGTTGTTCATTCACCGAGCCGGCGGACAAACAATCGTCCGCCGGTCCCGCCTTACTGAGCGACTGGAGGGTATTTTTGTGGCATCCGCATTTTGGAGTCGTTGCTCTATCGCAGTCATTGGTCTTTGGATATTGGGAAGTGTTCAGTTAAATGCGGAGTCAAATCCCACAGTTCTGGCTGACGTGGATCACCGCCAAAACATCAGTTTGAACGGCGATTGGCATACCATCATCGATCCATACTTTGACGGCCTGTACACATTCCATCGTGAAATTCGCAAAGATGGATACTTTTTGAACGAAGCTCCACGACCTGGAAGCAATAACCTCGTGGAATATGACTTCAGCAAATCGCCCACGTTGAGAGTACCGGGCGACTGGAACACACAGCGCGAGTCGCTCTACTACTACGAAGGACTGATCTGGTATCAGCGGGATTTCGACTTCAAACCTCAGGAGCATCACCGCACTTTTTTCCATATTGGCGCGGCGAACTACAAGGCGATCCTCTGGGTCAACGGAAGCCAGGTATGCCATCACGAAGGCGGCTACACTCCATTTGACTGTGAGGTCACCAAACTACTGCATGCAGGGAAGAACTTTGCTGTAATTGCAGTCGACGATACCCGACAGGCGGATGGCGTTCCGACTATAAATACAGATTGGTACAACTACGGCGGACTCACGCGCGACGTGACACTTGTTGATGTTCCGGAGAGTTTCATCGACGACTATGATTTGCATCTGAATCATGGCCGTACAGCGGTCGAGGGATGGGTGCATGTTCAGGATGCCGCTCCCGGCGACCGCGTAAGCGTCGCCATTCCAGAACTCAATCTGAAAGCTGATGCGCCCGTGGACAGTCAGGGTCGCGCGGCGATCAAAATGGATGTTGCCGGCATGGAGTTTTGGTCGCCCGAGCAGCCCAAGCTATATCAAGTTGTGCTCAAGTCCAACCAAGATACGCTGCAAGACGAGATGGGTTTTCGCACAATCGAAGTGAGCGGCACAAAGATCCTGTTAAACGGTAAGCCAATCTTTCTGCGGGGAATCTCAATTCACGCAGAAGCTCCTTATCGCGGCGGACGTGTTGACAACGATCAGGATGTAGCGACGCTGCTCGGATGGGCACACGATCTCGGGTGCAACTATGTCAGGCTCGCGCATTACCCGCATGATCAACGCATGACACGCGCCACCGATCGCATGGGCATCCTGGTGTGGTCAGAGATACCGGTCTATTGGGCTGAACACTTTGGTGATCCGGCTGTTCTGCAAAAGGCTGAGCAGCAGTTGACAGAGGAAATTCGCCGCGATCGCGATAAGGCATCGATCGTGCTGTGGTCGATTGCGAATGAAACGCCGAACACTCCCGAGCGTACGAAGTTCCTTAAGACGCTGGCAGGCGATGTCAGGGTGCTCGATTCGACACGGTTGGTGACGGCGGCGCTTCTCGTTCGTTCCGAAGGGCATATAAAGTATGTCGATGACACACTGGGCGAAGCTCTCGATGTCATTGGAGCAAACGAGTATATCGGCTGGTATGAACAGAAACCCGATGGGGCAGACACCACTGAGTGGAAGATCGCCTACGATAAGCCTCTCATCATCAGCGAATTTGGCGGGGACGCCAAGGCCGGACTGCACGGGCCGGAAACCGAGCGCTGGACCGAGGAATTTCAGGCAAGCCTCTTCCAGCATCAACTTCCCATGCTCAACCGCATTCCTCAATTGCGCGGAATGAGCCCGTGGATTCTGATGGATTTCCACTCTCCTCGCCGGCAGCTTCCCGGCATTCAGGATGGCTTCAATCGCAAGGGTCTGATATCGGATCAAGGCGAGAAGAAGAAGGCGTTCTACATTCTGCAAAAAGTTTACAAGGAAGAAAGCATCGGGAAGGCCGAGTGATAGCCAGAAACTGGTGGGCTAGTAATAAAGTAATGCGACGCTGGCCACATGCTTTGCTACCTGACGCCGCAACTTTGGAGATTGCGCCAGACGGAGCTTAACCCAAGTCTCACCATTGAGTGTTGTTGAAGTAACCTCCATAGCGCCTGCTCGCAAGAGCAGGCGCCTTTTTTTACCCTTTCGCCGCAAGTTTCTTCACTCAGGATGTGCCGAGGGATGTGTCCAGTCCTCCGTCGTCCATCGTTTTCTGCTGCATGCTCAGTTCAGAAATTATGATTTCTCTCAAGGACGGGGGACTGGGCTGGCGATAGCCGAAGGTTGCATATATCAAGAACAGAACAATTGTCGCCTCGGCCTAAGCTAACCCGGGAAAACACAGCATAGGGAGCTGAAAAAGGCTGCTCGCAGCAACCTTTTTCGATCATCGGACGAGCGCAGTTCTTAGTGGACCTTTATTGGACCTGCGTTTCAGCGCTCAAATCCTGCAAGTTGTTAATTTTGTTGGTTGCGGGGGCTGGATTTGAACCAGCGACCTTTGGGTTATGAGTGGCGTTTTTTCTGGGCAAGCAATTGACAACAGGACACGGGTGGAAACCGTGAGAAACCGTCGGAAACGGTCAGAAACCACAGTTTGGGAACCGAGTGGGGTCTGGCCCTAATGTAATGTAACTGGCGTTTGAACAATCGCTGATACAGTCATTCTTGGCACCCTGCCGGATTTCCTTAGCCCGCTTTCGAAGGAGAATCCGCCATGACTTCAGAGTCAATCGTAACGAGTCTATCCGCTTCGGAGATAGACAATCTTCCTGACAAACCACCGCGCTCGAAACTCGAACCGCATCGCGACCTAATCCGCGAACTGCGCCGCAGGGGGCGGACGTACCGCGAAGTTGCCCGGCTATTCAATGACCGCTTGGGACTGTACGTCGCGCCCAGCACACTTCACTCCTTCGTGAAGGTCCGTGCCAAACACCGCAAACGAATGCAATTTGAGTTGCCACCGTCTGAATCTGGTGCGGCGGATTTGTCGGCGCTCGATCGCGTCGCCGCCCTCAAGGCGAAGCCCGTAGTGCGGAATGCGAAGCCGGCTCGCTTCGTCTTCCGTGAGAATGAACCCCTGACCCTGACAAGCAACGGAGGTGAGCGATGACGGCGTATTCAAAGCGTGTTGTTTTCACGATGGGCGGCAAAGGCGGTGTTGGCAAAACCGGCGTCGTGGTCTCCTTGGCCGAGTGGTTTGCTGAGAATGAGATTCCTGTCACTCTCCTCGACCTCGATACCGAGAATAAGGCGCGTGGCTCTCTCAAACACTTCTTCAACGGAACCGTCACCAAAGTTAACATTCACACTCCAGCCGGCCTCGATGCTTTTGTCGATCATCTTGACGGCGGTGCCTCCATCATCCTTGCTGACATGGGGGCTGGAGCAGGTCAGGTTGCATCAGGCTGGTTTGACTCAATGTATGAGGATGTGGCCGCTACCGGCGTGCGGTTTACGGCGGTCGGCGTGGTGACCCCGGACCCGGCCAGTGTTGAAAGTGTCCTTGCCTGGGCGAGCCGCCTTCAGGATCGGGTGGAGTACGCCATTGTCGAGAACGCAACCAGCGCGCTGGCTGACTTCACTTACTGGAGGTCCACCGAACAGGCGAATCGCTTCCGTGAGACGTTCGCGCCTGAGATCTTGCAGATGGAGTTCCGGCTCGCTGAACTTGAAAACCCGGTTCGGCAGCATGGAATCCAGCTTGGGCAGGTTGCGGACCGTAAGACTGAGGTTGATGAACTGAAGAGAGCTTCGCTCGTCATGCGCGCACAGAGCTTTCGCCGTCGGCTCTTTTCCGAATTCGACCGGACAAGGCAGGTGTTCTTGCCATGAACGGGGCTCCAGTCGCTTCCAAGGTCGCGGTGATTTCGGCGGGAGAGCCGACGCTCTTCGACTCTCTCGCACGTCTTGTCCCTGAAGAACTACAGACTGCATACTATCGTGTTCTTGCTCATACTCACACGCTAAGTCCAGACGATGAAATGCTGCGCATTCTCGAAGCGATGGGCATCCTGGCGCTGCTTACGCGCCACACGCCCAAGGATATTGCCGACGAGCGCGAACGTCTTCAAGAAATATTCGAGATTCATCAGCAGCTTTCAGATGAAACCAGAGAGAAGATGCTTGGCTATGTCCACGAGTTGGATTCGCGGATTTCCGCGCTGCCCAGCGAACTCGAAGCCAGCCTTGATCCGAAACAGATTGCGAAATTGCTTGGCGAAAGCCTGCGCCAGAACTTCCTCAAGTCAGGTATCCCGGCTACAGCTGAGGGGCTGCAGGCAGCCAGTGCAGCAATGACGAGCGCCCAACAGGAACTCTCAACGGCGCTGCGCAAACTATCGGATTCGCAAAGTGGAGTGATCGCTCAAGTGGAATATGCGAACAACCGACTGACGTACTCCCTCGAAAGCCGGGCAAAGACAATCGACGCACTTCTGCATGAATGGAAGAGCGACGTGCTGCGCATATGGATACCGCTGATTGCCGGGGCCGCTATGTTGATCGGATTGTTTGGCGGCATCGAAATACAGGGCTGCCGGGATTCGGCTCCCACGGCAACCGCCGCGCCGACACCCACGTCGATTCAAGCCGTTCCAGTTCCTGCCTCTCAAGGGGACGCCGTGCCGGTCGGTGATGCAAAGAAGCCTCATCGCGTACAGTCGAAGCCAAAAACCGGCACAGAACATGAGCGATAGAATCTTGTTGTATCACTCACAGAGACCGGGTATTATGAGCGATAGAGAGGTTCGCTATCGCTCATGACCTGGAACTGGCAGGACCCGGATTGGCCGAATTTCAAGTGGGACCGTGCTCGAATGGCCACCGCCGAAGAGCAGTTTTTGCTTGGCGCAGGCGTTGTCATCGGCACGGTCAAGCATCTGGGCGAAGACGAACACAATCAACTCCTCGTGGAAGCAATGAGCGGAGAAGCACTGACGACCTCCGAGATTGAAGGTGAAATCCTAAACCGGGCCAGTGTTCAATCTTCCGTCCAGCGCCAGCTCGGGCTTGTAGCCGACAAGCGGCGAGCCACGCCAGCGGAACAAGGGATTGCCGAAATGATGGTCGATCTTTACCAATCGTCCGCTGAGCCTCTTTCAAATGAGATGCTCTTTCGCTGGCACGGGCTGGTGGCCTCCGGTAGAAAGGACCTCATCGACATAGGGAAATACCGCACAGGCAAGGAACCAATGCAGGTCATTTCTGGTCGGATAGGCGCTCAGAAAGTGCATTTTGAAGCTCCTCCATCGAAGCAAGTTCCGTCAGAAATGAAGCGGTTCGTCTCATGGTTCAATCGAACAACACCGCAGGGCGCGGAATATCTTCCAGCCATTTCAAGAGCGGGCATCGCCCATCTGTATTTCGAGTCTATCCATCCATTCGAAGATGGCAACGGTCGAATCGGGCGGGCCATCGCAGAAAAGGCGATTGCGCAAAGCTTTGGTCAACCACTGCTTGTCGCACTGGCTACAACGATCCTTGCCCATCAAAAAAGCTATTACGATGCCCTTGAAAGGGCCAACCAGAAGATTGATGTGACTGCATGGCTTGCATGGTTTGCTGACATAGCCCTAGAAGCGCAGCGCCGGACCATCACGCAAGTTGAGTTCCTCATCGTCAAAACAAAGCTGCTTGACCGGCTGCGCGGCCAGATCAATGACAGGCAGCAGAAGGTACTCCTCCGCATATTCCAGGAAGGCCCCGAAGGGTTCAAAGGTGGTCTGAGTGCAGGCAACTACGCTACGATCACCGGAGCATCTCCGGCCACCACGACCCGCGATCTGGCGGACCTCGCAGAAAAGGGCGCACTTATCCGCACTGGCGAGCGCAAACACGCGCGGTATACCCTTAATCCGACCAGAATCAACGTATGAAGCATGCGAACCTGGAGAAAACATAATTGGATCGAATCAGTCCACTTTCGAGCATTCAGGTTCTAGCTCGGGATACGAACGACTCTTTAGAGTCTGCCCAGAGGGCTGGCGAGCCAAAGCAACTTGCACTACAATTTGTGCAATTCCTGTAAGCTGTTGATGAGGGGTGTGGTTTGGCGCAAGACTTGAAAATTGGAGACATTTTATTTTGGCGATCCCGGCTTGGCATGCTTCCAGTGCCCTTGTTTCAAGGCATGGAATCGCAGGCAAAGTTTGTTCTACTAAATGGCGCCAGAGGCAATTTTTGCCTTGACCTCTCCGAGGGACAGAAACCCTCAGAAATGAGAAGCAGGGCTTGGTCCTCAGACGTTGGACATTATGTGATACTGTCCAACGGATTTGCGGACGTTCTCTCCTGGGACTCTACAGTCTCAGCTAGACAGCGTTTTCGAGCTTCCGCCATAGAAGAGGAACCCGAGAGATTTCACAACTTCCTATTGCAGTCTCAGCCAAATCGGGAGTTTTCCATCGTCACCAGGCTAATGCGCACCTTCCGAAGTTTACGCGCGGCGCTTGAACCAAACATTGATGGGCCAACATCTCTGACACCATTCCTTTATCTTCTCGCCTGTGCCGAGGAAGGAGTAGATCGAGGCAAACTAAATCCTCAGCCTTGGAATTTGCCAGCAGATGCATCAGATTTATCTTCGACCATCAGCAAGAGTGATTGGGATGCAATCTACCGCGATGCGACCGATATAGATGGTCGGTTAGGCATCTCGGCTCGCTTTGATCTGGTGCTGAGCCATGCTTCCGGTCAGCTTTTCCAAGAAGCGCATTATCAGTCAGTGTTTCTAGGGGCATCTCAGATGTCGCTGAGCGGCTTTGCTCCACGCCCAGTGTCGTTGCAGACAGAAGCGACCGGCGTCGGCATCCATTTTACTCCGCCATCTATCGCCCGAGCACTTGTTGAGGAATCGATGCGCGCGTTTTTAGGAGGCACCAGTCGACCGGCAACAATAACCGTTTTCGACCCTGCCTGTGGGTCCGGAGAATTTCTGAGGGAGGCTCTAAGGCAGCTCAAACTATCCAACTACGAGGGAAAGATTAACCTCATAGGGTGGGACATTTCGAGGGCGGCATGCGACATAGCAAGATTCAGCCTTGCGTGGGAGGCCAGGACGCTGCCTGGAATAGTCGAAGTTGATATTCAAAATACAGATTCCATGAGAAGGGAAGACTGGCCAAAGGGACCGGATATCTTATTGATGAATCCACCGTTTCAATCGTGGGAGGACATGAACTCTGCGGACCGAGACGTAGTCGCTAATATCTTGGGAGTTCTCGTCAGTAAGAAACCTGATTTGGCTTTCGCCTTCCTATTTCGTGCAGCTCAGAGCCTGGGTAAATTAGGAGTTCTGGGAGCTATTATTCCAGCTTCGATCTTCGACAGCAGTTCAGCACGAGCGCTGAGGTCAGAACTATCAACGATGCTGACGCCTAGGCTACTGGCTCGCTTAGGTAATCAGGCACTCTTCAGTAATGCAACCGTGGATGTCGGTGTCTATCTAGGAGTTGCGGGAGGCAATCCATCCGAGTCGCCTCTAGCATTCTGGGCCGATCACAGATCGGAGTCTACTTCTTCAGCTCTGCGGGCTCTTCGACGATTTCGCGACAGCGAAAGTGACGACTCCCGACCGATCGAAACCGATCACTACAGCATTTACCCTAATGGGGAGCTTGGCAAGAACGTAGAGAGCTGGGCCCCTCGTCCATACCGCTCATGGACAATGTTGAAACGAACGACAAGCTTGCCGCGGGTTCGAGATTTTTTTGCTGTGAAGCAAGGGATACGTACAGGAGCCAATGACGTATTCTTGATTTCATCGGATTATTGGCGGACACTCCCGGCGAGAGAGCGGCGCTTTTTTAGGCCGGCGGTCGTAAATGAATCGATACGCAAGAACGTACTGTCGATGTCTGTATATGTATTCTTCCCTTATGGCCGGAACGCCATTGGCGGCGAAGTCGATTTGGCAAAACAGGTTGGAACATATTATTCCTCGTTCTTGGAGAAGAATCGCGAACGCCTTAAGGATCGTGCAGGCATCAACCCCAATAAGTGGTGGGAACTAACACGACATAGGGTGTGGCAGGTAGAGGAGGAACCAAAGCTAGTTTCAACCTACTTTGGAGATTCAGGATCTTTTGCAATCGACAAAGCAGGATCATCAGTCGTTGTCCAAGGTTTCGCTTGGATCCCCAAGACAAGAAATGCAGCCGACTCGGCTATATTGGAAGGCATAAGCTACGCATACCTAGCGATCCTCAGCAGTCCTCAGTTTAGTACGCTGCTCGCGGCAACATCGAATCATGTAGGTGGAGGGCAATGGAATCTCTCGAAGAAATTTGTCGATCTGATTCCGCTTCCAAATCTCTTATCGCCTGCAATCTCCGCCGATATTTTCCGAGCCTTGGTGGAAACCGGATGGAAATTGGCTGAAGGTTCCTCCGTAGAAAACTCCGATCTGAAATCGCTGGTCGATTTCGTTTACGGGCTGGAGACAACGAATGGCTAAGGCGGTAAGAGAAGAAGCGCCCACGCGAATCGTAGTCGAGAAGCCAGCGAGTATCGTCAACGCGGTCAGGTCGAAGCTCGCACGGAGCCTCAAAATTCAGAACGTTAGCTTGAAGGAGAGAAAGCTTACCCATAACGAAATTGCATTTGTTTTGCGGGGACCGGGCGAAGTCTCCATTACGGATACACAGCTCGCCGTGCCGTTGAATATTGACGCAGAGAACCCCTACTGGCTGGGGGCAAACCTCACGTTTGAACCATTTTTGGGTAAATACGCGCTAAAGAGCGTTAGTATCAAAGTCTATCGCGGGCTTGCCACAGACACCAAGCTTTCAATACTCAGAGCCGAATGGGATACTCCAAATAGCAATAGTACTTTTTTGCATGCTCAGCCACACTGGCACGCCTACCCGGCGATCCTACAAACATCCCAATCGCAACCCATCCAGTCTCGTGAAAACGCCGAGGCGATTACTGAAATTCCTACAGAGATCATTGTTGAGGAAGTGCCGCTGCCAACAAATGACATTAGTGACTTTCACTTGGCGATGGCTTCGTCATGGCACCTTCCCAAGATCGGATCACATCAACTGTTGCTTTGTGATGAAGAGGAAGTCGTATCGTGGATCGAGGGATGCACTCGCTACGTGATCGATCAGCTCGAATACCTTTCACAGTAGCTAAATCGCCCAGTCCCGTCATCTGCTTACTATCGAGAACTCGCGCGTGTTCGAACATTACTCGATCATCATCGAACAACGCCCGAGGTCGTTCGGATTCTATTCGATACCGGAGAATAAGGTCGGCCGTCCTAAGCCATCAGGCTTAGGGATGGTGTCTATCTTTAGAACGAGCGTAGCGAGATAGCTTTTGCTGGCCAGTTGCCGAATTGACGCTAGCAGGATCGGACGGCATCGACGGCAATACCTGATGCGCAAGGGTGTTGGTGGTTGGTTTGCTCAAACGAGAGACTCCATGTAGGGCCGCATGACGTTAACGACCCGGCACACCTTGGCGGCGTTCCATATTTGGTCCATGGTGGCTTTCTTTTCACGGTAGGCACTTCGAAGCGCCTGAATCGCTGTTTCCATTCCGATCTTTGAGCGGAACTTGAAGCAGTCCGCTACTGTCTTCGCCGGGCTATAGACGCGCAGCTTTCGCCCGTCCACCGTGTGGGTTTCGATTCCGAATTTGAAGGCGGCTTCTGAGAAGTGGACGACGCGGACTGGAGGGTAGTCCAGTCTTGGGGACCAGGTTCCTCGCTCGATTGCAAGCCAGACTTCGAAAGGGTTTTCGGTAGTCAGTTCGTGGTATCGGAGGGCGGAGGAGAGGCACAGAACCCCAAGTGGGACCATCTTCGCGACTTCGAACAGGGTTTCATTGACGGAGATTGGAGCTTCTTTTGAGCGGTACAGACCTCGACCCACACGCTCGATCTTGCCAGCTTTTGCAAGGTTCCACAGATGCGAACGGGACACAGAAAGGCCTTTGAGCTCTTTCGAGCGCACGAGAGTCCGTTTCTGGACGATGGCCCCGACATGTTCCATTTTCTTAATCACTCAAGTATTCTATCAAAACCTCTACACTTATTCACATGTATAAAGGTTTTGATAGTTTCCACCAAAACACCGTAGTACCGAATCCCTGCTCAGCAAGCCAACCTTCTCTCAATCCATTCATCGATGTCCGAGCGTCGAAAGCGCCAAAGCCTTCCAACACGTATCCCGCGAATCTGGCCACTCCGCGCCATTCGCTGCAGCGTCTTCGGATGGATGCCAAGGATAGCAGCCGCCTCTACGCTATCCAGTAGCCGCTCTGGTCGATACTCACTTCGAGGGAGATAGGTGTTCCCTGGGAAGGGGGGAATCATAATCGTCCCTACTTGACCAGTCCGCGTATCTCCGACATGAGCCATCGAAATAATCATGATGTATCCACCTCATCACCCACAGTGCCCCAAGATGTCTTTCCGAGTCCAATACTTCTTATCTATGCCACCATAGCTGGAAACTATGGCAGTATCTGCGTACAGAACGCTCAGGGCACCACAAAGTACCCTACTTGCACCCGGAATTCGAACAGGGTTAGCGTCGGGATGTGCTGACCATAAGAGCCATGTCGGGCGGTGTTGGGTATGCCCAGCGGCATCTCGAACACAGCGATTACTATGACGAGCATCGCCGGGTGCAAGGTGAGTGGCATGGGCGGGGTGCGGAGTTGCTCGGTTTGCACGGCGAAGCTACGCGGGAGCAGTTTGAGGCGGTTCGCGAAGGGCTGCATCCCGAGACGGGCGAATTCCTCCGGCCTCGCCACAGCGCTGACCGCATCGGCGTCGATGGGAGCGAACAGAGCAAAGGGCGGTCCCGCTACGATCTGACCTTCTCCGCTCCAAAGTCGGTCTCTATCCAGGCGCTTGTTGGCGGAGATGATCGCCTGGTAGCGGCTCACGACAAGGCTGTCCGAGAAACTCTCGCAGAGGTTGAAAGTCACGCCGCCGCGCGCGTTCGCCTGAACGGAGCAAATGAGAATCGGGTGACGGCCAACATGGTCGTAGCCTCATATCGTCACGATACAAGCCGTGAACTTGATCCCCAGTTGCACACGCACGCGGTCGCTGCCAATCTCACCTATGATGGCACCGAGGGGCGTTGGAAGGCACTACAGGCATCAGGGCTCTACGAGCGAAGAGCATACCTGACGGAGGTCTACCGAAATGCGTTGGCGCGTGAGGTTAGCGGCCTCGGATACGAGATTGAGCAGCGCCGCGATGCCAAAGGAAAGGACCACGGATTCGAGATTCGCGGGGTCTCGAATGAACTACTCGAAAAGTACAGCGTGCGGAGCGCACAGCGTGACGCCGCAATCGAGCAATTCACAGGAGAGCATGGGCGTAAGCCAACCAATAACGAAGTTGCCGTGCTCGTTCGCGAATCCCGTGCTCAGAAGTTGACAGAGATCGCAACGGAAAAGGTCAGAGAACAACAGCAGGCCCGACTCGTGCCAGAGGAAAAGCACACACTGCAAAATCTCCGTGCGGAATCTCTGAAGACAAGCCCGCGCATTCGTCAAGTGTCTCAGCAGGTATCAGAATCGCTTGAGCACGCAAAGGCGCATCTCTTTGAGCGCAACTCGGTGGTTCGCGATCACGAGTTGATGGCAGAGGCACTTCGTCATGGCCGAGGCCAGATCGAGCCTTGTCAACTTCGTGGCGCTCTGGCGCTGGAACAGTCGCAAGGTATTCTTATTCGCTCCGGGAACAATCTCGCCACGCGCGAAAGCCTTGAACGCGAACAGCGCATGATTGCGACGGTAGACCGAGGCGTGAACCGCTTTGATCGGTTGGGCAGAAACCATGAGTTTCGCCCATCGGAGCGCCTGCGTGATGAGCAGCAGCGGGCGGTTCGTCAGGTTCTCGACTCTCGTGACCTGGCTATCAATCTGCGGGGCGCGGCGGGAACCGGCAAGACAGCCCCGCTACACGAGATCGACCGAGGCCTGCACGATGCTGGCCGTGAAGTAGTAGCTGTTGCTCCAACCCGCAGCGTTGTGGACGAGCTGCGGAAGGTCGGTTTCCACGAAGCGGTGACGGTCTCTCGACTCTTGGAAGACAGCTCCGCGCAGGCCTCGCTGTTCGGTAAGGTGCTGGTCGTGGATGAGGCGGGCATGGTCTCAGGCCGTCAGATGGAAGGCCTGCTCAAGTTGGCAGAGCGCGAAGATGCGCGAATTCTCTTCTCTGGCGACACTCGACAGATCCAAAGCGTTGAGGCATCGGACGCTCTCCGGATACTTGAGCGCGAATCGTGCATGAAAAGCGTTTCGTTGACTGGCGTGCAACGTCAGACGCAGGCTGAATATCGGGATGCAATTCAGACGCTGCGTCAGTCGC
>Ga0181520_10009447_pt1 | contig 13462 bp, 3 predicted proteins | sample PEATcosm2014_Bin_29_FD_132451 | JGI IMG/M metagenome (GOLD analysis project Ga0181520, IMG submission 132451) | Peatland microbial communities from MTU Mesocosm Facility, Houghton, MI, USA - PEATcosm2014_Bin02_30_metaG | ecosystem: Environmental > Terrestrial > Soil > Wetlands > Peat | place...
AAATATTAAATTATGTTAATATCAACGATATCCTCAAAGGAGGTGTAAGTTTAAAAGTTTTATTTCCGTACATAGGATTTTCAGTGGACACCCGCAGTTTTATTAATGCATTAGGCAACGATCCGTTAAATCCTGCATTTATCAATGCGCCCAAGCATTTAAGACTAAATCTTTCATTGCCATTGTGGCATATCAGCGAGAACTGGGAAATTGATTTTTCAAAAGAACACAAAAAGCTATTGGATGATGACTCTATTGAGGGCATTGTGGTTGAAGATGGATTGTTTCGGTCACATGCCTATGGATATACCAAAGACGAAATGAAGAAATTAAGCGTTCTCCCAGGGCAGGCCAGGATCAGTGTTGGCACGCTTAGTGATGGCAACAAAGTAGTTAAGGTGCCGGTATATGTTAAATATGATCCGATATCCGGCGAGAAAACAGTTTTGATTTTAAAAGAAAATGCCATCCATCGGACCATCAAAGATTTAGAAAAAACAAGGCAGACCTATGTCGATTATGAACGTGCGGCCAAAGAAGGGGCTTTGTTCATACAGGTCAGCCCTGATGGCGGCACATACGCGCAGAATATAAGCACGCATATGTATGCTTCTTATAGCCAAGGAGGTCAAATTTTCTATCCATTGGGCAAGAGCGTTGATGAATTAAATTTGGTCTTGCGCGCCATTGCCAGCAATGACAAACAAAAAGCCAAAGATATATTGGCCTATTATTATGACCATTTAAAAGCCAATACCAAACTTGGAGAGACCTATGCCGGTGCCCCTGAATCTTTGAATGTACAAACAGGTGAAGCGGCCGCCAAGAACGATCATATCGCAACAGCCTTATTCGGTCTTGGTCTTATCAAATTTAATGAAGCTTATCCGGATGAAAAGATCAATGGGACACAAGAGGCCTTAACGCAGATCCACAACCGCTTGCTCCAAGAGACCAAGAACGGTTCTATTAAAAATGGCGATGAGGCGGCATATATGTACGCGTTCTTTAGTAAATTTGGCGACACTACTTCAGCTGATATGGTCAAAAGCTTTGTTAAGTGGGATGAAACGGCACATTTGATGCGTTATAAGGCTGATAAGGATGGATTTGCATCTTCTACAACATTGCTTTGGATGAGGGTATTGGGGCCGCAGGGCTTTGCTGAACAGTTTTTAGGCGGGGCACAGAACACGGATGGATTGATGGATGTTATCAATTCTATCCATCATACTTTTGGCGAAGAGAATGGGAAAGAGCTCAAACTATTGGATGCGGTGGATGCCACCCTGCGTCCTTCCGAGCGCCCTGCTGTAGGTTTTGTAGCGGAGACATCAGATTATGTGGGAGTCATGAAACAAATTTTAACGGTTCCTTTAATGACTCCGCTTAACGATCAGCAACGCCAGGAATTACAGTCAAAAGTTAATTATTATTCCCATAACTTAAAAGAATTACAAAGTAAAGGAGGCTCTCCTAGTATCCCCGAAGCCATTAAACGGAACGTCCGCAGTGGTAAAGATTATTTTACGGCCACTGGCAACAAAGCCTTAGGGGCTTTTCTTGAATATGAAACGCAGGTTGTGAACAACTATGATTTGCTTTCAGGGGCTGGAAGTTTGGCTGGTTTACCGGGTTTGCCGAATGCCGACCGAGTCTCCGAGGAAGATCTGGGTCACACCAGGGTGGTGCCTGCGGGTAGAGCTGAGCGTGAAAAATTACAAAAAGAATATCAGGTATTGGCCCAAGAACAAAAGAAAGGACAATCTCCCGCGTATGGACATTATGTGGAGTTTATAGATCCAACCAACGATCAGGAAATTTCGGAAACCAATCATGGGGTCGGTAAGCATATTATTTTTGCGGCTGGTTTCGAAGAACGTGAAGAAAATAAAGCACTTGTGGGGCATCAAAGGGAAAATGCCGAACGCTATGGGCATGCTATACGCGGAGAAGGGGAATTTGCCAACGGTGCGGCATTTATTTACAGGGTTGGAGAGAACAATACGGTGGCCGATGCGGTCACAATTGGTGGCCGGGAAATTTTAAATAGCAGCGATATGCGGCTCATCATGGAACAAATACAACGGTTGCCTGCGTTGGAAAAGTATAAGATCGAACGTCAGCGTTATACCAATTTTACGATGGATCTAAATTTTCACGGGTATAGCGGCAAGTTTGTAGTCAGCATCGTGTTTCCCCTGCATAAAGAGACGATCATGACTCAGGTCAGTCTTGATACCCAAGAGCAGACAGTGGAGGTGTATAAAGAAGGATTAAAATTATTGTCCATCAGCCCCAAGGAAATCAGTGTGCCTAAATATGATAGTTTAGGGGTAGAGGTTACAAGTAACATCTACGGCAATACCTTTAACCATGCAGAAGGGTTGGCCCATCCTGAGGACTATGTTGCCCAAGTCCGTCAGATGATTGAAACTAAGCAATTGCCGTTGGATGGCATGACTCTGACCACCGATTGTCGCGGGGATACTGTTGCCGATGAAAACGAAATGACTTCCCGAAAAATATTTATTGATTTGCGTAATGGCGATGTGGAAGCGGATACTTATGGTGTGTATCTTAGAGCGACGAAGTCGGTCAACGGATTTTTTATAACGAACAACCATTTGAATCCCTATGGCTTTCTGAAACGCGCAGATGTATTTAATAACGGTAAGGAATCCCAAGCCCCGCTCAATAGTGAATTAACGCCACAGGAGTTGCTCGACCGTCTGCTTAATCCTGTTGAGGGCGATAAGCGATTCGTCAACACAACGCCGGTCAATGACAAGGACAGGGATTTATTTCGCTTCAGCGGGCATTTGCCGATATCCAATACGAACGTGATAACTGGGGCCACACGTATACAAACTATGGATATGTCAACGGGATTGAAGCTGCAGATTGCCACTGATGCCCATGGCGTGAAGCAGCAGGCACAAGCGCTGTATGATAAATTATTTTTTGGCGGGAGAATTCCGTATAGGTCCATTATTAGAGGAAGTTCCGGGGCTGTGGTTAAATTTACTAACACTCTTGATTATGATCCCATTACACAGCAAATGACATTTTTAGAAGTCGATATGACATCAGGTAAGCCGGTAGTTACAACCAATAAATTTGATTCGCGCTGGGAAGGCTATGTACAATCAACCTTTCATGAAGGCGCGACGGGGGTTTCTGTTGTGACCCATGAGAAGCATAACCGCAATGAGACTTCGTCAACTATAAGGACATTTCGCCATGCCGCAGGGGCCCAGGAAACATTATTAAGCGAGGGCAATTCTACCTTAGCCAAGGGCAATTACAATGTTACTATGCACAAATTCAGTGAAGGGAACAGGCACAATAATTTTGAAACGACCAAAAGCGTCATTAGTCCGGCCAATGGTTTAGTTTTAGATCAAAAGACGCTCAATCCATTATGGAATAATACTGTATTGCGTGAATTCGTTCCCATTTATAACGCAGATGGAATTATGATCAATGGGCGCGAGTATACGTTTAGTCCTAAATATGACAGGCATAATAAGCCTTATGATGGGACCATTGTTCTTGGCAGTATGAACTCTAATAACAAGCCTGTGTATTATTTTAAGAATGATCCTTCAGGGAGAAAAATTTATACGGTTAATGGCCAGCTATTGACTTCTGCCAATAAGGCGGATGTGGTTGGGCGTTTCATCAATCGCGGCATAGTCCAGTTGATCAATGTCCCAGCCGCTCAAGCCGCATATTCCGGACGGCCGTTAACCTATATTGAGGAACAGAATGACCAGGGTGGTTTCAAAGGGGTCCATTATGTGTCCGAACTGGAAGACAGAGTGGTGGCCAATGTGTTTAGATCTGTCTATGAACCCAATACATTTGAGATGGTGTTTAATAGTGCATTAGCTTCCAATAAAATTTACGGTATGGCACAGAACGGTACTATTAGCCGTAATCCGGTGGCTTTCAGTTACCGTCAAAAAATGTTAACCGGTATCCCGGATGTGTTTGGCCGTAATGGGCAAAATACAATTAATTCGATGCTCTATACCCGCAAAGACGTCAACGGTACTTTTCAGCGTGAATACGGATTGAACGCTTTTGGTGAGGAAAATTTGAATCTGTATTATAGTCCCGGCGTGATCCGTTATAATTCGAATGCCAAAGGAGAGTACACCGTGCGGGGTAAGGCGATCGTGGGTCGCTTTGACCAGCCTGTGCGCGGTATCTTACATTATGATGATCAATATCAAATGCTGGATATTAATGCAAAACCAGTCCATGGCTGGATGAATCAGCAAGGTCTAATAGGGAAGGCCACGCGCTTGGATAATATAACTTTTAGTATTCCACCTGAAATATTGGTCAAATTACCTGGCGGTTTGAACACCGTATCAAAGGAAGAAGATTTTATTAAACATAACGAACGGTTTTTTATTCTTAATACGGTTTTAAACCGTCCCGTAGTTGAGCTCAATGCCTTGCCTTCAAACAAAGACCATAATTTTGTGGCCCAGGTCATCTTTAATCCTTTTACCATCACCGTTATCCCCGGGCCTGACCGTGGTTTGTACAGGGCCTACCGCGACGGTAATAATTTTATTGTTGATGCTAATAGTAATATCATCATGACGACAAATTTACAAAGGCACTTATCGATGGACAATGTGATGGAGGACCCGATCATTAAGGCGGCGGTAGGGCCGTTTTCCGATGGGATGTCCAATCACAGACAGGAAGTCCGCAGGATTTTTGAGAAGACGGTTAGGGATATCGCCCATGAGCTGGGGGGGGATCCTTCTAAATTTACATATAATATTTCCAATGACAGTATCACCAATGATGGGACCCGTTTTTTTGTACGTATTGACCAGGATCCAGAATCTAGGGTCATCTTATATGTGTCTAGCGACGAGCAGCCAAGTTTGATAGTCAATAAGGAATTTAGCGGCCAGAGCCCGTTGAGTGCTTATGAAATTTCCCAGGATGGACAAATCTACAAGCTTGAAGCCGGTTCGCCAATGACAGTGCAAGAATTTCTTGAATCCAAAAGTATTCCCGGCGAGTGGAAGGACAGTGAATTGGCTAAAGCGGCGATATACAATCAAAAGACTGTCACGCCGGTTTCCCGGTATTTATTAGTTAATCCGGTTGTCAGTAATGATGGGATTGTCAACGATGGTAAAGGCAAGATTCTTGTTTTGGTGCGTTTATTGGGAGACAATGATCCTTTAAATCGTGATTACGTCAAATTAGACCGAAGCGCGGTAAGGTTTACTAAGTATGATGAATCAGCAAAAGCTAAGATACCTTTGACCGTCCCTCAAGGTGAAATCGCTGTTGCCAAGACAGATAAGGAACATCAAAAAGTAATTCGGGAAACAAATTTTTTCCAAATGGACAAGAATAAACCTGAATATATTTATTCTGTGGTGCGTGAATATAAAGACGGGTATGTGTTTACTTCCAATAATAAGATTTTTATCGGGTATAACTTTAAAACAGGAATCACCTGGGAACATTATGTGCCGGACGAGATTAAAATCTACTCTTTGGATTCATTCCCTATCGAGAGTGTCCGTGTCCCGGCAACCTTTCAGGAATTCTTGAATGGAATTAATGGCGTTGCTCCAACTCCGCAGGAATATTTATACAGTCAGTTTAAATTTAAAACCCTGGTTGAGGGTGAGAATGGCTATATTAAGACCAAAGAAGATATCCAAACAATGACCCCTAATGCCCCGACCCAAGACAGGGTTACTAAAAACAACGAAATTTCATATTTAGCCTCTGACGGTCATTACTCATTGGATGTTTTCGAAAAGAGCTTTAAAGATCAAGTCAGAAATTCGCCCATGGCTGATCTAGTTCCTGAAGGCAGAACATCAGAATATGGTGATGCGCAGAAGATCGATAAGCGTATTGAAGCTGAAGGTCAGAGCCTTGACTTAAAAAATAATCTTACCAAACCGAAAGTTTGGAAAGACGGTTTGCGGAAGTTTTATTATTCTGAGTGGTTTTATAAGTTATTTCCAAATCATCCTGTGATCAACAATTGGGTTACAGGTCTTTCTTATCTGGGCACCGCGGTGCTTTCTGTCTTATCGTCGGTGCATATTGTTTCAAGCCGATGGCTTAAGGGGGTTTGGCGAAGCGCTTTGCGTTTTTTGGGGAGGGCTGCGGGCTCAGTCAACGCTAACAATGCATCGTTTGATAGGTTAAGTCAGGTTGTAGATAAGGAAATCGCCAAGAAATTATTGATCCTGCGTCAAGTCAATGGTCAATTCATCACTGCCGCAAACGTGAAAGAGGAGAATGATAAGAAAAATTATTTAGAATCTTATCTGTTGAAATCCGGATTTAGTCAGGATGAATTTGATGACATATGGAGCGCTGTTAGCAACAAAGAGTTAACATTCAATAAAACGGATAATGACCCGCGTGATGCTATGGAAGCAGTCGGTATTGATTCCGGGTTGGATGAGGAAGGGTTAAAGGCGTTGATCAAGGCCCAGGCTGAGAGAGGATATCCACAAGCTTTGGCTTTGCAGGAAATAATCTCTCGCGGGGTGTTAGAGAGCGGTACCCTTAAAGCTCTTTTGGCGGAAGTGCCTGATTCGTATCAAGGTCAAATGGCGTGGTCGCAATTATTACGCTTAGCTTTGATTAAATCCGAAAATCACGTGCTGACAATGTTGGCTGATAATGATCCCCAGGCAATTGATCAATTGCGCAAGTTAATTATTACACCTGAGACGCGGTTATTAATCGTATTGCTGGACAGCGGATATTTGAATGAAAGCGATGTGAAAAGTTTGGCCAAAGAATACCTCGGCAAGGCCGGAACATTAAAATTATTTAAAGAATTTGCATTTCAGATATTGACCGATCAGGTTATTAATCCGGCTATTGATGATGTTTATAACAGCACGTTTAAATATGCGGGGGATGGCATTAATCCAACCCGTATGGCTGAAGTTCGTCAGTCGATTATCAGTGAAGTGCATAGATTCCTTATGTTGGACCCCTCAAGGATCACTGACAAGACTAAAGCAGAGAAATCGGAAATTGAATTCAATCCATATCCGATGACGAAATTGTTTGAAACGAATAATATCCGGCAGTTTGTGTTGTTTAAATTTATTCAAATGGCCCCGTCAGATACTAATGGATATTCATTAGGCGCCTTATCATTATTCTATCCTTTGATAATGTTTATTACAGGCGATGCCATGCGTCTGTTGGATGCTGATAAGAATTTAAGTCAAGAGGCCAGGGCAAAAGAAGTATTGACGCGCATTAAAGCGCATGGAGATCTCTGGCGTTCGTGGTTTACGATGAATCTTTGGGGTGACGGTAAACCAGGTTTGTTTAAAATGCTCACTGATCCCGAAGAAAGACAACCGGAAGAATTCCGTCAGACTGATTTGTTTATTGAAACTGATCTTTATAAGTTAATGATGTTTTTAAACCGTCTTGAGGACGGAAAAGGATATCTTTTATTTGGGGAAATGGCCAGGATGATCAAGGAAGGAGGATTTGATCCCACGTTAGATCGCAAGGATAGAAATTTAAAAATGACAAATATGATCAAAGATGTCATAGAAAACGGTAAGGGCTCAGAAATCACAAATGATGAATTTATACGGTTAAACGAAAAAACCGCACAATTATTAGCTGAATACAGAGGTTACATCGGTCAAGGTGCTAACAAACAAAGTTCTTCTCAATATAAGAATTTTATGGATTTCATAAAGAATAAAATCTTTACTACAACCGATGTTTTTAAAGAAGCTATGCTGGTTTTTTTAAAGGAAAAGGCCCCTTATGCTGTTGCGGCAGATCAACTGACCAAGACATGGAGAGGTGTTTCCCATTTATGGTTGGTTAGAATTATTGTTCCCTTGGCAGGTATGTTTAAATCATTTTGGTCAGTGCCGTCGGGTTGGCGGAGGGCAGGCGCGTATGTATTAACAGCAGGAGGATTATTGCTTAGCGGAGTTATTTTAGCCACGCAAGAACACATGATGGCATGGGGCATATTGACGGCCGTGTTGTCTTTAGGTTGGCCTAAGATGTTGCTGGGTAAGGTTAAGTTGGGCAGTGAGCGTTTATTTTGGATGTCCGTATATGGCCTTGCCTCAACGTATCAGTTTGGAATTTTAGTTTATCATTTATTCGGCAAGTTTAACACCATTCATTATGACACATTCGGTTTTGCGATCACGGTAGCCTTATTTGCTATTATGACCCTTCCCACTTATTTGTCCACTTTTCATGCGTTTAATGCTTTATGGAGTTACGTTCGGTTATCCAAAAGAACATGGAGCAAAGATTTTGTCAATTGGATAGGTTTGCCGGCATTGTTCAGGCTGGGCGGGCATGAGACGGAACTTTACGGGAAGATCATCAGAGATGCCATTGACATTGAAAAGCGGTTTTCTCCTGTGACGCCCAATGGTGAACCGGTTCAGGAATTTTTAAAACGTGTTTTTACCCGTTCTGGATTGTTTACTAAAGATGAACTGGGGGATTGGGTGGATTTCATCGATAATCCGCAACGGCCTAAAGCCCCCAAGCTGCCGCGTTGGGATAAGGCGCAGGAGTTTTTATATATGACCTTCTTTTCTTTGGTCCAGAAAAAGCCACAAACCGATAACCCTGCCTATTTGCAGGCGACTTCTTCTCATGTTCTGGCGGCAGGGGAATTGGTTAAGAATTTATTTGAAATAAAAGCATTGCCCGGTTCGTTTGATAAGGTGGAAACTGAGAAAGGTGCTCGAGAAACAGCTATTTTGGGGCATTTGCTTGATTACCACAAGGGCCGGGGTTTAGAAAATGTTGTGATCGCTTTAAAGGATATCGGAGATCCAGGGATTGCTAATTTTGCGAGTAAGTTAGAGAAAATAACTGCGGTCAGTGATATGAATGGTTTACTGGATGGCCTTAACGGAGACCAGATTTGGGAGATCGTTCAAATATTAGAGGGGTTTATGGATGAAGTTATGGCGAATAATTACGCGGTGATTGAGAGCCAAGGCGTGGATATTACTGAAATGCATATTTATATGGCCCGTCATTTTGGTGATGATGCTTATGTTAAGGCAGTAACGGCAATGGCTCAAAAATATACTTCATTGAAAGCCGCCAAGGTATCGTTGGAAGGCATGAATGGCCAATTGACGCAAGAAGAACAGGTGTTCAATGAAAGATATGCGGCGTATGCGGAATTGGTTCTACTCAAATATCGTCCCATTTTTCATGAGATCTCTATCTGTGGATCACATGTGCAATTAGAAGGAAATAGATTTGTATTTAACAGTGCTAAAAGCGTTTTTAAATCTTTAGATAAAGACGCATTGGCTCAGAATCTTACACCAGATAAAGTGGGTCAATTGCTTGAGGCGCATGCGAGTTTGAAGAAAATTTACGGAGATTTTAAATATGGCCGTGTCACAAAAGATATGTTTTCAGAAGCGGGGCTTGATGGCGATAAGATTTGGAACGAATTAATCAAAATGGGGTATATCACTGAAGATGGTAAAGGTAAATTTGATGTCAATGAATTGAATGAATCATTTAAAGTAGCATTTCCGGAATATGGTGATAAAGAATTTGTGAAGATCCAAGAAATTGTGCAACGAGCGTTATATGGAGCGGATAATCTTCATGATTTTGCTGCGCCTATTCTTGAAACCCGAAGACAGAATATTAAGGAAATAATTACTGCTTTTAATACGTTGCGTTCTGTAGGAGCTGCTTCGAATCTTATTGCAAAGTTTATTGAAGGCTATGAATCGTTTATGCAGATTATCGTCACCATTGAAAAGACGCACAGTGCGGACGTTTATCTGCCATTTTATAAGCAGGGAGAATTAGATAATCCCATCCCGCGTAATAAAAACGGCGGTATCGGCGCTAATTTATGGATAGGTAATGGCCGTTCATCCAATTATGATGCTTGGGTCCGGGCGTATCCCGGTCAGAATAGCTACCGTCTAAGTTGGGCCACCTTGGTCGGGCGTAACCCTGAAATTATGATCGTTAATCCGATCATGCGCATTTGGGCTTCAAGTAATGATGCATTGCCTGTTACTAGTCATTATAGCATTGCCCAGCATACCTGGGTATCTGATACTCAGCGTGGTCGGGAATACCTTACAACATTCTATGGTAAAGCGTTAGTGACTCCGACAGCAGGGGATACGGTTGTAAGTCATCCCGGTGAAGACTCTGCGGCATTTTTGGCTATACAGGATGAAGAGCCGGATGTTATTTCAACTCAGGAGGATTATTTTGCTTTCGAATGGGGCCGTCCTTCATTGATCAAGACTATTTATACCACAGAACAGCGCTATGGATTTAATGTGACGCTTTTTATTATGTTTCGTACGTTGTTTTCTGTTTTTCTCAATCCGAATGTTGGTTATGATGTTAAATTGACACATTTGGCATTATTCATGTATTACATGTCTGTCAGATTGGGATTATTGCTCATGGTTTCTTTGCCCTTTGGGTCTATGTTTAGTTCGTTTGCTAATTTAACGCCTGCGGTCATTTTGACAGGAGTAAGTTATATTTTTATGACATCTGTTAATTTTGCCACCATGGTCCGTCATTTACGTGAAACCGGTAGCGTTTGGACGACAATAAGAAGAACAGTTAGGGATGTTGGGAAGGCTCATCCCATGTTTGTTGGTATTTTGCCTATGATAGACAAAGGTGTCTGGTCAGCAACCCATGAAATATATAAATTTGTTCGGACCTTCAAAGCTATTCTCTTAACGGGTGAAACAGATAAGGAGCGCCATCAGGAATTAAAGTTGTTTAGTTTGCCGGCTCATGTTTCTCCCAAAGCTGGAAAGATTGTAGCTGCTACAGGATTGATTATGGCGATCGGTGGCATCGTCACAGCGCTATTGTCAAGGATATGGCTTGGTCCGGCACTGACTGTGTTGGGCTCCGTGGTTGCTTTCGCGGGGAGTTACATGGCTTCTAGAACTAAAGCGAAATTGCCATTTTACGGCATTGTAGGAACGCTGGGGGTTGCTTCTTGGCTCGCAACTTTGTTTGTATCTTTACCTACCGGGCCTGGTATCTATCTGCCTTATTTGTTGGCTTCAATTGCAGCTCTGACGGGGCATAAAGTGTATCTCGCGTTTTATGATGAGCAGAAGGGAAGAATTAAGGGGGTAGATTATACGCGCATGTTTGGAAGTTGGACAGGTATGAAAGTGTTTGCAGGGCTTTTAGTAACAAGGATTTTCAGTGGTTCTTTGGGATTGATCAATAATGATATAATTCAGTCTATTTGGGGTCTCGCCATAATTGCTGCAGGGATATGGTCGTTTAAAAATGTTTGGAAGGAGGGAGTTTGGCAGGCGGCCAAAGATTTTAAGGATTATTTAGGTTTTGGAAAACATTTTGAAAATTTGAAGAAATTTGTTAAGCCTTCTAATCCTTCCGGTCCTACGGCATCATCCGCAGCCCCCAAGAATGCTGATAAGGCTATGATGGTGCGGCAAACGCGGGCCGTAAATCGTCTTAATCGCGTTAATCCGGGCGGGATTGATTTAGGCAGGACAGTCGTGACTGTCAAGAATTCCGGGGGTAGTATTCGAACGGCATTTGATGACCCTGCAATATTACGTTTGTTGTTGAACTCGGATGGGCTTACTCCTATAATTTATAATATTAAAATAATGACGCCATCCATGGTGGATCATTTTGTGGGATTGAATTAAACCGAATTTAAATGACAGGAGGAATTATGAAGCTTAAGTTACAGAAGATATCAACGAAATCGTTTATTATTATTTTTTCGACCATTAATGTTATCGCAGGTCTTATGTTAGGTGCCGTTGTGACAGTTGTGTCATTAATAGCCCCGGATGAACAAGGTGCCGGAGTGTTTGGGGTTTGGGCTATCTTTATTTTTCCAATCATCAATGGGCTTTTAGGGCTTGCGACAGGGGCATTTCTTACTGGATTGTATAATTTCTTTGCCAAACGTTTTGGGGGAATTGATTTAGAATTTGAGACTTCTCAATAGAGTTTATTGTTTCTTTATTGAATCAGTAGTGATCTTGCCAATTATCCGCAGTAGATTTATTTTAAAGCCGGGATATACAGACTGTTTTGAAGCGGCGATTAGGAGAAAAAGGATTTCGCGCGATGCGGGAAGCGTTAACACATTTTTGTGTGTACGTACTTAACATAACATATATTATCGGAAGAAGATTGGGTAAGCTTTGAAGGGCTGGATTTGACTCCTTTTCTGTCATTCCCGAATGTTTTTATCGGGAATCCAGTTAACTACTGCAGTTAATCAGCGCCTTCCCATCCCATGAATCATCCTTTGTTGAGGGTTACCGTATTACTTCTCTGCCTGTCATTCCCGCGAAAGCGGGAATCCATATGAATCCGAATATAGCCTAACAAAGAACCAAAGCCGAAGTAATCGCCACATCCGCGCCCGACTTATCCCTCTAAACACAAAAACAAGCGTCAAGATGGGCATTTCTTAGAATATTGGTGAATTGAGCTTAGATTAGCGCTTTTAAGCAATTATCGCAAGCTTTTTAATGCGGTGAACTCGCCTCTGTCATTCTGAGCGAAGCAAGGAATCTCAAGATATCTTATTATGCGCTAGCCACATTATGCAGGATTTCAGCAATAAATGTCTGGTATTTGATCCCTAGCCGCTTGGCCTTATCCTTGAGAATGTTCAGATCCCCTTGGTTGATGCGGATATTCAAAACAGCGTTCTTCTTTCTTGCCTCAAGCATCTTTTTTATGGCTTCAAATTCATGTCGTGGTACAGGAACATACTTGTCAATTTCATCTTCAATAGACTGTTCGTATTTTGTTAATTTAAATTTCTTCATTATTAGCTCCTTTGTATTTTTTCATTAATTTTCGGCTGGGATATATGGTTTTAAGGAATATTCCGCTTTCTTCGATAACAAACGGAACCGACCAAAGGTAATCATTATATTCAAAAATAAGTATTTTTTGATTATCTCTATTCGGGTGTTGAATTTCATCAACAAATATACCACTAATAACATCTTCAAACGAAACGCCGTATTTCTGTTTAAGAAGATAACTTTTCAGCGGGTTCCAGCGAGCTTTATCCACAATCCCCTTTCACCCACTTGTATATACAAATGTATCACAAATATGGGTATTTGCAAGATGTTTTGGTTAGAATTTTTCAGGGGGATTTGATTGCTTTCATTGCGCTATCCGATTGGGGATCGGATTTGAACTACTAAAAATATGTTACCAAATTATTACGAAATGTAAAGTTTTACAAAAATAGGCCCCTGTCCCCTATTTCCAATATAAAAAACTGGGACACATTACTTTTTTCTAAGTCGTCCGTTCAAAATTGGGAGATATACTCAAATGTTGTGGTTTGAGTAGAAGCCAGTGAAAAAAAGGAGTATCCTTTCGATAATAGCAATTCAAC
>Ga0181520_10009448_pt1 | contig 13460 bp, 12 predicted proteins | sample PEATcosm2014_Bin_29_FD_132451 | JGI IMG/M metagenome (GOLD analysis project Ga0181520, IMG submission 132451) | Peatland microbial communities from MTU Mesocosm Facility, Houghton, MI, USA - PEATcosm2014_Bin02_30_metaG | ecosystem: Environmental > Terrestrial > Soil > Wetlands > Peat | place...
GAGGCGCACAACCCGGTCGGTCACATCCGCCAGTTCGCTCCAGGCGCCGGCGCGCAGGTCGAGCAGCGACAGTTCCAGGAGCGGGTCCGGCCAGCGTGGTTCGGACCTGGCGGCAGCCTCGAAGGATTGGCGGCCCTCCTCGGCGTGGTTGTGCGCCACCTGCAATTTGCCCAGTTCGCACCAGGCTAGAGCGAAGCCGGGATCCAGTTTGACGGCCTCGCGCAGGCTGTCCATGGCCTCCTCGAATTTCTTTTCTTTGGCCAGTTCCAGGCCCTTTTGGAGAGCCTTGCGGGCCGGCTTGGGCGCCTTCAGGGTGGTGGCCGCTACCGTCGTTTCCTCCCCTTTGACGAGGCGATGCAGCAGGATGACGCCCAGGTCCGGGTCAGCCTGCGCATCGTGATCGCGCAGGTTCACGGTTTGCGATCGGTAGCCGCCCAACCGGGCCCTCAATTCGCAACTGGCGAAACGACTGCCCAAATTGAGGCCCGTGCCGGCCTCCCCCATCGATGCCATGTCCGCGGCTCCCGCGATCGTCCCTGGCGGGGACATCTGGCCGAAGCTGCCCGCCCTTTGGCTGGCGTCCGCCACACCCTCGGCGGTCTGCCCCAACCGAATCGAAAAGTAACCCTGGCCGTTGGTGTAGCCTTCCGAATGGGAAGCGCCGTTACACACGAGTTCGATTACCACGAGCGCCGGCGGCGGAGTGCCCTCCTCCAGCATCACGCGGCCGCGAACAGCCACCGGGCGCGCCAGGTCCTGGGCCGCCTTGCAGGCTTCGCTGCTGGTCCCGTCCGACCCGGCTTCCGTGCAGGCGCTGTTGGTCGATGTGATTTGGCCGAACGCTGGCAGCAACAGAATCGCGGCTATGGCTCGCGAGATCCCCCGGACCCAATGGCGAGGCGACATGAACGACCTCCGATTCCGCGGAATAGAATTTACGCTACCACCATTTTGCCCACGCCATCCGCGTAACTTTCGGCGATTTGGAATGCTTCCGCTATCTTCTCGAGCGGGCGCGTGTGCGTCACCAGGGGAGCGAACAGGGCCGCATGTTCGGTCAGCAACTCGAGCGCGGCCTCTGGCTCGTGGTTCGAGCGGCGCACCGAGAACAATGCCACTTCCTTGCGGCGCAGGGGTGAAGTTTCGAGGGGAACCATCACCTCCGAGTGGATGCCGGTAAGCACCACGCGCCCGCCATTGCGCACGCAGTGGATGGCCTGGTTAGTGGTCTGGGCGCGGGCCGCGCAGTCGATCGCGCAATCCACGCCGCGGCCGCCGTTATCGGCGCGGATCTGGCGAGCGGCATCCGTCGCGCCCGGGTCCAACGCCTCATCGGCGCCCATGAGCCGGGCCAATTCGCGGCGGTGAGCCACCGGTTCCACCGCCCAGATGCGGCTCGCGCCCGCCAGCTTCAGGCAGGCCACCGTCAGCAGGCCGATCGGCCCGGCCCCGAACACCACGGCGTTTTCGCCGATTGCGATGGCGGCGAACTGCATGGAATGCAGCGCCACCGCCAGCGGCTCTACCACGGTTGCGGCTTCCATGGACATGGCGCGAGGAATGCCCATCAGGTTGGCCGCCGGCAGGTCCACGTATTCGCGGAAAAAGCCCGCGTGGCCGGGGGTGCTCAGAAAACGGATGTTGGCGCAAATGTTGTGGCGTCCAGAGCGGCAGGCTTCGCAGTGGTAGCAATACAGCGCGGGCTCCAGGGCCGCGCGGTCTCCCGGCGACCAGCCGGTCGCCCCGGCGCCCGCGGCCGCCACCACGCCGGCCGGCTCGTGCCCCAGCACCATGGGGTAGTCGCAAGGCGTGTCGCCCACTGCCCCTTCGGAGTAGGAATGCAGGTCAGAGCCGCAGATTCCCACCGCTTGCACGCGCACGCGAACCTCCCCGGGCTGAAGATCCGGCATGGGGCGTTCCACGAATCGAAATTCCCGAGGGGCGACGAGTTCGGCGACGAGCATACAGGACCATTGTAAGATAACCTTTAGATGCTCCAATTCCGCGAGTTCGAAGCCGGCCCGGATCCGTTCGGCCGCACGTTCCAGGTGATGTTCCAATGGCTGCAAACCGCCATTTCGCTGCGCCATGCGGACTCCATCGACGTGAAGTTCCTCCTGGTGGACGAATCCGGCGCCCGAACCGAAAAGACGGTTGCCCTGCCTCACCCCGACGTAATCCGCGTTGCCGCCGAAATCGGCCGCGCGGTGGACGATGCATGGTGCGCGCGCCTGGCGGAGCTGCACGTGCAGCGTCTGGTCCGGAGCGGCGAAGACATGGAGAAGGATTTGGTTACGGTCCCCCGCGAGGACCTCGGGCGCTACGCCGCCGAATTGGCGTGCATGGAGCGAGGCGAAACGGGCGCGGGCTGAGCCTAAGCGCCTGATAGGAAATAGTCAGTCCAATTGCCGGCAACCGCTCCCTAACGGTCGCGGCTCGTTAAGAGCCTGGCGAGCCGCGACCGTCAGGGAGCGGTTGGGATGGTTATTCTATGACAAGCCCTAACATGTTGCTGAAAAAGGGTATTTCGACGCCCAGAATGACCTAATTGCGCACTCCGTCGAACGTAGAATCAACAACTTGCGGACGTTAGTAAGTGCTGTTCTAAGTGGTCCAGGGTTCTTTCAGCACCCTGCTAAGCGCATCCCCGGGGCCGGGCCTGCCCGTTCCCTACGGATTTCAGATCTTATGTTACGGTTCAGTGACAAGAACGTTTTACGGTGAAGCATCGCTCAATCCTAACTGAAATGTAACTGGGTTGTAACATGAAGCGCGCTGATCCCGATGCGTCCGGCGGTATCATTGAAATATGGACATAGACGATTCGCTCAACACTGCGGTAGTTGTCGGCGATGACCGCGGAGCTGTCATGCAAGAAGTTTCGTCCACGCTGGAGAAGGTCGGATTCGTAGTTGTGACGGCGCCGAACGGTCAAGCGGCGCTGGATCTCTGCCGCGAGCAGCATCGACCGGTGGACCTGGCCGTAATCGATACAGCGGCGGCGGGAATCAGACCGCTCGAGGTGGAGGAGCAGTTGCACGAGATGTCCCCGAGCGTCCGCGTGTTATTCCTTTCCGATGACAACGCCGAGATGATTCCGAAATCGCTGGGGCAAACGCGCCAGTCCTTGCGGCAGCCCTTCCGGCGATGTCAGTTTCTGGGACAGGTTCTCGATATGATGGCGCAGCCGAGAGCTGCGAGCGCCTGACCCAGTCAGACCTGTTCAGCCTCTTCGGCATGATGCCGGACGTCGATCCCCTTGATCAGGAAGACCACGTCCTCGGCGATATTGGTACAGTGGTCGCCGATGCGCTCCAGGTTGCGGGCCACGAAAATCAAATCCACGGCCGCCGGCACCACGCCCGGATCGCGCTGCATGGTCCCCAGTAACTCCGCGTAAACGGCGTCCCGCAGACGGTCCACCTCGTTATCCGCCAGAAGCACCGAGCGGGCGAGGGTTTCATCCCCGTTCACAAATGCGTCCAGGCACTTGAGGAGCATGGATTGGACCATGGAGGCCATGCTGGGAATATCCACCATGGGCTCGACCAGCGGATGATGCATGAGGGAAAGCGACCGCTCGGCGATGTGCTGGGCGAGATCGCCGATGCGCTCCAGATCGGTATTGATTTTGAGGGCGGAAGTCAGGAAACGCAGATCCCTGGCAACCGGCTGCCGGAGGGCCAGGAGCCGCGTCGCCATGCCGTCGATTTCCATCTCCATCCGGTTGATGGTCGGCTCGTCCCGAATCACCTGCTCGGCGAGTTCCTTGTTCTGATCCACCAGGGAGCGGACGCTGCGGCTGATGGCCGACTCCACCAGTCCACCCATCTCCAGCAGCTTGCCATTCAGTTCTTCGAGTTCAGCGGTAAAATGACGCAACAATTCTGCCTTCCTTCCCGGACTGGCCGCGCCTTTGCGGCCGCATCTCGAACCCGTTCCGCGCTACCCAAATCTTCCGGTGATGTAATCTTCCGTCTGCTTGCGCGCCGGGTTCTTGAAAATTACGTCCGTCTTGTCGAATTCGATCAGGCGGCCAAGCAGGAAGAACCCCGTGAAATCGGCCACTCGCGCCGCCTGCTGCATGTTGTGGGTCACGATGACCATGGTGCATTGATCCTTCAGCCCGAACATGAGCTCTTCGATCTTAGCAGTAGCGATGGGGTCGAGGGCGGAGCAGGGCTCGTCGAGCAGCAGCACCTCCGGATCCACGGCCAGCGCCCGGGCGATGCACAGACGCTGCTGCTGCCCGCCGGAAAGCGCGTAGGCCGATTCGTGCAGCTTATCCTTCACTTCCTCCCACAGCGCGGCCCGCTTCAGACTGTGCTCCACTCGGTCGCGCATCTCGCCGCGGGACGCCATGCCGTTGATGCGCAGCCCATAGGCGATATTGTCGAAGATGGATTTGGGAAACGGATTGGGCCGCTGGAAGACCATGCCCACGCGCCGGCGCAGGTTGGTAACGTCCAGGGTGCGAACATCTTCGTCGTCCAGCAGGACTTGTCCTTCCATGCGGCCGCTGCGGATGGTGTCGTTGATGCGGTTCAGGTTTCGGAGAAAGGTCGATTTACCGCAACCCGAGGGACCGATCAGCGCCGTGATCCGGCTGGTCTGCATGTCGAGCGAAATGTCAAACAGCGCCTGCGAGGAACCATAGTAGAAACTGACGTTGCTGGCCCGCAACTTGGGGCCGGGTTGTGGAACGGGAGTCGGCAATTTTGCCCCCTTTTGCCTCTCAATCGCCTCGTCTTCCGACGCGAATTCGGGTGCTGTGTTCATCGGGATCTCGCTGTTAACCTCGGGGAACGGAAATACCTCGCGCCAGCACCAGACGAGCCGCAATATTGGCCACCAAGACCATGCCGATCAGCACCAGTCCCGCCGCCCAGGCCTGGCGATGCCAATCGTCGTAAGGGGCGATCGCATGGCTGTAAATCATGACCGGCAAGGAAGCGGTCGGCTGGGTTATTCCTCCGCCCCAAAACTGATTGTTGAACGCCGTAAAGAGCAGAGGCGCGGACTCGCCGGCAATGCGCGCGACGCCGAGGATCATGCCGGTCATAATCCCCTTGCTGCCGGCGGGCACTACCACCGTGGCGATGGTCTTCCACTTATTCGCTCCTAACGCCAGCGCGGCCTCGCGGAGCGAAAGCGGGACCTCTCTCAGAAACTGCTCTGTCTGGCGGGTCACGATAGGGACCAGCATTACGGCGAGGGCAATCGACCCGGCCAAACCGGAGAACGACCTCGTAGGAACCACCACCAGGCTCCAAGCCAGCAGTCCTACTACTATGGAGGGAATTCCGTTCAGCAGATCGGCAACGTAACGGACCAGCGGACAGAACATCTTGTCTTCGAACTCAGACAGGTAGATGCCCGCGAGAAACCCGACCGGAAGCCCAATCAGAGCCGCCACGCCGACAATCTCCACGCTTCCGACAATCGCGTTGGCCATGCCGCCGCCGATTTCGCCCGGCGGAAGCGGCAGCTTGGTGAAGAAATTCCAATCCAGCGAGCGGCCGCCGTAATAGACCAGGTATCCGAGTATGAGGAAGAGACTGGAGACGGCGAGCGCAGTGAAGACCGCGGTCACGCTGAGCATCACGGCGTTGACGGATTTGCGCCACAGTAAATTCCCGCTCATCATCTCTTGGAGCCCTTCTTGGTAGTCGCCACGATCATCAGCCGCGCCATGCCATTGATGACGATCGTGAGCAGAAAGAGGACCAGCCCGAGCTCAATCAGGGCGGACTGATAGACTCGCCCGGTCGCCTCGGAGAACTCGTTGGCGATCACGGCCGCAATCGAATAACCCGGAGCGAATAGGGAGGCGGCGATCTTGGGGTCGTTGCCGATCACCATGGTGACCGCCATCGTCTCGCCCAAAGCGCGTGCCAGACCGAGGAAGATGGACCCCAGAATCCCCAGCTTGGCGTACGGAACGACGATCTGCCAGGTGCTCTCCCAACGGGTGGCCCCCAACGCGAGCGCGGCTTCTCTTTGCTCTCGCGGCACAGCCAGAAGGGCCTCTCGCGATACGGAAATGATGAAGGGCACGGTCATGACCGACAGAACCATGCCGGCGGTGAGGAGCCCGAAGCCATAAACGGGACCCTTGAACCACGGCAGAAACCCGAGTGTCGACTTTAGGAACGGCTCACCGTAGTCTCGCATCAGCGGAACTATGGTGAAAAGAGCTAGCAGGCCGTAGATGACGCTTGGAATCGCGGCCAGAAGCTCGATCAGAAAGGTCAGCATGTTGGAAATGCGGGCGGGCGCCAATTCCGAGAGGAAGATTGCGGAGCCCAGCCCCAAAGGCACGGAGATCAGAAGCGCCAGGATTGAGGTGATGACGGTGCCATATACAAACGGCAGGGCGCCGAATTGTTCCGTGACCGGGTCCCATGTGGTCGTAAACAGGAAAGCGAGGCCGAACTTATGGCGCGTCGGCGCCGATTGGGACCACAACTGCCACACCAGCAGGAAGGTGATGAGAATAATACTGGCTGCAAAAGCGAGCGTGATCAGACGGGCGGCAATGTCGCCCGTCTGAGCCGCGCGCCGCCGGATGGCTGGCGTGTCCGTAGCTGCCGGAGTCATATTCCCACGTCGCGTCCGCGATTACTGAATCTTCGCGATCTGCTTGACTTCCTTGGCGATCACTTCTTTGGGCAGCGAAGCATAGGAGAGACCGGCTGCGTACTTTTGACCATCAGCCAGCATCCACTGCAAGAACGCTTTGATTGTCTTGGCTTTGGCCGCATCCGGAATGTGGCTGGGGATCAGGAGCCAGGTGAAAGTAGAGATGGGGTACGCGTCCCTCCCTGCGGCGTTGACGATCGAAACGCGGAAATCGTCCGGCATGTTCTTGGCTGCCGCCGCGGCCGCTTCCGTAACCGTGTTGAAGTCGGCTTTGACGAAGCTGCCGGATGCGTTCTTCACGCTGCCGTAGGCCATCTTGTTCTGAACGGCATAGATCAGTTCCACGTAGCCTATCGAGTTTGGCGTCTGCTTCACCGTGCCGGCGACGCCTTCGTTGCCCTTGCCCCCGAGACCCACGGGCCAGTTCACGGAAGTGTTTGCTCCCACCTTGCTTTTCCAATCGGGGCTCACTTTGGAAAGGTAGTCGGTCCAGACGAAGGTCGTCCCGCTGCCGTCCGAACGATGGACAACCTGGATGTCCGCGTTGGGGAACTTGACGCCGGGGTTGTCCTTCGCCAGGCGCGGGTCGTTCCATTTCGTGATGGCGCCCAGGAAAATCCCGGAGAGCGTCTCGGCCGTGAACTTCAGATCCTGAGTAATGCCGGCGATATTATAGGTCGGCACTACACCGCCCAGCACGCTCGGGAAATGGAGAGGCTTGACCTTCAATTTGGAAATCTGCTCGTCCGTCATGGGCATATCGGACGCGCCGAACTCCACGGTCCCGGCAGTCAGTTGCGCGATGCCGCCTCCCGAACCGATCGATTGGTAGTTGATCTGCACGTCCGCGTGGATCTTGTGATATTCGTCAAACCACTTTTGATAGATCACCGCCGGAAAGGTCGCTCCGGCGGCGTTGATCTGTTGCGCCTCCGCCAACGGGGCAGTCAGCGCCAGGAGCAGGCCCGCGAGGGCCAATGACCAAGTTTTCATAGACTTTTCTCCTCTATTTTCCCATTCGACTATGACAATTCTGTTACTGACGCGTTACCAACTGTTTAACTCGCCGGTCTACTTGGCCGCCGGCGCGCCGCCCGGAAGCGTATACCGGAGGTTCATGTAGATGGTGTTGTCGTGGGTAGCCTTGGGGGCGTTCACGGCGACGTACCACGGCTCGCGCATCAGGTACTCATACTGGCCCATGAAGTTGAGGGCGCCGTACTTGGCGTCTTTCCAGAGGGTCTGGTTGAAGCCGAAGGTGATTTCCTGAATGTCGCGGTTCTGGCTGTTCGCGGAACCCTTGAACCCATAACCGACCAGCGTCGTGCCATTGGCATCGAGAGCCACGTCGCGGCCGACGTAGAGCGCGCTGTAGTAGGCGTACAGGAGGACCTTATTAATAGTGGCCTCGAATCCCTCCACGAACCCGCCGGAATGAATCGGGCTCACGCTGGCATCGGCGCGCACTATCAGGTCGGGGGCCTGGCCGAAGATATAGCGGCCGCCGCCATCGCTCCAGTAGTTGTTGGTGACCAGGCGGAAGTTCTTCACCATTTCCAGGTTGGCGTTGAAGGATCCGCCGGCGCCCGCTTTGGTGGAATACTGGCCCGAGGCGGCCTGTCCGGTGGTCGTATTGTACGTTTTAAAGGTCCGCTCGATCCCGGTGAATTCGAAGTGCACGCGGGAAACCGGGTCCAAGGCCATCTTGGCGATGATGTCGGGGTGAAGATTCGGTATGGTCTGGACGTTGGTCTGGTTGTCCAACTGCGTGGCCGCCAGCCCGGAGAGAGCGGACGGAAGCGTGATCGTGGAACCGCCCGAAGAGCCGCCCATATACTGGTCGGGGTTCTCGAAGGAGAGCCCCATGGTCACCTGATTGCTCGGATGATAGAGGACACGCACGCCCGGCTGGCGGGTCCAGGGCAGGCCGATCACGTAATTCACGTCGATTACCTGGGAGTAAAAGAGGTCGGCCGGCAACGCCGAGATGCCCTTGCGGTTGGGGGTCAACATGCTCCAGCTCTGGCCGGCGAGGAATTCGAACTGGCCCTTGCGGACATCCACCCAGAACAGCCGGAGGCGGGGAACGAAGCCGCCGTTGTTGACGCTGAGATTGTTTCCTCCGCTGGTGCCCAGGAAGTCGAACTCGTTGTAGGCCATGAAATGCGTATCTTTCCAGTTGCCGTCCACGCGGAAACCCAGGCGCGAGTTCTGCGGGCTGAAACGGAATTCGGAGAGCTTGGCCGTTGTGGCGTTGTTAAAGGGAATGCTCCCGAAGCTGGTGCCGATGGATCCACCGGCGTTTTTGTCTTTCCACACGGCGGTGAGATCCATGAAGCCCACCGGCATGATGGTGGTATCGCCAATCTTGAACTGGAGGGGCGACGAAGGTTCCGCGGCTGCGGCTGCGGCGGCGGCGGCCTGGGGCGCGTCGGCCTCACTGTTTTCATTGTCCTTGTCGGCGCCAAATACCGGGCCCGCGGCCAGCGCCAGGACTGCTACTCCATACAGCACTCTATTCATTACCACTCCTTTGTTTGGATAAAATGTCCGATAGTTACAGCTCGGCCTAAACGGGAAGAGATCCCCGCGCGCCAGCCATCGCCGCGCCGCGATCCGCGGACGGTTCGACAAAATCGCGCAAGGACATTCCCGCGACGTGAGAAGTTCTTATAGATTGAGGGTTGAGGGTAACAACCCGATGTTACGAAGGGATGACTCGACGGTTGCGGACAGATTAAATGTGCCAATGTTCCGTCGAGTCCGCGACCGACGTGGGGTCAAGCCTTCCGGTTTGCCGCCGGGCTTCTGCCCGGCGTCTCGCACCGGCGCCAGGAACGCCGGCCAAAAGGCCGGCGGCAAACCGGAAGGCTTGACCCCACACAAGCACGCCGGCCGTTCCATGTCGCGCACCCGGCGCCTTCCGGATTCGGGTTATGCTTGGCTCTTGGAAGACACGCTGCCATCCCCGCCCATCCAGGTGACGCTTGCGGATTTCGAAGGCCGCGCGCCGCGCCTCATCCACGCCGCCCTGGATCACTGGGCCTGGGCGCGTCCGGACCACCCCGTTATCGTCAACGACACCCGAGGCAGCCGCGTCACCTGGGGCGAGCTTCAGCGCGGCTCGCTCGCCCTGGCCGCCGAGCTGGACCGCATGGGGTTGCGCAAGGGCGACGTGCTGGCGGCTTCCTTGCCCTTGCTCGACGAGCACATCCTGCTGGAATTCGCCTGCTTTCGCCTGGGCGTGATCCACGCGCCGCTCGATCTCCGGCTCCAGCCGGGGGAAGTCCTCCGCTGCCTCAGCGTGGCGCGGGCCAGGGCCTACGCTTTCCCCGGCAAGCTCGGCGGGGCCGATTTCGCGGCCCTCGGCGAAGCCGCGCGCCAAAGCTGCCCCTCCATCGAGCGCCTCATCCAGTTCTCCGCGCCCGCCGACTGCATTCCCGCGGCCGAAAGTTTCGCCGCCCTTATGGCGCGCGCCGCCTCCAATCCCGTGCCCGTCCATGGCGCGATCTCCGAGCACGACCCGGCGCAGGCTATCTTCACCACCGGCTCCACGGGATCGCCCAAGCCGGCTCTGCTTTCGCACCGTGGCATCCTTTGCCAGAATCTGTGCCTGGGGCGGGCCTTCGAATTCGCGGGCGGCAAAGTGCTCTGCAACCTGCCCGCTTCGCACGTGGGCGGGCAGGCGGAAGTTTTGTTGACCACGCTGTTCTGGGGCGCCACCGCGGTCACCCTCGAAGTTTTCGACGCGGTGAAATCCCTCGACGCGATCGAGCGGCACGGCGTCACTCTCATTGGCCAGATTCCGGCCATGTTCCAACTGGAATGGCGCACCGGCGATTATGCGCGCCGCCAACTGGGCAGCCTGCGGCACGCGGTCTACGGCGGGCAGGCGGCGCCGCGCGCGTTCCTGGAGCAGATGCTGCGCATGGCCCCGCGCATTGCCACCGGCCTGGGGCTCACCGAAGCATCCGGTTTTTGCACCTATACGCCGCTGGCGGCAGACGCCGATTCGGTGGCGGGCGGGGTGGGCTGGTCCATGCCGGCCTATCCGATGTCGATCCGCGCGCCCATGCAAGCCGATGGCTCGGCCGGCGCCGAGCTGCCCGAAGGCGAGACGGGCCACGTCTGCTTCCGCGGCCCGCAGAACTTCCTGGGATATCTCAACGACCCGGCCGCTACCGCCGAAGCCTTGTCCTCCGACGGATGGCTCTACACCGGCGACATGGGCGGCATCGGCGAGCACGGCTTGCGCCTGGCCGGCCGCGCGAAATGGGTGGTCAAGACCGCCGGCTACCTGGTCTACCCAGGCGATGTGGAGGCCCACATCGCCATGCTGGCCGGCCAGGTGGCGAATGTGGGCGTGGTGGGGCAACCGCACGCCAGATGGGGCGAGGCCCTGGTGGCCTTCGTCGAGAAGCTTCCCAGCGCAGATCTCTCTGAAGCCGCTTTGCGCCGCCATGCCCGCGCGATCGCCTCCTACATGCGCCCTTTGCACTACGTAATCCTGGCGCCCGGCGCCATGCCTCTGAACCGCACCGGCAAAGTGGATACCCTGCGCCTCCAACATTGGGCGGGGGAAGAAGTCCAAAAGCTGCGCTCCCGAGGCCGGTGGGACGGGTGAGCGAGAGGGAAGATTTCAGAGAGAGACGGCTTTGACGCAAAGACGCAGAGACGCGGAGACCTCCGCGTCTCCAGGGAGCGGTGATGACCCTCAGTTCAGCCGGAAGGTCACGATGATGGGCGCGATCACTTCCACCGGTTCGCCGTTCAGGGTCGTGGGGCGGTAGAGCCACTGGCTCACGGCGTCGAGCGCCGCCTTGGTGAGCAGGGGATGTCCCGAGAGCACCTTCAATTCGCGGATGCGGCCATCGGTTCCAATCACGCCTTCGAGTCTCACCACGCCGCCTATGCGGGCGCGCCGGGCGAGGTCGGGGTAGATCGGCTCGACTCGGTGGATAACCACGGCGTCCTTCACCAGGCCGCCGATGGTGACTCGGATGGGCGCAGCCGGGACAGGCGCCGGCGCGGTCTCGGGCGCCCGCTCCACGGGGCGCGCAATAGCTGCCGTTGCGACGGAGGCGATCAAGTTCTCCAGAAGCGCGCCGGGAGCGGCGATTCCCATGCCGCCGATAACGCCCGGCCCCGAGCCCGATTCTGTTGCCTCCGCCGGCAGGTCCTCAATCATAATGGCTCGCTCGGGGATCCGCGCCGGCGCCATCAGGGCTCCGTTCAGGATCTGGGTTGGCCGTGGCTTGGCACGAACTACCGCCGGCCCCTCCGGCGCCGGTGGCGGAGGCGGCGGCACGGGAGCTTCCAGCCAGGTCATCAGCGCCTGCGGCGGAGGAAGAACCGATGGGTGAAGCATGGGGATCAGGATCGCCAAACCTACCAGGGCCGTCTGTCCCGTCATGCCCAAGCAAGCGGTCCACAAGCGCTTGCCGGCCGATCCATAAGGGATTGCCGCTGTCTCGAACATATGCTGCCTCCTCTCTCTCCTGGCACGAACACACCTGTCTCCCCAGCGCCCGAAGGCGCGTCTCCGCCTGATTCTTGGGGGGTTCAGCCGATGCTCGGTCCGGGTGTTGACTGCATTTTGTCAACCTCCACCGGAATAGACACCGCCTCCGCGAGAAAGTTCCGCGCGCTTCGGGCATGATGAAGAGATGCAGTTGCCGGAGCGGGTGAGACGCGCCATCGAAGAACGCGCGGATGCGGTTGGGTTCACGGAGCTCAAGCGCGCCGCAGCGGGGATTTCGGAGGCTTACAGAGGCGGCGGCGCTCTGCGTCTGGCTGGCGAGCAGCGCACCGCCGCGTATCTGGCCGTGCGCATGCCGGCCACCTATGCAGCCGCCTACGCCGTGCTGCGCGAAGTGCGTGGGCGGCTCGGCGCGCGGGCGATTGAGAGCGTGCTTGACGCGGGGGCGGGCGCGGGCGCGGCCTCCCTGGCCGCGCGGGAGCTTTTCCCGGCGGCCAGCATCACCATGGTGGAGCGCGATGCCGCCCTAGCCGCCGCCGCGCGCGAGTGGCTGCCCGATGCGCAGTACGTGGCGGCCGATATCGAGCGCATGGACCGCTTCCCTACGCACGATCTGGTGCTGGCCGCGTATGCGCTCGGCGAGACGGAGCGGCCGCCCGTGGCGCGGCTATGGGATGCGGCGCGCGTGGCCTTGGTGGTTATCGAGCCGGGCAGCGCGCGGGGGTTCGCTCTGGTGCGCCAAATCCGCGACAGCCTGCTGGGGGCCGGTTGGCAGGCGAAAGCGCCTGCCCCACAAATGGCGCTGGCGCACATGTTGGCGCCGTGCCCTCATGAATCCGCTTGCCCGCTGGCCGCGCCCGAGTGGTGCCACTTCGCCGCGAGAGTCGAGCGCTCCCGCATCCACCGCCGCCTCAAGGACGCGGACCTGAACTACGAGGACGAGAAGTTCAGCTACGTGGCCCTGGCGCGCGAACCGGCCGAGCTGCCCGCCGCGCGCATCATCCGCCGCGTGCGGCAGCGGCCGGGGCTCATCGAACTGGAACTCTGCGGGCGCGCGGGTTTGCGTTCGGAGCGTGTTACACGGAGCGCCCGCGAGACCTTCCGCGCCGCCCGTCATGCGGCCTGGGGGGACGCCTGGGATTGTGGGGCCAAGCCTTCGGGCTTGCCGCCGGGCTTCCGCCCGGCGTGAGCCCGGACCAGGAACGCCGGCTCGAAAGCCGGCGGCAAGGTGTGCCCAGCATGGGCAGAGTCTTGTTGGATGAAAGGAGCCAATCGGAGCCGATGACGGCAACCGTAGCCGAAGCGCAAGGCGTAGTCGCGAGACGAAGCCGAAAGAAGC
>Ga0181520_10009452_pt1 | contig 13456 bp, 11 predicted proteins | sample PEATcosm2014_Bin_29_FD_132451 | JGI IMG/M metagenome (GOLD analysis project Ga0181520, IMG submission 132451) | Peatland microbial communities from MTU Mesocosm Facility, Houghton, MI, USA - PEATcosm2014_Bin02_30_metaG | ecosystem: Environmental > Terrestrial > Soil > Wetlands > Peat | place...
CCATGCACCTGACTCCGGGGTATCCCAATTACTTCAAGCCCGTTGAGTACAAACTTGGAATCAAGTTTGATCGGCTTTTGATAGAAACCGATCAGTTTGGCGTAATCGAAAAGCACAGCGCACAGCTTGGACAGGCTGTATTGGACACGATGGAACTTTATTATTCCATGCCGTTCAATACGACTTTTGCAAGCACGGTGCCTCTTCTCTGCGCCGATGGAATGCGACTCTGCGATAGTGGCAGACCACAAGAAAAGGCGGCTGCAGGAGTATGGAGCAACTTGGAAGTTCCATCGGGAATCTCCATGCCAACTATATCCCTTATGCGCGTCAACTTTGAGGCGACTCGTAGCGGTACTGGTTTGCTTCGTCCTTTGAGGATGAAGAAGCTGGTTATCCCACAGGCACTTGAAGACGCGACAATTCAGGCTACAGGTGTTGGCGTGAAGTGGGAGCTTGGTGCGTCGAAAGATCCAAGCAACAACAGTAATCGCTTGAACGCTCTGACCAAGTACGGTCTGAATTATGAGGTATGGCATTATCTGAATCCGGCAACCAATAATCCGCTTCTCTCGCCTTGGTTTGGTATGGGCGATATGACGGAAGAAACGCACGGTTGCTTCGTGGTTTGGGGAATGAAGCCGGACATTTATCCGGTTGAGACAGGCAATCCGCGACTGAGAGCATATGAACTCTATATGCGTTTCATTCAGGGAGTTGACAAACCTCTCGGCATTCGTGGTAATGCCGGTCAGTAACGAAAATAACTGAAGGGTGGGGATTAAAGTCCTCACCCTTTCAGACATGGAGGCATACATGAGAAAACTTCTTATTATGGCTGTTGCTCTGGTTGTATGTGAAATTGCTTTTGCACAGCAAATCCCATACAGCAATTGCACTAATGGATTTCAAGGGACATATAATGCTGGCCCTATCGTGTGGCTGGATGATGCTTCAGTTGCATCTACCAACTCCAAAAGTGCGCCTGGTACAAATGTAGTAACGATCGTGGGATATGGGACTAACAGCGGGAGCTTCTTTGTTGGAAGCAATCTTGTTGTCAACGGTTCAATCACGAGCGCAAACTTCATGGCTACCAACAACGCCAGTTCCTTCATTGGGAATATACAAGTAATAAGTCTTACCAATGCTATAACGAAAACATACATTACGAATACCATTGGAAAGACGCTGACCTTCGTTATTCTGCCAAACGTCGTCTATAATGGCGGTGTAACAACCGCCAATGTGAATACCGTTGAGTGGCAGTAGCAATCAATTTGGCAAACGGGGTAGCGCGTTTTGCCTGCCCCGCGAGTCATAAAGGAGTTACCATGAAAAGACTTTTCGTTATCGGACTTGCTCTTATGGCTTGTATCGGTTTTTGCATTGCCGATCCAAGCACGACGGAAACACCGCCAATTCAAATGAGTAATATTTCAATTGTATCATCGAATCAAACTGTAGTCAGTCAGAATGTTAGTGCGGCCGGTACACTTGAAGCGCTGTTTATTGGTGTTACCAACTCCATGAGTACGGCGACAAACAGCGTTGGGATTCTTGTTCAGGCAATTAACAGCATGGGGATTACGCGCACGATTTATACCAACTCGGCATTGACAGCAAGCACGGTAGTTTATCCGGCTGTCAACCTCCAGACTGTGACAGGCGCATTGGCAGGAACAAATACCGTTATCCAGATTCCATTGTACTACGATCAAATGCAGATAAGTGCGTGGAATAACGGAAGCACAAATACAAATGTCAGGGCTTGGGGAATTATCGCAAATCCCTGATAGGAGGGGTTTCGATGAGCGTAGACACCAATATACTGACGCAACAGAAAGCGGCTAAGTACGGAGCTAATGTATCTGCCGCTGATTTCATCCAGAAGTGTACCGACTCTATCAATTACACCTTAGCTGATATTGACATGGAGTTTGGGACGCAGACCATCATTGACCCTAACTCGCTTACCATTACCTTTGCGCCGCAATATGGGATACCAGACAATCTTGTTCAATCCATCATAAGCATGGGAATGGACTGGTATCTCGGTCAATGTGGAGTATGGACAATTGAGCCGAACAATCGTGTTGAACAGAGATACCGGCAGCAGCTAAAGAAGTTCTGGGGTATCGTGATGAAGGCACGTCACATCAAAGCGGAACTTGGCGACCTAAATAAGCAGTGTTTGCCAGTTACGAATTATCCAAATCCGATAATGAACAACATGGGGCCAGACCTGTATATTGGTGATTATATCCCCGATGAATTTGAGCATTGATTATGTCTGACACATTTAATCTTGATATTCTGCTTGATCCATCTAAGGCGCACTTGGTCAAGGATGGCAGTCGCGCTTTGATTCCTGATCGTAGTTTCACAAGACGGTGGGATATGATCCCCGCAGCCGCATGTGAACAGATTAGACTGGCATTGGCAAACCGTCGTACTGAAACAAATCCCACAGCCGACCTTAAGACTTTTTCGGGTATATTTCGCGTTCAGGATGTGGCATATAAACTTGATCTCAAAGGCGAACAAGGACAGGTGTTTGAAACCCTTGCGCTTGGCATGTTGACAAAGCTCGTTGAACTCAGTCCATTCCAGTCACCGCCAGTAATCTACAATCCGCTAACTTCTCCCGATCCCGATGTAAGGCTTGTTAGCGTCAAGGTTCTGCCTCAGACCGATACAATCAATCCTGGTGCTGATCCTGATGCCATGACCAATGCAGTCATTATGCTGACGCGCAAATGGCCGTACATTGACCCTCTTTACACCGACTCAATAGTCACGACCAAGCGCAGCATCAAGACTGTTACCAATCCCGTAGCATCCGGTACGGTCTACAATGGCAAGTTCACAGTCGGCGAAGTTCATTCGGAGCGCAATGAAGATGGTAGCGATGATATTTATGAGACTGATTATCTCAACTTGTTTGTGAATATCACGGAACGGTACACTCAGGACTTTGCTGAAGACATTATTGTCATTGAGAAAGAAGGGTTGAGCATAATTGACCTCAACGCTTTCTTGGCAACCGCATATCAGTGGGCTAACGGTAATACCCCCGGAATCACAAGGCCAGTTACATTATACAATGGTCAAGGCAATCCTCTAATTCTTCCGTATCCGATGGCTGGCATTCAAAACAGAATCAATATCGGATTTGACAAGGCGACAGGCACGTACAATCTGAGTATTCGGCAAAGCATTTTCTATACGTTGAGTTTTGGGCCGTTCACCTATCCAAACGAAGATGGCGATACCAGAACATTTTTGCATCGTGAACATGCTTCACTCCAACAATTGAACGCTGATATTGCTCAATACATTACGGCGAATCCAATGAATGAAAATCAGCTTGTTGGTGAACAGGAGTCAAACGGGTTATACACCTATCACATTGAAAGTAAAATCAAGATCGATGACAATATGCAATATTGGCCATCGTATAATATATTCTTTAATGTATTCTTGAAGGGTGCATGGCGACAATGTCAAGTATGGGTACAGCATTTTGCTAACGCTCAAGATGCGGCAACGTATGCGAGTGGAACTGGAAATCATCCTGTTGATACCGGCTTCATAGTAGTCAACGCTGTTTCTGGACATGCTTCTGGTGTTGCCAATGTCCATAAGAATCTGATATGGCGGGGAACAATGGTTGAAGTTAATACCACTCCGATAAATCCGCAACCATTCTAAGGTGACTTATGAGCGATGAAAACTATAACGAGAATCCAAGCGAATCAGAAAGCGAAGGCGTGTCGTCATTACTTGAAGCACAGGTGCAAAAACTCATTGACGATGTGAATACATTGCAGTCTGATAATGATAATCTACAACTACAAGTTGACAGGGCTAACGCGCATGAATGTACGTGGCCAGAAGATATTATTTACATCCCTCCCCCTCTCAACTTCTCCTGCTCCGTCTCCGGCAACCAAGCATCAGTCCTCGGCGGGTATTGGCGCATCCAGGGAGTTGGCGAAGGTTACTCGAACGCAGGCACGCTGACGGCTCCTACAGGCACACAAGCTACTCCCGTGCTTACCTTGACGCTATCGCAGCCCGTAGAGTTCATATGCGTTCAAAACTCCTTTGGCGCATCTATACCTACTCCCGTTATCACCGTGATCCACGCGAACCGGCCACTGGCGAATGATGGCGGACTGCATACCGTGATTCTGGCGCGTGCCGTAAGTTCAGATAATACGAACTGGTCAATTGTCGAGTGGGGCTGGCCGGGCGGCGATATTTACGAATCAGCACCTTTACCCTTAGGTCCATGAAAAAACGACTCATATCATTTTTGATTCTTATTGCGGCAACCTGCCACGGCGCGGGATGGAGCGGCCTGCCGATTACGACGAATGAGGATTGGTATTTGTCGAATGCGATATATCACTATCCGTCCCAGATTTGGGCGGCAGGTATAGAGCGGTCAAGATTGTTTATTACTTCAACGGATGACATTGGCTACGTCGTGCAAACAATCCCTTACTTTGTTGGCTACACTTCCGGTGTACAGGTTTTGACAAACTCGCTGCCGTATTTGACAAATACATTGTTTCCATGTTGGACAAATGCTTACTTGACGAATACCGATATTGCACCTTTGACTAACACTGTCACGATAGGCAGCAACATTGTTTCTGCGCCGATGACGATTGCGCGGGACTTGGATTATGCCGTTGAGTTTTCATTGAATTCATGGGTTGAAAAATCTTTTTCGACAAACGGCACTGATCTAAACGCGTGGTTTAGTACTGCTGATACCAATGGAGATTATCCGCAATATTTACCGGAATTTGTCCCATTGAATCAGTTTTATTACTCGCTTGGGTCGTCAAATGCTTGGGGCTATACGACGAACAGTTTTGGGTTGATAGTAGATGGACAGGGCGGTTTCTCGCGTGATGCAACACTCCGGTCGTTTCTCTTGGCTCAATCGGCATTTGATACGAACTTCACAAACAATGCGTCATGGAATTTCCAGTCAATTGAATCTTTGACAACTTACGAAGATAACTATGGATCATGTCAGATCAAATCTTACCCGGTTTTGATTCATACTTGCACGGGAACTCCGACAGCATTGAGCGTGACAATTTCTGGTACGACAAATTACGCATCCTTATCTAAGACCGTAAGTGTCACAACGACGAACATCTTGACCGATCAATGGGATAGCATCAATAATCTTACGGCATCCAGCGGCATGAGTGGCGACGGTTTAATTCTGGAATATACGAATGGCATAAAGTTCTATGACGTATTCGGAAATGGCGGAGGCGCAGAACTCAATGCTACGGCGATCAATCAACGACGGCAGTTCTTGAACCATGAAGTTTGGCTAAGTGCTGATCCTGATTGGTCGTGGGAGCATGTTGATTACGAATGGTCAGGAGGTTCTACAAATTCCATGGCTCAAGCAATATCCGCGTGTGAAGCAAGTGCGCCTGTTGTGTCTACAAATCATAGTGGTTCTATCCCCTTCACTTATGCGCTAAACAGCGTAGGCGGCTCGGGATCGTCGCATTCTTACTCTGCCTTAGCGCGGTCAAGAGTGCATACGTTGACAGTTGATCTTCCGGCGACTAACTACTGGACGAATCTCACATTCAACGCAGATTGGTACATTGAAATCACGACGAATCTAGCGTCAATCTATGCGGAAATTCCGGGGAGCGCCGTCCAATCGTTTAACAATTTCGGGAATGCTGCCATTAAGAATCTTCCTAATCAATATTATACAACCGCTGATTTACAAACTGTACAAGTCAACGTAACAACGAATGCGCTGCTGACTTGCTCCGTATCATTCGGGTCAACGACTTGTCCTACAGTATGGGCAACTATCCCGGCAACTAACGGTGCATCAGGTGTAGTCGGTTGGTCGGCGCCTGATTGGGGAGATACAGGATACGGTTATCCGCTTTGTCTCTTTCGCTTTGACCGCGCTGGTGGTTTACAGTATTACTAAAGAAAGGCAGGACAACATGGCAGCAAATGATTTTACATACGATAATCCTCAAAAGAAGGACGTATACCTTGCGAGTGGCGGAGAACCGGCGAATACAATACCGGCAGCATACACGCTGCCTTCAGGTGGCACATCGAGCATTCCGCTGCCCCCTGTAAGTAAGCCTGCCGAACCTATCGCTCCGGTTATCAATAGAGCGCCGTTTGCGCCACCTCAACCCGCAAAGAATAGGTTGCAACAGGAAACGAGGGGACTACCTCTAGGCCCGAATGCTGAACGACCGGGCGGGACAAAGTACGAGCAGAGATTGGCGCAGATGAGAGCGCAAGGCAGCGACATGACGCCGATGCAGCAGAAGGCGCAGTTACAGTCATCGGACAAGGCAATGGACAGAGCATCACGCGAGAAGATCGCCGGAATCAATAATACGAGCAGGGAAAGTATCGCGGACAAGAATATAGCCGTCAAGGATCGTTCGCAGAAAGATCAGGAACAATGGCACGCCAAACGCGCACAGGAGCGGCAGACAGTCCATGACGAAACCGCCAGAGAGTTCAAAGCGTCCGGCAAGGATGTCAATTCACCGGAGTTCGATAAGGTGCAAGCAGAGAAACTCCATGCCAAGGCGGCAGAGCAACAGGACAAAGGGCAATGGCAGGAAGCTCTCGAAACTCAAAAGGACGCGCACGCGCTCGAAGTAAAACACTACAAAGCGCAACTGAAACAAGCTGAAGATAGTAAAACTAAGAATACCGTGTATGAGTATGATAACAAGGGTGTGATGCAAGGTCAGAAGGAAACGATCAGAGAAGGTAGAGTGCCGGAAGTGCCTAAAGCGGAATCGGCTCCGCGTGAAGATGGTAAAGAAAGAATCAATGTTGCTGATAAACATGAACAAGATAAATACACTCAGTTTGAGTCGTTAGTAAAGAATCCTCAGACCGAACGGCATGACCGAATCTTTATGCAGGATTGGCTGAAACGGTACAAAGAAGATGCGCTCGCTTTAGGAAGACAATAGGGGATTGATATGGATGATCCTTCTGATGCTTTGATGGATAAGTACTCAACGAGTCAGCCCAAACAATCGGCAGACCCTTCAGATGCCATTTTTGAGAAGTATCAGAAGTCACCCATTGCGCCACAATCTCCACAACCACACATAGAAGCATCCACACAGCCAAAGATAGACCCTTCAGATGCGCTAATGGCAAAGTACGCACCAAAGTCTAATCCCGCACAGCCACAGATAGACCCTACAGATGCGCTAATGGCAAAGTACGCACCAAAGTCTAATCCCGCGCCTATTCTCACTCCTGAACAGCGTAAGGCACAGCATCCGTTTAATCAGCAACCGATAGCTGAAACCTTTGGCCGTGCGGCAGTCGGATCACTTGAAAAGGGCGCGGTCGGCGTTGGCGGTGTAGCTCAGATGGCAGGTGAACACCCGCACATTGCTAATGCCATAGGAACTCTAGGCAATGGAGCTATCAATCTTGCCACAGGTGCTTTGCAAATTCCGAGTGTAGCGAAATCCGTAACAAGTGCTGGTCAAACAATATCTGACTTCTGGCGCAACAAAGATCAACAGATTACAGCAACCATTCCTGAATCAGCCAAAGCGCCGTTGCTTGGCAGTCCAGGTAAGCTGGCTAAACTTACGGATCCCCAATGGTGGGCTGATTCTTTAGGCAACATGGTAGGCGGTCTTGCTCCATTGGCTACAGGCCCGGCTGTTCCTGTAGCCTTTGCAAGTCAGGTAATGGGCGAGAACTACGATGAAATGCGACGATCAGGAAGGAGTCCTAATGAATCCGGAATCCGTAGCATTGTTATAGGCGCGATTACCGGACTTCTCATGGAACTACCCATATCCAAGATGTTTGGCGAAGTTGAGAATCTACCGGCAATGAAGCGTGCTATATCAGGGGCATTGACGAATGTGCTTATCATGCCCGGTACATCGTTTGGAACTACATTGGCGCAAGAGCTAGGCAAAGAGGGAATAACGGCTCCCAAAGCCTTCATGGACGCGGCCAATGCGGCATGGAAGTCTCTACCATCGGCGTTGCCGTGGATAGGGCTAGGCGCGGCTTCTGGGCTTAGGAAAGCACCTGAAGGGCAAGAACCGCAGCCGATACCGTCAGAGATAGCCAATCTCATAGTAGAACGCGAAAAGATGTTCCAAGCAAAACAATCTCAAGGACAACAGCCCTTGCCCTCCGGCACGGCTCAAACGCCTAGCGGAGTAGCCAATGCGCCGGGGGAAACTATTTCTGGCACTCCTTCATTGGAAAAGCCAGCAGTCCCAAATGCTGGGGCTACCTCTTCACCAAAGATAGTTGATACCGCAATCCGTGACGAATCCGGCAAGGTCACTACAGCGAAGGACATGGGCAAGCCGGAGTTCACGAAGCATGATGATTTGAAGACAGCCCCAGAGACAGGAGCGCCAGCGGTTACGAAGGCGGAAGGGAAGCCGGAAATCAATGTGCCTCTTGAACAGGCGAAAGGTCGGCTCAGAGCCATTACCGAAGCATTCAACAAGCCTCGATCAACCAAGGCACAGAAGACTGAAATGATTAATGACGCCGAGAAAGCCCGTAGAGATATTCTTCAATCGGGTGGAACGGCGGAAGACATCCACAACGCTTCATACGGAATCACTCAACCCCTTTCCGGCGCTCCACAGGAGAAAGCCGGTCAAGTTCCCCCCGAATCGCAGCGCGGCTTCGTTGACGATAAGGGACAATTCCATGACAGGCAAGAAGCGGCCAAGATGATGCCGGAAGTTCCGCTATCGAAGCCGGAAGAAGGATTGCACAGCGAGGATTTGAGGGCGGCGAAACCTGAAGGAAAGTTACCGGTTGGCCCCGGCGCGCAGAACGCGAACGAACCAAAATCGCCAGAACTCAAACAGCTTTCCGACATTATGGCTCAAGCTAAAAAAGGAATCGGCAAACCTGAACCCGCCAAAGTCTTTGATCTTCGTCAGAAAACATCCGAGGCAAAAGATGCAATATCGAAAACGATTGACGGTCTTCACGCCGCATCGGTTTATCTTAAAACTAAGCTGGAAGGGTTGCCTACATGGAACGGATTAAAGGCCGCTATTGGAGAACGGCAAACGGGAATGTATGAATCAACCGCAAATGCAAAGAAGTTTGTTGATGAAGCCATAAAGATGATGCCAGATCAAAAAACAAGAGACGCCATATCAAATTGGATTGATACTGGCGGTGATGAAGCATTACTCCGAAAAGGTCTTGCTGAATCGCCATCCAAATATAAGCCATCATATGAACGTGCATTGCGACTAACTCCTGAAGAAACGACTATTGCTCGGAACGTTCAAAGCTATTTTGAAAAGCGATTACAACAAGCACAAGAGGCTGGCATCCTTGAGGATGGTATTGAGAATTATATCCACCGTTTCTACGAGCGAAAGTCTGCATGGAAAGATGGCATACTAAGCGAACTGAGAAGCGGTGTTTTTACAGGAAAGCCAGCATTGGCAAATCAGCGTATCTTCAAATACGACTTTGAAGCTGAGAAAGCCGGATATGCGCCAGTCAAAGATTTTGTGAAACGTGTTGCTGGATATGATCTTGCCTTGAACAAATCTTTAGCAGACCGTCAACTGGTCAAAACGATGATGGAAGAAAAGATGGCCGATGGCAAACCGGCGATTGAAATAGCTGGCATTGGAAATGCAATTGAAGGCGATAAAGGAACAACTTTATTTGTTACTCCATCTCGTAAGGCTATGGATCGTGGAGTTACGGCAGACGGAAGAACCTATATCGCATACGATCATCCGGCATTACGAAAGTACAAATGGATAGATACCGATGAGAACGGCAAACAGACAATGTTGCAAGGATCAGCTCTTGTTCATCCTGATGCGCTCAAACAAATTCATGCAGTCTTTGGGAGATCGGCTATTCGTGATAGCAGGATTGGAAGGGCGGCTCTTGGTGTAAGCTCTACTGTCAAAGGAACGATGTTTGATGCTTCCATCTTTCATCTAGTTCAATTGAGCGTTCATGCGGCTGAACATAGAACATTCAGTGTGATTAAAGAGATCAATTTTGAAGACCCAACGCAACGCGCATTAATGACACATGGACTTGTCGGCGGCGCGACACAGGCGCATGAGCTTTTCAGTGAGGGTGTATCAGGGTCATCTTTGACTCGACATCTTCCTTACTTTGGCCCAAAACTACAGGTACTTAATGAGAAACTTTTTGGGTCATGGATTCCGAGACTCAAAATGTCAATGGGTCTTCACGCTCTTGAACGAAATAGAACAAAATTTGCTGCCGACTTGAAATCCGGTAAGATGAGTGAAGATCAACTTCTACATCTTACGGCTATGGAAGCCAATGAAGCCTTTGGCGAACAAAATTACGAAATGATGGGGCGTAACAAAACATTTCAGGATGTTCTAAGGCTTGTCGCATGTGCTCCTGACTTTCTGGAGTCAAGGGCAAAGTTTGTAGGAAGAGCTGCAACCAAGTACGGAGCAGAACAGCGTGCGGCATTGTTTCTTGGCGCAGGAGTGATGTATGTTACAGCTAGAATCTTGAATAAGATGATTAACAATGATTATCACTTTGAATTGAAGAATATGTTTAACGTTGTTCATAATGGAAAAGCATACTCGCTGCGTACTGTTCAAGGTGACATTCTGCACTTGATAAATGATCCTGAAGGATTCATACGAAATCGTCTTAACCCTGTTTTCGGCAGACCTGTTCTTGAAGCATTGACAGGACGTAATTGGTACGGTAAAAAAGTAACAGGCACAGAACAATTAAAGGATGTGGCTAAAACTCCCATACCAATATCATTGCGAGGATGGGTATTACCGTCTGAAGAAAGCATCATTGATTCCATTATTAAATCTGTCGGCTTAACGGAAATTCCAGAGCCGAAACAAAAAAGCGGATTATCGTTACCGAAGTTGAAACACTATAAATCAGGAAACAACCAATGATTGACATGCTAAAAACCAAAGCCGTGCTGGTGTATGATACAGGACTATTCCTGTCCCTAACAGAATCACTTGTCGGACAATTCGGCAGAGTTTTCTTCTATAATCCACAATGGAAAGCCGCGTTTCCATCAAGTCTTCAGTTGTATATTGGAGATGGAATCAAGGGCGTTGAACGTGTTGAACATTTCTGGGATGTGGTAAGAGAATACAGGGACAGAAAACAGGACATCCTCTTTTGCTTTCCTGACATTCATAACGGCGATTTACAGCAACAACTTATCGAAATGGGATACTTTGTTTGGGGTTCACGCCGTGCCGATGAAATCGAATTGGACAGATGGGAGTTCAAAAATACTGTTCTCAAAGACTTAAATATGCCAGTTCAACCTATCCATAGGATAATCGGCACGGATAAGCTGCGAACATTCCTGAAAGACCCAAAGAACACACCTTGTTATGTCAAAGTGAGCTTGACACGCGGCGACATGGAATCACGTAAGCATTTCGACTATGACGCAAGCCTACTCTGGATAAACGAGATTGAGCACAAGTATGGGCCTCTTGCGCAGGATATGGAATTCATTTGCGAGATGCCAATACCCACAACGCTTGAACTTGGCGGGGACAAGTGGAATATAGACGGCAAGTGGCCGGAAATATCCATGCACGGAATCGAAATGAAGGACGCTGGATACTTTGGATGTGTAATGAAGCAAGTAGATATGCCTGCTCCGATCAAATATGTAGATGACAAAATTGCTTCTGTTCTTAGAGACTATCAGGGCGGTGGGTTCAGGGGTAAAATCAGCACGGAGATACGAATAGGCAAAGACGGCAAGTTTTATTTCCTTGATCCGTGCATGAGATTTGGAAGCCCACCACACCAAATTGAATGCGCCTTACTGAAGAATCTTGGCTTGATTATGTTCATGGGCGCACAGGGGATCATGGTTAAACCGGAGTACATTGCCAACTACGGCGTGCAGGCGTTCATCTATTCAGAACGGTGTGATAAAGAATGGCTTTGTTACAAATATCCAAAAGAACTTGAGCAATGGTACAAGTTCAGCTTTAAGTGCGTTGTTGATGGCAAGACATATACGATTCCACAGAATTGCGGAATGAGTGCTATGGGTTCGGTAGTAGCCATAGATAACGATCCATTGAAAGCAATTAAGAAGTTGGTCGAATACTCCAGCAAACTTGAAGGAGAAGGGCTTGACGTGAGACTCGATGCTATTCTCAAGGCGATGAAAGAGGCACATGAGGCGATGGCAAAAGGCTATCGCTTTGGCGTTGGATATATTCCAACGCTTGAACAAGTGGCGAAGCTTGTTATCTAGGAAATATATGAAAGTTGACTGCATAAAAATTTGCGGATTATCCATTCAGCGTGTAGGTGATGACATTATTTGCCGAATACAGCGTGAGGACAAGTGTTGGTATCAGGCTGCATTTCTGAAGGGTAATGATAATTCAAGTGATACGGTAAGCGTGGCAAGGCTGGCTATGAGTGTAAAGGAGAAGATATGAAACCAGATGCGAATGTTTATACCCGATTGTTTGTAAGTCCGATTCACGGCGTAGGAGTTCAAGCCATATGTGACATACCCAAAGGCACAGACATATTTAATGAGGCAGGTTCAGCTGATGACGACTTTTTCGAGATACCCGAATGCGAAGTGGCTGGCATGCCGCCAAGTCCTATCAAACAGCTTTATCTTGATTTCGCGGTTCTTGATAGCGGGACATGGTATTGTCCACATAGCTTCAATGAGATGACAGTTTCCTATTACCTGAATCATTCAAAGACTCCAAACTGCGAAGCAGTAAAAGGAGGTATTTACTTTGTAGCGGCCAGAGATATTCTGGCGGGGGAAGAACTCACTGTGGATTATGAGGATTATTGTGATTTTGCGTTAGGAGAACAATGATTGACCAAATCCAATTGCTTTGATAGCGTAAAGGAGCAAAGACAATGAAGCGAATATGGACAACGATACTTCTAATTCTGATATGCGCTATGCCTGTTATGGCGCAGTTCAACTACCACACTGACACGTTAAGTCTCGACGCTACGCAATGGACTCCTGATTATACGAATTTTGCGCTTGATTTTTCAGGCTATGCTGATGAGCAGATGATTGTAACTGTTACCCCTATGTATCCGCATATTGCTTTGCGATTATCGTATCCACAGCATAACGGAATTGATTACCTGGATGTAATAGGCACAACTACGGCGGGAAGTACATCAAGCGTATGGACGGCAATAATTTCAAGGACTAATTTCCCTCCGACAAAGATTTACTATGCGGAACTGCTTGGCTATGCTTCACAAGTAACTAATGTTCCTGCCAATATACTTGCGTCAGGAACCATCAATATCCACTATTCAATTTGGCAGGGGACGAACAGCGCGGGATATACGAATCCAGCGGGTCAAGTCATTATCGGCATAG
>Ga0181520_10009453_pt1 | contig 13455 bp, 12 predicted proteins | sample PEATcosm2014_Bin_29_FD_132451 | JGI IMG/M metagenome (GOLD analysis project Ga0181520, IMG submission 132451) | Peatland microbial communities from MTU Mesocosm Facility, Houghton, MI, USA - PEATcosm2014_Bin02_30_metaG | ecosystem: Environmental > Terrestrial > Soil > Wetlands > Peat | place...
GAGACTTCCTCGGCGCTCGCGGCCTGCTCGGTCGCGCCTTGGCTCATCTGCTGGGCGGTGGAGCTGATCTGCTGGCTGCCGAGGCTCACGTTCGCGGCCCCGGACTTGACGTTCGTAACGATGTCGCGAAGCTTTTCCACCATCCCGCCCATGGAAAGCAGGAGGAGACCGATCTCGTCCCTGTGCGCCCGCGGAATCACTGTGTCCAGGTCGCCGCCGGCAAGACGGTCGGCGACCTCGGCGGCCGCCTTGAGCGGCTTGAGTCGGGAGCTCATGAAGAGAGTAACGAGTAGGAGGGCCGCGACGATGCCGGACAAGCCCACGATCAGCATCATTCCGGCCATGCCCATGGCGCTTCTATCGATTTCCGCGATGGAAATGGAAGCCGTGACGATCAAGCCGTAGTCCTCGTTCTTTATGAAGGTCTGGACCTTGTCCGTCCCGTTGAGGTTGTAGTAGTTCACGGAGCCCGAGGGACCGGCGAGGATCTTCTTTCCCCAGTCGGTGGTCGATGTGTCCAGCTTGAAAATGAAGTCCTTGTTGGGATGGGCTACGACGAGGCCCGCGCGGTTCATGATGACCGGGAATCCCGTCTTGCCTATGGTCACATGGGTTACGATCCTTTGGGCGAAGGTACCGAGGTCCAGAGGCAGGCCGAAAATGCCGATGACGCGATCTCCATCCATGATGGGAGCCGTGATCAGCACGACGGGCAGGCCCGTGCTCGGCGACTTGGTCGGCTCGCTGACCCAAACCTTGCCGGCGAGGGCGTTGGAGATGTTGGCATCGAAGGCCGCGTTCCTCCACCTCTGGCCTACCGCTACGTCGAGGGCGGCTACGACGATCCTCGTATCCTGCTCGGCCGTGGAGATGAAGGCATTCTCATAGAGTCTCTTCTCGGCGAATAGACCCTTGACCAGGGCGGCGGCCTGATCCGCCTTGCCGCCGCGGGCGGCGCTCTTGACAGTCTCCAGCTTCGCGAGGAACCGCGCCTCGTTCAGGTTATCCTGATAGAAGGAATCGACCTGCTCGTTGATATCCTTATTGAAATTCCTGAGCTCGTCGACGTAGACGCTCTTTTCTTCATTGTAGGCGGAGAAGTACGCTATCACGCAGACAGAGGCCGTCAATGCCACGATGACGACGCCTATTATCAGCGATATGGACACTCTAAGACTGACGATACGTTCGCGACTCTTCATGCTTTCCTCCCGAATTAAACGAACACCGTAAATTGAAAGACCCATGGCCGGCCCGCGGAGATAAAGAATCAAGCCCGAGCCTCCACGAACGGCCGGCCGGCACTGTCTATGAGGCGTTTCCCTTTTCAGAGCCGATTAACCGTTCCGGTTCGGATTTCACCCGGCGAAACGGGAGTCGTCGTCCGTTGAAGATTCGAATGTCACTAACGAATAACTCGATCGATCGATCGATATGTTACTCAATAGGAACACCAAGTTCAAGAGGGTTATGATTGTATTCTCAATATGTCGAATGTAAAGATATTATTCTTTCTGGCTGAGCCAACTTTTAACCTGGCGGAATACGGCCACGCTCGGGTACCCTCGCACGTTCATAAGCTGATTCATAGCCATCCCCCAGAAAAGGCAGTGCATGGCTCTTGCGCTCAGCGCGGGATCCGACCCTTCGGCGAGTTGGGATTCTCCCTCGCCGTCGAAGATCGAGGCCATGAAAATACGCTCCCAGGTCCTCAAAATGTCCCGCATGACGCGTCGCGTCTTTTGATCCCTCAATGCCCTGTTGAAGATTTCCGCCACCACGATATAGCCAGAGGGATTTTTCCTTATAAGGTCAGTTTGGGCGGCAATCGCATCGTCGAGCCCGTTCAAGCCTTCTCCGCCTCGGCGTCCCGGGTTCAACTGCGTCCTAAAATCATGGAGGAGCTTCCGGGCCACGGCCTGTACAAGGTCATCTTTGGAGGGGAAATAGAAATGGAATGTCGATACGCTGATTCCGACACTCGCGGCAACGTTCCTCGTATGCAGCCCTTCGAAACCGAGTTCCGCGATAATATTGAATGCCGCCTCCACCAGCCTTTGCTTCTGGGCCTCGCCGTGCTCCGTGTGGTGCCGTTCATCGTCGATCTTCATCTTCATGGTTTTCTCCGTAGGCCTATGATACCACGGCAACGGGCCGAAGCGCGGCGCTTGGAATCGCCGGAGGCGGCTCCCCTCGCGGAGAGCCCTTGCTTTTTCGGTCAAGGGAGCTATTCTTTTATTATTCCTTTCCTCCGGAGGTTCATATGAAGAAAGTCGTCCTTTCTCTCATGGCCGTCGCCCTCGCCTTGCCTTGCGCGCTGGCTGCCCCCGCCAAGAGCTTCGACTCCTACTGGACCGACAGCGGAGTCTTCTATCCCGCTACCGGGACATTCTCCAAGCCGGCGGCCTGGGTCCCGGGACAGTACGTGGTCATGGGGACGACGGTAAGCGGCAAGCACGATACGGTGACGACCACCCTCGTCGTCCGAAAGGAAGACCAGGGTTGGGTGATCGAGAACTCGAGCGTCGACAAGAAGGGCAAGGAATCGGTGAGCCAGATGCTCCTCGCCGGCCTCGATACGGCCATGACGACGGGCGACCCCTCGAAGATAGACCTGATCTGGATGAAGTCCATGGACAAATCGGGCAAGGTGAACGTCATGGAGGGGCCCGCCATCACCATGCTCAAGGGCCTCATGAAGTCCTCGTGGGAGAAGCTCGTGGTGAACGTCGCCGCTCCAGCGGACGGCGGCGCGGTGACCGTGCCGGCGGGCAAATTCGGCGGGACCTCGACGATCAAGTCGACGGCCAAGGTCATGGGCCGGACGATCGAGGCGCAGTCCTGGTTCTACTCCTCGGTACCCGTGAACGGAGTCGTAAAGACGATGACGAGCGACGGCAAGACGGTCAGCGAGCTCCTCGCCTTCGGGACGGACGGCACGCCCCGGATCCCCTGACGGCCGCGGGAACGGACTTTATGCCTTCCCTCCGCGGTGTTCAAGATGACGATGCTGGTGCTCGCAGCCATGCAGATCGCAGTAGAGCTCCTGCCGCGCGCAGTCGGCCAGCTCCACCTGCAGGGTCGTGTGCTTGATGTCGTAGCGCTCGCACAGCAGGCAGTGGATCTCGTCGACGAGCCGATCGCAGGCCTCGAGAGCGCGGTTGTCGCTCACCCGGACATGCGCGGAGAGGAGCCGCATCCCGGCGGCGATCGACCAGACGTGGAGGTCGTGGATGCCCTCCACCCCGGGTATACGCGAGACGTCGTCGACCAGTCGCTTCAAATCGAGATCGCGCGGCGTCGCCTCCATCAGGATGTCAGCGGTCTCGCGCAGCAGGTTCCACGCGCCTTTCACGATCAATAGCGCGATGCACAGAGAGATCAGCGGGTCCGCGTATTGCCAGCCGGTGAGCAGGATTATCAGTCCTCCGAGGATGACGCCGGCCGATGCGCCCACGTCGCCCAGCGCGTGCAGTCTCGCCGCGCGCGCGTTCAGGTTTCCCGAGGTCTCGGCGCCCAGTCTCAGGCCGATATAAAGATTCACGGCGATCCCCGCGGCGGCCGATACGAACATCGGCCACGGCGTCACGGGCTCCGGACGGCGAAGCCGTCCTACGGCCTCGTACCCGATCCAGCCGACGACGAGGAGCAGCGCGATCGAGTTGAGCAGGGCCGCGAGGATGCCGGCGCGGTGGTACCCGTAGGTGTTGCGCGCGTCGGCCGGGCGCCGCGCGCGTACGGCCGCGTACCACGCGAGGGCGATTGCGACGGCGTCCGTAAGGACGTGCCCCGCATCGGACAGAAGGGCCAAGGAATGCGAGAGCAGACTGCCCGCCGCCTCGACGACCAGGATGAGCAGGGTGAGGAAGAATGCGCTCCGCAGCTTGTCGTTCAGGCCAATTCCCGCCATGATCCTAAGATGCCGCCGCCGGGCCTCCTGGTTCAAGAGCCCGCCGAGTCCGCTTCAGGCCGAGATCGTCACGCCCTCGAATCGGTCCTCGCGGATATCCCTGCCGTTCACCGCGGCGCGGAGAACGATCGCGTAGGCGCCCGGGACCAGTGCCTCGGGTACGCTCGCCAGGACCGTGCCGGGCAGTATAAGGGGATAGAAGGGCGAGCGAGTCTCGGTTCCCGCCGCGTCGACGAAGAAGACTCCCTGGTCGGAGGCCAGCGGGTCGAAGCGGAGGCGCAGTCCCTTGATCCGGACCATTCCGCTCGGGCGGATTCGACCGGAAATTTCGCCCGCGGCCAGAACCGCGCACAGGTTCGGGACGGACAGATTGGGCCTCTCCTCGCGCGAGATCTCGAGCGCGCCCGCGATCGACTCCTCGAAGGCCCTATCGGCCCTGTGGTGGAGGCGCAGCTCGTGGTTGTTCGTCAGGTCCTTCGGCAGATAGGGCTCGTCGAGCGAGCCCATGCTTCCCGCGGCGCTCATATAGAAGGAACCGATCGGCGTCTTCACCGTCTTGCCTTCGACGAGCTGCTTCCGAAGCTCCTCCTTGAAGAGCTGCATGGCGGCCAAAATGTCGATCTGCGAGAGAGTGGTGCGGCCCGCGGCCATGATCTCGACGAAGCTGTCGAACTCGACCATGTCCGAGCTGGAAGAGCGCACGACGTAGGGGCGTGGGCAGTTGGGCAGGAAGGTCTTTAGCACTGCGATCTTGAGAGCCATGGAGATTCTCCTCCGCGTCTACTGACGCGACCTCTAATGACGCGTTCCGAAGCTATTACGCTCGCGGGGGGGGCTTCATGCATGAGCTCGACGGCTAAATTTGAGTAATGTGGAGGATTTTTCAGCTTGAAAAGCGGGACGGGACAGACTGAGAAGTCGTCCTTAACAGACTGAAATGCGGAACGGGACAGATTGAAAAGCCGGCTTGGACAAGCTGAAATGCGGGACGGGACAGATTGAAAAGTCGGCCCGAACAGGCTGATATGGCGGCCGGGACAGTCTGATACGTCCGGCGGTATAAAAAGAGAGGTGCCGTCCGACCACCCCGACTCATGCAGAATATGCAGCCTCCTGCGGGTCGGAGGACGCCTGCCGATGCATTCCCCGCTCGGGATGAGGGGTCGGCTCGATGGAGCGCAATCGGAAGGCATTGAGGATGATGCGCAATACCCTTTTTTTGGCCTGGCTGATCGGCGAGCCCATGCGAACCTTCGACACTGTCCTGATAGAGGAGTTTCTCGGGAACGCGAAAGACGCGCGGCGGTTCGCCGTCATGCCTTCGAGATTGAGGAGCATGATGCCGCGGCTATACCCTGCAGGTATGAATGCCCGGAAAATAAGTATTGGCAATAAAGGGTACTCAACCCTTATCTTTCGCGGGATAGGGGAGTTCCCCCAAGGAGGGCCGATGAAAGCCAAGAGCATCTGCAAGGAGGCGCTCGTCGCGAGCGCTCTCTTCGCGCTTCTCGCCGCCTGCGCGACGCCGCCGAAGGCGGCGCCGGTCTCGACCGAGACCGCCAAGCCGTCACTTCCCGCTCAGGCGGCTCCCGCGACGCCCGCCGCCAAGCCTGCCGTCGCGGCGCCCGACGATCTCAAGGCGCAGGCCACGGAGCTCCGCAAGAAGGCTTTCGACCTGGGGATCAAGGACGTGCTTCCGGACGACTACGCGACGGCGGAATCGGCATATTCCGCGGGGATGGCGGCCTACGGCACGGACAACGCGGCCTCGGGCGCATCCTTCGCCGCCGCCAAGGCGAAGTTCGGCGCCGTCATCAAGCGGGGCCTGCCGATGCTCGTCGCCGCCGAGAGGGATCGCGCCGCGCATCTGCGCGATACGGCCGTCCAGAAGAAGGCGAGCGACCTCTTCCCCGCCCTCCTCTCGGCCGCGGACGCCGATTTCGCGAAACCCGCCGCGTCCGAATCCTCCGGCGATTACGAGACGGCCCTCGCGGGCTACAAGGCCTCGACGCTCGAGTACGACGTCCTCTACAAGCTGTGCGACGCGTCCGGCGCCCGAGCCTTCCTCGTCTCGCACGACCTCGCCAAATGGGATACCTCGAATTGGGCCCTGGCGGAGGGCAAGTACGCTTCGTCCCAGAGCCTCTTCCGGCAGGATGCGCACGCGTCCTCCGACGCGGTCGACGAGGCGATCCTCCGCTACGGCAATGTCCGCAACACGGCGTACGGATACTACGCGGCGGATAGGAAGAAGGCTTCGGAAACGGAGAGGGACCGGGCCGCCGGCATAAAAGCGGACGTAGCCGTCAAGGGCGATTATGATGCCGCCGCCGCGCTGTACGCGAAGGCTGAGACCGACGAGAACGCCAAGAACTACGAGGCCGCGTCGGCGGAGTACGATAGCGCCGCCGCTGCGTTCACGACGGCCTATACGCACGCCAAAGCCAAGATGGATACGGCGAAGGGCGAGCTCGACTCGCTCGATTCGGCGATCGCGACCGCCGAATCGGCACAAAGCCACTAGGCTCGGGGAGATCGAAAATATGCGTATCAAGACATTCCTCGTAATCGCGACGGTACTGCTGGCGTCTTCCGCCTTCGCCCAGCAGGCATCGAAGGCCCCCGGCGATCCTCATCTCGCGAAGGCCGTCGAGCTCCGAGCCCAGGCCCAGTCCGCCTACGACTCGGGCGACTACGATACCGCGGCCTCGCTGGCGCGGCAGGCCAAAGCCGAGCTCGCCCTCGTACCAGGGAAGGCCGGGCCCGCCCCCGTCGCCGAGAAAGCCGGCCCTGCCCCCGTCGCCGCCGCGGCAGGGCAGGCGAATGCGCTGCCCTTGCCGGCGGAATACGTAGTCAGGCTCATCCCCGAGCGGAGGGATTGCCTGTGGCGCATCGCCGAGTATCCCTTCGTATACGGCGATCCGCTCAAATGGTCCCTCATCTACGAGGCCAACAAGAAGACCTTCCGCGATCCGGCCAACCCAGATCTCATCTTCCCCGGACAGGAGCTCCGGATCCCGAGCCTGGGCGGAGAGACGAGGGAAGGGACCTTCGATTCGACGAAGCAGTACGAGCCTCTTTCCAAGGAGTGAGGAAGGCCGCTTTTTTCGTTCATGAAGGCTCCACCTCCTGGCGATGTAAAAAAGGATGAAGGTCAAGCATTTTGCGCTGACGGCGTCGCTCGCGCTCTTGGGGATGCGAGGGATCCTCGGGACTCCGGCATGGGCGAGCGACGATACCGTCGCTCCCGGCGCGAAGATTCATTTTTCTAAGGAAGATTTCGCTCCTTCGGAGGGAAAGGCCGGAGAGCCCCTCGTCGTCACGATACAGGCCCCTCCGGGCGCCGCGAGGATAGTCTCCTGGGACATGACCGTCTACGATCCCGGAGCCATGCCGTTCATCTCGTTCGAGGGCGCGGGGCCCGGAGCGGAAGTCGCATGGGACGGCCGAGGCGCCAAGGGGGACCTCGTCGAATCCGCGTCGCAGTATATCTTCGTCGCGAGGATCCGCGATGCGCTCGGCAATGTCGGCGAGGCGAGAGCGACGCTCACCACGGGCATCGTCCTGCTCAAGGGAGGGTCCCGCTACCGGATCGGCATCTCGAGCATCGTCTTCAAGCCCGATACCGCGGATTTCCGGGACGTCGAGCCGGCCCAGGTCGCGCGCAACCTCGAGACGCTTCGCCTCCTCGCCGCGAAGCTCAAGCTTTTCCCCGGCTACAGGATCCGCATCGAAGGACACGCGGTCCTCACGGATTGGCAGGATAAGGCGAAAGCGGAGGCGGAGCAGCGGGACAGCCTGATTCCGCTCTCGAAGGCGCGGAGTGAGGCGATCAAGGCGGCATTGGTGAAGTACCGTATCCCGGCGGCCGCCATGGAGACCGCGGGTCTGGGGGCGAAGGACCCGATCGTGCCCGACAGCGATGTCAAGAATCGATGGAAGAACAGGCGGGTGGAGATATACCTGGAAGGATGACGCGTCGGCCGCCTCGAGGTCGTTTAGCCGCGACCCTGGCCGGCCTTCCTGACGCGGTCGTTCTTAGAATCGGCTATATAGATATACCCGAGCCGGTCGACCGCTATCCCGCGGGGATCGTAGAGTTCCGCGGAGGCGGAAGGGAAACCGTCGCCGGCGTCGCCCTGCGAGCCGGTGCCGGCGACGGTCTCGATGATCCCGTCCGCGCCTATCTTTCTGACGCGTTGATTGAGAGTATCCGAGACGAATATATTCCCGGACGAGTCGACCGCTATGCCATCGGGGCTGTCCAGATACGCCGAGATCGCGGCTCTCCCCTCGCCCGCGAAGAGCGGGACGCCATTCCCCGCTATGGTCGCGATGATCCCGCTCCCGTCCACAATGCGTATGCAGTTGTTGCCCGTATCCGCGATGTAGATGCGGCCCGATGAGTCCACCGCCACGCCGCGGGGAGCGCAGAGCTCCGCTCGAGTCGCGGCTCCTCCGTCGCCCGAGTAGCTCGGAGTCCCGTCGCCGGATATGGTCGTGATTACCCCGCGCGCGTCTATTTTCCTGATGCAGTGGTTGCCGGTATCGGCGACGTAGATATTCCCCGACGAGTCCACGGCCACCCCCCTGGGCCCGCTCAGCTTCGCCGAGACCGCGGCCCCTCCGTCCCCGAGGTAGCCTTCCTCTCCCGTCCCCGCCACCGTCCTGATTATCCCGTCCGCGCCCACTTTTCGAATGCAGTTGTTGCCGGTATCCGCGACATAGATTCTTCCCGACGAGTCCGCGGCCACGCCCCTCGGCGCGCTCAGCTTCGCCGAGACCGCGGCCTCTCCGTCCCCGAGATAGCCTTCCTCTCCCGTCCCGGCTATCGTCCTGATTATCCCGTCGGGGCCCACTTTACGTACGCAATTGTTTCCGGTGTCGGCAATGTAGATCGCATTCGACGGCCCGATCGTCACGCTCTCGGGATCATCCAGGGTCGCCAGGGTTGCGACTCCGCCGTCTCCCGTGTAGCCCGGAGTCCCTTTGCCGGCTACGGTCGCGATGATCGAACCGGATGCGCCGGCCTTGCTCGGGGCGCGTTGATACGCGCCGCCGTTCCGGACCGGTTTGTTCCGTAACGGCTGCTGCGTGGAGCAGCCGAAGAGGAGGAGGATCAGGATCAGGAGGGAAGCCGGCCGAATCCGCCTATGCATCCGGAATCTCCTAATCGGACAGCGCGGCCTGGGCCCGCAGCAGGTCGTGGAGAGTCACGACGGTCATGAGACCCCCCGAGGGACTGTCCCTTACCAGAACCATCCCGGACGCGCTCTCCATCAGCAGGGCGCCGACTTCGCGCACGCTCAGGTCCGGATCGCAGAGGACGGCCGGCGCCGGGACGGGCACGGTCTTCCCGGCGAGCGCCGATTCCAGGTCGCGGCGGCTCAGGATGCCGCGGATCTCGCCGCGCACGACCAGAGGGAAGCGCTGATAAGGATACGAGTCGAGGTAGCTCCGCACGGTGGCGCGCTCGAGATCCGGGAGCGCCACGGGGCGAGTCCGCGCGATCTGCGACACCGGGACCTTCTGCCAGCTCCCCAGGTCCCTCGGCGGCTTGATGCGTATGAGCTCGTGCCCGTCCTGGAGGAGGAGGGCGTCGTAGAAGTTGTGGTGGCCCCCGAGCCTCGAGATGGCCAGGCTGACGATCGAGCAGAACATGAGGGCCGGGACCATCGAGAACTGGTGGGTCATCTCGAACACGATCAGGAGGGAGGTGAGGGGCGCGCGCACGACGGCGTTGAAGCAGGCGCTCATGCCGACGGCCGCCAGGACGATCCTGTCGGAGTCGGTGAGCGGGATCCAGAGACCGGCCAAGCCCGCGATGAAGAATCCCGTGAGGCCCCCCATGAACAGGGTCGGCGAGAATATCCCGCCGCTGCCGCCCCATCCGTAGGACGCCACGGTCGCGACGAGCTTGGCGGCGACGAGGAGGCCGGCGATCTGCCAGGGGAGGGCGTTATTGAGCGCGAGCGACAGGTCGCGATAGCCGAGGCCGAACACTCCGGTGTGCCCGCTGACGAGGAAGACGGCGCAGCCGAGGACCCAGGTCGCGAGCGCCCCGATCATCGGCTTCAGCCATGAGGGAAGGCGGCCCACGTCGCGCACCCGCGACCGCAGGGAGAGGGTCAGGCGCTGGAAGGCGACCCCTATCAGCGACGCCAGCGACGCCACGATCGGCAGGATCGCGTACATGAGCCACGACACGCTCTCGACTGCGGGGAGGGTGAACGCAGGCTGCGGCCCGAGGAGCGCGTGGACTATCAGGGCTCCCATGACGGCGGCGAGGACTACGCCTCCGAGGACGCGGCTGCCGAACTCGTTGTTGAGCATTTCCTCGAGCACGAAGGTGATCGCGGCGAGCGGCGTATTGAAGGCGGCCGCCAGGGCGGCGGCGGCGCCCGTCGCGGTCGGCGAGCGGCGGCCCTGCTTCGGCACCCCGAGCGCCGCCGCTAGGCTCGACGCGACCCCTCCCCCGACGAAGACCGAGGGGCCTTCGCGGCCGAGGCTCGTGCCCCCGCCCAAGGTCAGTATCCCGGCGGCGAACTTGACGAGGACCGATCGGAAGCGGACGAAGCCGAGGTCCTTCCAGTAGGCCGCCTTGAGCTGCGGCACCCCGCTTCCCGCGGATTCCGGGCCGAATCTGCTCATGAGGATCCCGGCGGCCAGCGACGTGACGCCGACGACCGCGAGACTCCCGAGGACGAAGGAGAGCGGGGACAGGGTCGCGAGCCTCTCGATCGTGGCGTGGAAGAGGAGATTGGTGAGCCACAGGAAGGCGACGGCGGAGCCGGCGGCCGCCACCGCATAGAGGAACGATTGGAGGATCCCGCGGGTGTCTTCGGGTATCCGGCGGATCCAGGCGGAGAAGAGACTCATATCCTCCGCGCTCTACTGGACGACGGTCTTCAGCTGGTCGATATCGTAGACGGATCTCGCTATGAGGACGAAATCGACCCGCCTGTTCTGCGCCTTCCCGGCCTCGGTCGAGTTGTCGGCCCTCGGACGGAATTCTCCCATCGACGTCGCCACCAGTTGCCGGGGATCCATGCCGCATTTCTCCTGCAGGTACTGAGCCACGTTCGCCGCGCGGGCGGCGCCCAGGTGCCAGGAGGTCGGATAGAGCCTGAGGCTCTCGGGGCTCGAGGCCGCGACCGCGGTGTTCCCCTCTATCCTGACGATCCGGTCGGGCGCGCTCTTGAACACCTCCGAGAGCCTCTTCAGGAGATTCATGGTCTCGGGTCGCAGCTTCGGCGAGTCGGGCGGGAAGAGGGCCGAATCCTTGACGCTGACGATCAGCACGTCCCGGAATCTCCTGATGTCGAGGTCGCCTCTCGCGATCTCGTTCGCGAAGAGGCTCTTGAGCTGCGCGACACGAGCCTCGAGATCTTTTTCGTTTTCCTGCGCGGCGATCTGCAAGGCCGCATCCTGCCTGGTTAGGTCGTCGATCCTATCCTGGAGCGCGGCTTTTCCCTTGTTGAGGGAGTCGATCTCGGCGAGATAGTCCGCCTGCGTATTCGACGATCCGGAGCGCAGGGCGTCGATGTCCGTGAGGAGCCGGTCGCTCGCCTTCTGCAGCACGGCCAGCTTCGCGCCGAGCGTGTTCAATTCCGCTATCTTCGCCGCGTCGTCCTGCTGCGCTCCGTCCAGCTCGGCCTGGATCTTGCCGATCCGCTCGTTCGCCGCGGCGATCTGATCGTCGTCGGCCTTCTTCTGGGCGGTCAGGTCCGCGACCTGGCTTTGCAGGTCGTCCGCCTTGGCCTGCAACTGCTTGATGGTCGCGTCCTTGTCGCCCGCCTCTTTCTGCAGATCCGCGACCTGCTTCTGCAGCGCGTCCACCCGGCCCTGCAATTGCCCGATGCGCGGATCCTCCTGCGGAGGCGGCTTGGGCTGAGTGGCGCAGGCCGCAAGGACGAGGACGCACCCGAATGCTAGAGCTACGCGCGCGGCTTTCATGATTCACCCTCCATCGGCGGTCTTTACTTTACGAGGAAGATGGCCGTCCTGCGATTCTGCCACCGATCGGCATAGTCGCTATCGGGCACGAGGGGATCCGCGGCTCCTACGCCGTCGGTCTCGATCATCGCGGGATCGAGTCCGCGCTCGGCCATAGCCTGCTTGATCGCCTCGGCCCGGGCCTTCGAGAGAGGCACGAGGACGCTGTCTTCCTCGATCTTGCCGAGGACCGGATCGTCCCAATGGATCATGACCGCGTGTCCCAGGATTTTGATCTTGTAGCCGGGGAACTTCTTGAGCGTCTCGGCAAGGCGGTCGAGGCGCGTCGAGTTCTGCGCCGCCAGATCGGGGGCGACGTCGTGGTAATCCGCAGTGAAGGCCTTGAAGTACACGCGCGAATTGGGGATGCGGTAGCCGTCCGCCTCCTTGATGACGATGATGTCGATGGGGATGGTCGACTTGACGAGACCCACGTTCCCGAATTCGTCGCGCAGCTTGGCGACGAGGGGATAATCCTCGGCGGAGACGACGAGGTCGCCCTTGATGCCCTTTCCGTCCCAGGCGACGCTGTCGGTCGGCCACTTGCCGTCGAAGGTCTTGAAAAGGTTTCCGCCCGGATCGTAGATCTCGAGGGACCAGCTGTCGAGCTTGGCCTCGGAGGCGGCCGGGGCGATGGTCATCGTCACCATGTCGCCGGGGTTTATCGGAGAGAACAAGACGGGGGAGAGCTTGATGGTTCCCGTCGGCTTGGCGCTATCCAGGATGAAGGGCGTGCTGGTGGCCGAGACCGCCTTGAAGGCGTCGCCGTAGTCGATCGACAGGGTGGCCGTATAGCTTCCGTCCGGGGCGAGGGCTCCCGAGTCGGTCTTCCCGTCCCATTCGAGGGTGGACGGCAGCTTCGAGCCGTCCCCGGTGAAGGTTCTCTGGCTGCCCTTGTCGCCCGCGATGGCGACTTGCCAGGACTTCACCGCGTCGGCGTTCGAGAACAGGAGCGCAAACTCGATGGTCGTGCGGCCGTTCTCGGCGGTGGGCGAGAATCCCCGGGCCTCAGTCTGGATCAGGCTCTGGCCCGGAGCTATGGGCTGCGCGGGGGCCGCCGCCTGCGCCGCCGACGTCGCCGGCTTGGGCTTCGTCGTCTGGCATCCTACGATAAAGCAGCACATCAGTATCGATAACGCGATATCCGCCGTCTTCTTCATCGTGACTCTCCTTGGTTCCTACGAATCAAACTTATTCCAAGGCAAGACCGAAATACAAATACTATTTTCGATCGCGATCATACCATTTAGATATGTACGCGCCCGGACTTCGCCATGCATACCCTGAAGGTATAAAAGCATGATTTTATAGTATTAGACCGTCCCGCGGGGAATCCTTACTATCTTATTCAAGGGGGCCACATGCTCGATTTCCTGCAAAAAGGCGGCGTAGTCGTCTGGATCCTCGTCGCCCTTTCGGCCTTCGTGATCGCCCTCATCATCGAACGGCTCCTCTACTTCAAGCGGATCTCGGTCGACGAGAAGAAGCTCTACGACCGCATCAAGGTCACGGTCGAGAAGGGCCACATCGACGAGGCTCTGGCGATATGC
>Ga0181520_10009454_pt1 | contig 13454 bp, 18 predicted proteins | sample PEATcosm2014_Bin_29_FD_132451 | JGI IMG/M metagenome (GOLD analysis project Ga0181520, IMG submission 132451) | Peatland microbial communities from MTU Mesocosm Facility, Houghton, MI, USA - PEATcosm2014_Bin02_30_metaG | ecosystem: Environmental > Terrestrial > Soil > Wetlands > Peat | place...
ACCATGGGCGCGGGCTGGTGCCCGCCGGGAATGCTGGGCATCGGCATCGGCGGCACGGCGGAGAAGGCGATGCTGCTGGCCAAGGAATCGCTGATGGACCCCATCGACATTCAGGAGCTGATCGCCCGCGGCCCCGCGAATCGCGCCGAGGAGCTGCGCATCGAGCTGTACGAGAAGGTGAACCGGCTGGGCATCGGAGCGCAGGGCCTGGGCGGGCTGACCACCGTACTCGACGTGAAGGTGCGCGACTACCCCACCCATGCCGCCAACCTGCCGGTGGCCATGATTCCCAACTGCGCGGCGACGCGGCATGCGCACCTGGTGCTGGACGGCTCCGGGCCGGTGTATCTGGATCCACCCGATCTGAAGGACTGGCCGACGCTTGAGCACGACGTTTCGACGGCCCGGCGCGTGAATCTGGATACCGTTACCCGCGAAGAAGCCGCCACCTGGAAGCCAGGCGAAGTGCTGCTGTTGACCGGCAAGTTGCTGACCGGGCGCGACGCGGCGCACAAGCGCATGACCGACATGCTGAGCCGCGGCGAGAAGCTCCCTGTGGACTTCCGCGGCCGATTCATCTACTACGTGGGCCCTGTGGACCCGGTTCGCGAAGAGGTGATGGGCCCCGCAGGGCCGACGACGGCCACGCGCATGGACAAGTTCACCCGCCAGATGCTGGCCGAGACCGGCCTGCTGGGCATGGTGGGCAAGGCGGAACGGGGTGCGGTGGCGATTGAGGCGATCAAGGAGTTTGGCGCGGTGTACCTGATGGCGGTGGGGGGCGCGGCTTATCTGGTTTCAAAAGCCATCCACGGCGCCCGGGTGCTGGGATTTGCCGACCTGGGCATGGAGGCCATCTACGAGTTCGACGTGCGCGACATGCCGGTGACGGTGGCCGTGGATGCCAAGGGCAGCAGCGTGCACCAGACCGGCCCAGCCGAGTGGCAGCAGCGCATTGCCGGGATTCCGATTCTGCAGTGAACAGTGGACAGTTGTCAGTAAATGCCCGAAAACCGAAAGGCCAGCGGCGTAGACGGTCGCATTTGCGATTCCATCTGTGCGGCTGGCCTTTCGGTTTTGACTGACAACTGACCACTGTTCACTGACAACTGCTTTTCTACTGCTTTCCGAAGCGGATCACCAGCCCTGAGGTGAAGCCGAGGCTGTTCTGCTGGGTTGAACCGAAGCCGGTAAGCACGTATTCGGGGGCGACCCGCAGGCCGATGTTCGGGGTCAGGTTGTACTCGATAAAGGTGCTGGCGCTGACCGCAAAGGTGGACGAATCGGGATAGAGCCCCAGATTCACGCCGCCGACTCCGTTGGTGTCGCCGGAGAAATTGCCCTCTTGATATCCAGCCAGCACGCGGGCGGAGACCGAGTATTTGGGCTGCAGATAAAACCGGTAAGTTGGTCCGATCATGCCGGCGTACTCGCTGATGGCGGGCTTGGTGATGCTGTACTGGTTGAGGCCGGTGAAGGGAGTCCCGTAATAGCCGCGTCCATCGAGGGTCACGCCAAGGCGCTCGTTGAAGTAGCGGGTGAGGCCCACGTTCCAGTCGTACATGGTGACGCGCTGCGGCACGCCGGCGTGCGTGCGCAGGTATCCGGCGCCCACATAGCCCTCATAGAGGTGGTCGTAGACCTCGTGAAGCGCAGCCACCCGGCGCTGTTCGCGGCGGGCCTTGATGCGGGCCTGGACGCTCATCTGCGGCTGGGTCTGTGCGGCTGTGGACTGCTGCGGCTGAGCCTCTGCCTGGGTTGCGGGGTTGCTGCTCGAACTGGAGCTCTCGGCAAAAAGGACGTGCATGGCTGGCAGAACAAGCGCCAGCAAAAGGGCAAGACGGCGAAAAGAAACCATCGGTTTCGGGTTACCTCCACGGGAGTACGGAAGCCCGCCTCAAGGCAGTGCTCCCCCCATAGGTATTAAACCACCTGAGGGAGCCTTGTGGGCGGGCCAGCACTGCATTGGACGCGGCGGGCGGCGATTCGCCCCCGAAACTGCGCAACAATCGGCCATAAAACACTTTGGACAGCATGGCTGCAACGGTGTCGGATTCGAGGAGCGGAGCCGCGAGGAATGGAAAGCCCAGTTTGGTTTGTGGTCGATCCATTCCCTGCCCTGCAATCGACTCTGCGGGAAAGGGGGGCCCTTGCCGGGCGCAGAGAGCCCGCAATGCTCTAGGATGAAGGGCAACAGGGGGAATCGCAGATGGCTCGGATACTGCTGGGAATTGTGCTTGGGGTGGTGCTGGTGCCGCTGGCGCTGGTGGCGTGGCTGCAATTCGGCCCGGTTCCCGTCGCGGTGGGCGATGCGGCGTTTCCCCACGAGCGGCAGGTGACAAGTTACCTCTTGCGGGCGCGCATCAAGCACGACGGGGTCAAGACGCCCCCTCTGCAGGCGGATGAGGACAACCTGCTGGCCGGGGCCCAGGTTTACCGCGACCAATGCGCCTCCTGTCACGGTTTCCACGGCAAACCAGCGACGCTGGGAGCGCACATGTTCCCCAAGGCGCCGCCCCTGTGGGAAAAGCACGGAAACAGCGAGGTGGTGGGGGTAAGCGACGACCCACCGGGCGAGACATATTGGAAGGTTGCCAACGGCATCCGGCTGACCGGCATGCCGGCCTTCAAGGACACGTTGACCGGTGACCAGCTTTGGCAGGTCAGCTTGCTGCTGGCCAATGCCGACAAGCCGCTTCCTCCGTCGGCGGTGGAGATTCTGCGCGGAGAGTTGCAAGCTCCCCCGCCCAACTTGATCGCAACTCCGGTAGCCAAACCGAAGAAATAACGCTCAGCAGCATACGCGACCGGTAGCCTGCGGCCGAAGGCAAGAGAGTGGAAGGAAACAAACGATGAGCGTATTCGACACGTTGCGCAAGGGGTTGGGGTTTCTGATGATGAGCATGGGGGTTTCAGCCCCGCCCAAGAAGGCTCGGCCTGCACCCAAACCGGCGCCGAAACCGGATCCGGACCAATAATGCGCCAGCAATGACTGGATGGCGAGGGACAAACGGCGCGCAGGAGGCTTGAGTGGATGCACTGCTCCCGATGTTGTTCGAGGGTGTCGGGGCGCTGCTGGAAATGTTTGCTGGCTGCGTGTCCGGCGAGCCCCGGAAGAAGCCGCGCTCAAGGGCCAGAGAAGCAGCCTGGATCGACGAGCAACTGGCTCAAGAGCGGCTCAAGAAGGCCCCCAAGGTTCCCCAGCCGGAAAAATCGTGCACCTTGCGGCCTTCCGCACCCCTCCAATGAAATGAGCGATAGCGCGATTCAGGCTCGGTCCGAGAGGTTCTTCCCCATGACTACCGAAAACCGAAAAAGCTGGCTGCGCGCGTTCTGGGACTTCTTCGTCCTGTTCAGCGGCATCTCGACAGCGTCCAATCTTTCCCGCACCCAGCCTCGCCCGGTACGCGGCAAAGGGCTGTTTCTTTTTCGCGGCAAACGCGCACAATAGACTTTTTTCGCGCCCCGCACAACCCCATTGGTAGAATCGAGACTATGCCCCATACCGCGCGATTGACCCGCCAACAGGCCCTGGACCACTTCCACTCCCCCGATCTGATCGGCCTGGGAATCGAGGCGGACGCTGTCCGCCGCCGCCTGCACCCCGAGGGTGTGGTGACCTACATCATCGATCGCAACATCAACTACACCAACTTCTGCACGGAATACTGCACCTTCTGCGCCTTCTATCGGCCGCTGACCGGTCCGCGCTCGAAAGAGGGCTACATTCTGGACTTCGAGAAGATCTGCGAGAAGATCGCCGAGACCCTCGAGATGGGCGGAACCGGCGTGCTGATGCAGGGCGGCATCCATCCGGACCTGAAGATCGACTGGTTCGAGCGGTTGTTCAGCGGAATCAAGGCGCGGTTCCCGCAGATCTGGCTGCATTGTTTGACGGCCTCCGAGGTGCTGGCCATTGCCAAGTACTCCAACCTGAGCCTGCGCGAGACCATCGTCCGGCTGCGGGCCGCGGGGTTGGACTCGATTCCCGGCGGCGGCGAGGAGATTCTGGACGACGACGTGCGGCGGCGCATTGCGCGCATCAAGTGCAATACCGAAGACTGGGTCAGCGTGCATCGCACCGCGCACCAACTCGGCATGAGGACCACGGCCACCATGATGTTCGGCGTGGGCGAAACCTTCGAGCAGCGCATCAACCACTTCGAAGTAGTGCGGCGGCTGCAGGAAGAGACCGGCGGATTTACTGCCTTCATTCCCTGGAGTTTTCAGCCAGGCAACACGGCCCTGGGCGGGCGCGGCTGGGAAGAGGCGACTTCGGTCGAGTATCTCAAGGTCCTTGCTATCTCGCGGCTGTATCTCGATAACATTGAGAATGTGCAGGCTAGCTGGGTGACGCAGGGTCTGAAGGTGCTGGAGTTAGGCTTGCACTTCGGCGGTAACGACGTAGGCTCGGTGATGCTGGAAGAGAATGTGGTCAAGGCTGCCGGGACATCGAATTGCACCACGGAAGAAGAGCTGCGGCGGATTATTCGCGATGCGGGGTTCAAGCCGGTGCAGAGAGATACGCTGTATCGGACGATGTTTCTGAACTGATGGACGAAGCGTCGAAGCACGATAAGACGAGCGAGCCGTCGAGGCGCCTGTGCGACCTTTTGCTGCGTTGCATTCCAGATGAGTTCGCTCCTCGCCGCGATTCAACAGCAAACGTATGCGGAGTGCATGTTCAGGGACGGCGGGCGGCTCTTTATTGGCTCTACCACTCCAAAGAGCACATCCGTGTTTATTTAGACATCGAAGACAACATAGCGACCAGAGACGAACTCTTCGCTCTGCTACCGCTGAATATCGCGCTACAATCCCGTCCTTTCCCGCGTAAAGGCTTTGCGCTCCGCACGCCGTTGTTCTTTGATCTCATCAGGCCGGAAGAGGCCCAGGGTATGGCCCCGCTCTTTTCTTACCTCGCGGGACGTCGCTTCAGGTCATCGAACAAGGCCAGGTCCATAACCGGCCCTTCCTGGAAGTCGCCCTCTGAAAAAGAAACTGAAGATACGTTCGGTGCAGATGAGGGAACCAGATTCTCTACCCTTGTCAATCGATATGAACGCGACCCTAAGAACCGCAAGCTTTGCATTCGTCACTATGGCGCAGTCTGCCAAGCTTGTGGATTCAATTTTGGGAGCATCTACGGTGAGATTGGCGAAGGTTACATCCACGTTCATCATCTGACGGCACTCGCATCACTTAAAGGAAAAGCTCAGAAGGTCGATCCCATCAAGGAGATGATGCCGGTTTGTCCCAACTGCCATGAGATGCTCCATCAGAGTGACCCTCCGTATACTCCTGAGCAACTCCGATCAATCATTGCTGAAGTGAAGAAGAAATCGTCGACTTTGCGAAGCTTGAATCCCAAAGCATAGAATTCTCCGGTGTACGAATGGGACGAAGCCAAGCGCGAAGCGAACTTGATCAAGCACAATCTCGATTTTCGAGATGCCTACTTGGTCTACGACCATCCGAAAAAGATCGCGCTTCGCTCGCAGCGAGGAACGGAACCGCGCTTTCAGGGGATTGCTCTGGTTGAAATTGCCGGAAATGTCCTATCCTTGGTTTATGTTCTTCGTGGCCAGAACGTGCGTGTGATTTCGTTCCGGCCAGCGTCGCGACGGGAAAGGAGGATCTATGGAGTTCAAAGGTAATCTCCCCGGAACAGAGCCGAGCAAAACTGACTGGGAGCGCGTCAAGCGCGAGTACGACTCCGACGCTCCGATCCCCTACGACCCGGAAGACGGCCCCTACGACCCGAACGACGAAGCAGCCACGGAAGCCTACTTCAACGCGGCAACCATCTTGGTTGGCTGGCCAAATCCGGTGATGGTTCAGAAGGATGGCGTCCCAGTAGTCCCTCCCGAAACGGCCCCCTCCGAAGACGGCGAGCCGCGGGCGGAAGCCTCCTAAAAGACGGATTGCCCTTGTAGCTTTTATGCTACAATTTTCTTCGTGATCGAACTTGTCCACTACCAGGAAGAGAGCGGGCGCATCCCGTTCAGAGAGTGGATTTCGACACTCCGCGACGGAGTGGCCAAGATCCGCATTCTCGCGCGATTGAGACAGGTTGAATCGGGAAATCTCGGTGATGTGAAAGCTGTGGGCGAAGGCGTGATGGAGTTAAGAATTCATGTCGGGGCCGGCTACAGGGTGTATTGCGCACGCCACGGAGAACGATGGCTTGTTCTTCTTTGCGGTGGGGATAAGGGCGGCCAGCAGAAGGATATAGCCCGAGCCATCGCGTTTTGGGCAGATTGGAAACGGAGGCAGCCATGAAAAAACTAGTTGGAGCCGTCTCTCACCACGAATGGGAAGTGAAAGAGTTACGCGAAGACCGGGCGTTCGCCGTGGAATACCTCAAGGCGGCCATGGAAGCACTCGACAACCCTGTGGAGCGCGGCGGCGGCCTGCTGGCGTTGCGCGCGGTTGGCGAGGCCTATGGAGGGCTGGGAGCGGTCGCCGCGTCGGCGGGAATCAGCCGGGAGTCTCTCTACAGGACGCTATCGCCAAAGGGCAACCCAACGCTGAAGACGCTGGTAGCTGTGCTGAAAGCTGTTGGGTTGCGGCTCACCGTCACCGAGGAACCGAAGGCAGAAGCAGAACAGGTAAAGGTTGAAGACGATTCTGCTGCTGCTTGAGCGCCACCTAACCGATGCAAAGAACCGTAAGACCGGCGGCAGAGAAAACTTCCTCGCGGCGGCAGAATCCAGCTATTGCAGCCAGTAGACCTGTCGGGCTGTCGCGATCTTACGGCCTCAGGGAATCTTTGTTTCCGTGGGGCTGCGGCGTTTGCTGCCTGCATTCTCAATGAGCGCGGGCAGGGTGCCGCGAGGGAACGTGGACGATTGACGCACCACCAGCTGGGTGGGGATTTGCCATTCCTTCTTGCCGGCCAGCGGATGATCGCGCTCGATGCCCGCGCGCAGAGCCTCGACCGCGGCGGCAGCCAGCAGCTTGCACGACATCTGCACGGTGGTCAGAGGCGGCAGCATGAACTGAGCCAGGTGAACGTCGTCGAAGCCGATAATCGAGACGTCTTGCGGGACGCTGAGCGTGGTTCTGAAGAGCGCGTGCAGGGCGCCGATGGCGGTCATATCGTTGGAGCACATGACGGCCGTTGGCAGCTCGCCGAGAGCGATGAGGCGTTCCATGGCGCCGATGCCGCCTTCCATGGTGTGATCGCCTTCGACGATGTGTTGGGGAGGGACTGTCAGGCCCAGTTGAGCCATCGACTTCAGAAAGGCGTCGCGACGGGCAACGGCGGACCGCAAGTGGAGCGGCCCTGAGACAAAGGCGACGTTTCGATGACCGAGCGCGGCAAGGTGCTGTACGCCTTGGCGAATACCCTCGCCATAGTCCACTTTGATTACGCGAATATTGGGTAGATCGGGCCCGGCATCCACAAAAACCAGCGGGAACTCGCCTTCTACGAGCTTCTTGACAAGCTCCTCTTCAATGCCGAAGGTCATCACCGCAACGCCGTCGACATTGCGCTGCAACATGCGGCGAATGAGAGACTCGGTGCGCTCCGGCTCGTAGTTGGTGGAGCCGATCAGCACTTCGTAACCCTGAGCGACAGCGAGGTTCTCAAACTCCTGCACCAGTTCCGGAAAGAAGGGATTGGTGATCTCGGAGACAATGAGCCCGAGCATGCTGCTGCGGCCCGAAACCAGGGTGCGGGCCTGGGTGTTGGGCAGGTAGCCGACCTCTTCGATGGCCCGCCAAACCCGGCGCGCCAACTCCGCGTCGACGCTGGGCAGGCGGTTGACCACACGAGAGACGGTGGCGATGGAGACGCCAGCGCGGCTGGCCACATCGCGAATGCTGGTAACTCCGGCCCGGCGCCGGTCATTGGGTTTGTTTCTGGGCGTACTCATCGGTAGGAGAATTGTACTCTTTTCTTGCTGTTTCTCAATAGCCATTTGAAGCAAAAGAGTAACGGAACCCGCATGGAAATGGTGCTTTACAAGCAAATGGGCGTGAGCTGGCGTGCTCCGGACGCCATGAGATGAGCCAAACTTCCTGGATTTTGGTAAGCGTTTCCTGGTAGGGCCGCAGCGGAGCCAAGCCAAATATCAGGCTTAAATCGGTTTAAGGGTGAAGCTTGCCGCCAGCGGCCACTTCCAGGCCGTGCTTGATGAGTGTCAAGATGGATTGAAGGCTCTCTTCGGCGCCTCGCTGGCTGCCGGGCAGGTTGACGATCAGGGCGCCCTCGCGGGTCAGGCCTGCGATGCCGCGTGAGAGCCAGGCATAGGGATTACGCTTGGCTCCGAGCGAGCGCATGGCCTCGGCCAGCCCGGGGGCCTCGCGCTCAATGACCCGCCGGGTTGCCTCCGGGGTGACATCGCGCGGTCCAAGGCCTGTTCCCCCGACGGTAAGTACCAGCCGAGCGCCCTCACTCACGAACTGTTCGAGAGAAGAGGCGATCGAATCCGGTTCATCCGGTACGAGTGTCGAACCGATCTTGGCCTGAGGCCACTGTTGCTGGAGAAGCGCGGCCACGGCCGGGCCCGCAGTGTCGGTCATGACACCTTGCGAGCACCGGTCGGAGACAGTGAGTACAGCGAGAAGCATGTGGAGATTGTATGCGGACGCTACGGCGTTGTGACGGGCAAAACCTTGATGGTGCGCAGCCAGGTTTCCACGCTCTGCGGCCATGTGGTCACAGGCAGCGCCGTGCGGCGCAGGCCGTAGCCGTGGCCGCCCTCGGCGTAGATGTGCAATTCGGCCGGGACTTTGGCGTTCTTGAGTTGGAGGAAGTAGACCACTGCGTTCTCCACGTGCACCGGATCGTCCTCGGCCTGCACGATGAAGGTCGGGGGCGTGTTAGCGGTGGGGTCGATCTCGGGATTGGCGGCGAAGTTCTTGTCGGCCAGGGCCAGATAGCCGGGATAGACGATGACGGCAAAGTCGGGGCGGCAACTGAGTGTGTCGGCGGCGTCAACGGCCGGGTAAAGGCGCTGGTCGAAGTGCGTGGTGAGCGCGGCGGCCAGGTGAGCTCCGGCAGAGAAGCCGAGAACGCCGACGCGAGCCGGATCGATGCCCCACTCGGCGGCATGAGCGCGCACGATGCCGAGAGCCCGCTGTGCATCCTGCAAGGCGGCCGAAGATTTGGGATAGGGACCGGAGTCGGGCACGCGATATTTGAGCAGCACACAGGTGATGCCGGCGGAATTGAGCCAATCGCAGACCTCGGTGCCTTCAAGATCGATGGCCAGAATGCGATAGCCCCCGCCAGGGAAGACCACCACGGCGGGTGCGGGGCCCCTTGCGCCCTTGGCCTTGTAAAGCGTGAGAGTGGGAACGGAGACGTTGCCCAGGCGAATCAGCGGCTTGCCGGCAATCAGGTTGTCTTTGGCCGTGGTGGTGTCGATCTCGGCCGGAGCATTCGCCGGGGCTCCCGGGGCGGCGCCGGGCCAAACCGGCAACGCGACATGGCCGGGCGCAGGCTGCCAGGCGGGTCGCTGGGCCAACAGGCACGTGGCTGACGCTACGGAGGCAAGCAGAACAAGTGCAGTCTTACTCATAAGAGCATTCCCCCCTCGAAAAAGTCCGTTGCGATAATCGCAGCCGAGGGGGGATATGCGCAAATGGCGCTCGCGACTACGCACGACCGGAACCAGGGGTGCGTGTCAGAGTGCTCGATTGATCAGACGGGGGTTCGACGGAGTGCCATCCTGATTCAGTCGCCCCAGCGCCAAACGGTTCCAGCGGTGCGAACAACTGGACCAGTATCAGAGGCATCTATGTTGAACAGGTCGCTGGGTGCGCGAGAAAGCTAGAGGTGGAAGATGCTCGGAACGATTTTGATTGTGGTTTTGATTCTGGCGCTGATCGGTGCCTTGCCTACATGGCCGCATAGCAGAAACTGGGGCTACTATCCGACCGGTGGATTTGGACTGATCCTCGTGATCCTGGTTATCCTGCTGCTTCTTGGCTATCTCTGAGCCGTGAGTTCACCTCATACAACACATCATGGACTGGTCGAGCGCAGAGGCTATCTTCCTGCGTGGGTGATAGCTGTGGTTCTGCTGATGGCGTGCCCGCATTTGTTCGGGTACTCGGTGCTGACCCACGAAGAGATCGTCGATCTGCTATGGACCTCTGAGATTCGCCCGCTCTTGCTTGAACGCTTTCCCGGAATGACGGAAGAGCAGTTGAAGGAAGCCCACGCGTACGCGTACGGCGGCTCGGCCATTCAGGATCTTGGCTATTACCCCTTCGGCAATAGGGAATTCAGCGACCTGGTGCATTATGTGCGCAGCGGTGATTTCGTTGTTGAACTATTGAAGCAAAGCCAGGATGCCAACGAGTATGCATTTTCGTTGGGTGCGCTTTCGCATTACATTGCGGACATCGACGGTCACCCGGCGGTAAACGAGGCCGTCGCGCTGACTTATCCCAAACTGCGCGCGAAGTACGGGAACTCGATTCGATATGCTCAGGATAAAACCGCACATTTGAAAACGGAATTTGGCTTCGACACGCTGCAAGTGGCGAAGAACCGTTACGCTCCCGAGCAGTACCACGACTTCATCGGGTTTCTGGTCTCTCAGTCGCTGCTTGAGCGGGTTTTCCCGGTTGTGTATGGCCTGCAGTTGAAGGACGTGTTGACGCACGAAGATCTGGCCGTCGGCTCGTACCGCTTTGCCGTGAGCCGGCTGATTCCGGAGATGACCCAGGTAGCGCTGAAGGCTCACAAGAAAGAGTTGATGCGGGAAAGGCCTGACTTCGCGCGGCGCAAGTTTCTTTATCGACTCTCCCGTTCCGATTATGAGAGATCCTGGGGCAAGAGTTATGCCAAGCCGGGGGTGGGGACGCGCATCCTCGCGGTGCTGGTGCAGCTGATTCCAAAGATCGGCCCCTTCAAAGGCCTCGGGTTCAACAACCCCACGCCGCACACAGAAGATTTGTATATCAAGAGCATCGATGCAACCGTCGACGACTATCGGAACCTTCTGGAGGAAACCCGGGCTCACCGCCTGGTGTTGCCGAACTGCGACCTCGACAGCGGATCGAAGACCAAGGCAGCGGAATACTCGCTGGCGGACGAAAGCTATGCGGACCTGCTGGACCAGCTATCCACGAAACAATTCGACCTCACCACAGCTCCGCTGCGCGAAAACATCCTCGCGTTTTATTCCGATCTCTCGGCTCCCATCGAGACACAGAAGAACCCCACACGGTGGCAGTCGGTGCTGTCGGAACTGACTCAGTTAAAGGCGGCCGGCGATTTGCCGTCTATAGCTGGAAATCCGGCACAGTGATCCTCTACCTGTCCGTGCAGGAGTAGCAGGGGTCGATCGATGCCTGGATCAGCGGCGTGTCAGCCAGTCGGGCGCCGATCACCATATGGCGAATGGCCGGCATGTTGACGAATGTCGGAGTCCGCACATGGACTCTGCTTGGATTGCGCGCGTCCTTGACCCATGAGACGCTGTACATAACTTCGCCACGTGGCGCCTCGACGCGGCTGGTCGCGGTTCCGGTGGAAAATACAATCTTCTTCTCGCCGGTGTGGATCTCGCCCGCCGGCATCTTGGTGAGTGCCTGGCGCAGGATCTTGCAACTCTCCATGATCTCGAGGGCGCGCACCAGAAGACGCGCACGCACGTCGCCGTGCTTCTCGACGGGGGTCTGGAATTCCATCTCGGCATAGGCGGCATAGGGCGCTGCGCGCCGCAGGTCTTGCGCTACGCCTGAAGCACGAGCCGTGGGCCCGACCACGCCGCAGGAGACGGCTTTCTGATGACTGAGCACTCCGATGCCGGCGCAGCGTGACTGGGCCGTGGTGCTAGTGGTGAAGATGGGAATGACGGTGCGCACCATTTCGCTTTCAAGCTGTTCAATCATCGCCAGCAACGCCAGCGGATCTTCGATGTCGCGGTTGACGCCGCCGATGCGGTTCATGGAGTAGTTGACGCGATTTCCGGAGATGGCCTGGAGCACATCCATGACTTTTTCGCGCAGCTCAAAGCAAGTCATGAACATGGTTTTGAAGCCCATGAGTTTGGCGGCAATCCCGGCCCAGAGGACATGGGAGTGGAGCCGCTCCAATTCGGCCATGACCACGCGAATATAGAGAGCGCGAGGAGGCGGGTTGAGACCAGTCAACTGCTCCATGGCCTGACATAGGGTAAGTGTATGGATGTTGGAGCAGATGCCGCAAACGCGCTCCATGAGAGCGATGACTTGAATATAGTTGCGCGTCTCGGCGAGATGTTCGATGCCGCGAAAGTTGAATCCGATGTGGAGGCTTGCGTCGCATACCGTCTCGCCTTCGCAGGTCATGTCGAGCTTGTAAGGCTCTTCGAGTGCGGGATGGTAGGGCCCCATGGGGATCTTGTAACTCATTTGGCCTCCTGGCGCAGGTTCACACCCAGCTTGTCTCCCTCACGCAGCAAGAGCGGCTCGTAATCGCGGCCGACGAAGTTCACCGCGAAGCCTTCGTGAATCTCACGCTCGATCCAGTCCACAGCCTCGCACAGGTCATAGATGCTTTCGATTTCGAGGCCCTCAAGAAGAAAGGGAAAGCCCAGCAACTGGCCGTCGAGATCCCAGTGATATTCCAGGCGAATGCCCTGCTCGGCGGGCAATTGATACGCGGTGATGGTGACGAAGCGGGCATTGAAGGAGTTCATGGTGCGGGCCAGATTGCGCACCTTCAACCCCTCCGACTCGAGCCAATGGACGTTGCCCTTTTCAATCCATGGATCGTTGACCCGAAGTTCCTTGCGGATGGATTCAAGCGGGGTCATTGGGCGCCTCCTGAGAGGGGTTGGGCAAGGTCGCAGGAGGCTGGGCGGAAGCAGCAACGGTCTGCTTTGGAGTTGGCGGCTTGCGAACCACGGTGTAAGTATGCTTCAACTCGCCTGGACACTCGTAGATGGGCGGGCAGGCAGCGTCCTGGGTCAAAGCATGGGATTTGCATCCCTCAACGCATCGGCCGCAGTAAGTGCAATGGGCCGGATCGTAACTCCATACAAAGTCGCGCTTGCCGGCGCGATACTCAATGGCACGGGCGGTGCAGCGAAACTTGCAAATAGCGCAGCCGGTACATAACTCCGGGTCGAAATGCACCAGACCGCGATAGCCCTGGCTTACCTCGGGGCGCGCAGGGAAGCGCAGGGTGCGGGATCCGCGCCACAGGTTGTTCCACAACATGGCGAGGATGTTCATGATCTGAACCTCACAAAGAGCGCCGAGGAAATGGCCAGGACCGCAAACAACAGCGTGCATTGCCAGTAAAAGCGCACGGTGGTGTCGATCTGCAGACGTGCCGTGGCGGCAGCGAGCACACTCAGCAGCAGAACAATGGCGAATGAGAGGGCCACGAAGATGCCTGCGCCGAGCCACCAGAGAACGATGTGCGGGCCGACCAGCGTGGCCACCAGGCCGGTGGCGGCGACCCACTCGAGCCCGTGCGACAGCTCCCACATGGCGAGCTC
>Ga0181520_10009457_pt1 | contig 13451 bp, 16 predicted proteins | sample PEATcosm2014_Bin_29_FD_132451 | JGI IMG/M metagenome (GOLD analysis project Ga0181520, IMG submission 132451) | Peatland microbial communities from MTU Mesocosm Facility, Houghton, MI, USA - PEATcosm2014_Bin02_30_metaG | ecosystem: Environmental > Terrestrial > Soil > Wetlands > Peat | place...
CAGCTGACCAGCGACATTGTCCGCGTCGAACTTGGCGACAAGGGCGTTTTCTGGCGGGTGCGGGCCGGCCCGTTGAACGAGGCGCAGGCGCGAACCCTGTGTTCGGCGCTGACCAAGCAGGGTCAAGGGTGCCTCATTGTCCAGAAATAGCACCCCCAACGCCGTCATTTTCGGGTGTGCCGGCGCCAATTTGACCGCCGAGGAACGGCGGTTTTTCGCCCGGGCCAACCCCTTCGGGTTCATCCTGTTCGCCCGCAATATCTTCAATCTGGCGCAAGTGTGCGCGCTGGTCGACGAACTCCGCGCCACGGTCCTGCGGGGCGCCCCCGTTCTCATCGATCAGGAAGGCGGTCGAGTGCAGCGGCTCAAGCCGCCGCACTGGAAAAAACGGCCGCCGATGGCCCAGTTCGCCAAGCTGGCGGCGGATGATTTGCCGGCGGCGCGGCGCGCGGTTCGCGCCAATTCACGGCTGATCGCCCACGACCTGGCGGAACTGGGGATCGATGTCGATTGCGCGCCCGTGCTTGACGTGCCGGTCGCCGGTTCCCACGATATCATCGGCGACCGGGCTTTCGGCGACGATCCGCTGCTGATTGCCGATCTCGGTCGGGCGTCGATGGATGGCCTGCTCGATGGCGGCGTGATGCCGGTGGTCAAGCATTGTCCAGGACATGGCCGGGCGCGGGTCGACAGCCACAGCGAACTGCCGGTGGTCGACTCTGACCGCGAGACGATGGAACGGAGCGATTTCGTACCGTTTCGCAGCCTGCGTGACGCGCCCTGGGCGATGACGGCGCATGTCGTCTACACTGCCATCGACGCGACCCGGCCGGCGACGCTGTCACCGCTGGTGGTTCAGTCGGTCATCCGCGATGCCATCGGCTTTGACGGTTTGCTATTGACGGACGATTTGTCGATGGGCGCCTTGAAAGGGTCGTTGGAGGAGCGGGCGCGCCTGTCCCTGGCGGCCGGATGCGACGTCGCGCTGCACTGCAATGGGAATAAAGTGGAGATGGAGAGTGTATTGAAGGGCGTGGAACCATTGTCGGAGGCTGCTTTGGACCGTGTCGCCAATGCCAAGGCGATGTTGCGTCGCAAGCCCTTGTCGGGTGGCGAACAGGCCTTGGTGGACACAGTTTTGGCGGGGTCGGCGTCATGAACGTGCCGCCGCAGCTGGCTGATTCGATCCGCCTGTTCTCGGTGTGGGTGATTCCGCTCGTGCTGGCGATCACCTTGCACGAGGCGGCGCACGGCATGGCTGCCTGGCGGCTGGGCGACGATACCGCCTGGCGGATGGGCCGGGTGTCGTTCAATCCGCTGCATCACGTCGATCCGTTCGGCACGCTGCTGCTGCCCAGCCTGCTGTTGCTTGGTGGCGGGCACATGATGTTCGGCTGGGCCAAACCGGTGCCGGTCAATTTCGGCCGCCTCAAACCCTTGCGTCTCGGCATGATCCTGGTGGCGGCGGCGGGGCCGGCGACCAACATCGCCCTGGCGTTCGTCTCCGCGTTGCTGGTCTATGCGCTGGCCTTCGTGCCGGCGTCCGGACAGCAGTGGGCGGCGGCGAATTTGAAAAATTCGGTCGAGATCAATCTGGTTCTCGCCGTGTTCAACATGCTGCCCTTGCCACCGCTCGACGGCGGACGCGTGCTGGTCGGTCTGTTGCCACGGCGGATGGGGGTAGCCTTGTCGAAAATCGAGCCCTACACCATGATCATCATCATGGTGTCGCTGTTTCTGCTGCCGATGGTCGGTCTGAATCCGTTTCTGTGGCTGGTCGGGGTGCCGGCGCAAATTCTCGAGCAACTGCTTTACCTCGTGACGGGATTGGCGTGATGGCGGAAGGTGGCGGCCAATGGATGGCTGCGGACCGCGACACGGTGAACCAGGACGAACTGACGGTGACGGTCGACGGTTATGAGGGGCCGATCGACGTCCTGCTTGATCTTGCCCGCGCGCAGAAGGTCGATCTCGCCCGCATCTCCATTCTCGATCTGGTCGAGCAGTATCTTGCCTTCATCGCCGAACACCAGAAGGCGCGGCTGGAACTGGCCGCCGACTATCTGGTGATGGCGGCGTGGCTGGTCTATCTGAAATCCCGCCTGTTGCTGCCGGGACCGCCGCCCGCCGATGAGCCATCCGCGGAGGACATGGCCGCCGATCTGACCTTCCGGCTGAACCGCCTGGAGGCGATGCGCCGCGCCGGCACCGCATTGATGGCGCGCCCCCGCCTGGGCCAGGATGTGTTCGCGCGCGGTGCCCCCGAGCCGATCGGCGCGGTGCTGCGCGCCGAGTGGTCGGCAAGTCTGTTCGAATTGCTGAAGGCCTACGCCTTTCTGCACAAGCGGTCCTTGTCGACCACCCTGCGCATCGAGGCGCCCGATCTCTATTCGCCCGATGCCGCCATCCGCCGCCTGGAAACCATGCTTGGCCGCATGCCGCGCTGGTCGACCTTGCAGAGTTTTCTGCCCGAATCGTTGCGCGGCCTGTTGGGGCGCTCCGCGGTGGCGTCGCATCTCGTCGCGGTGCTCGAATTGTGCCGGCGGGGTCGCCTCGAATTGCGCCAGGACGGCGGGTGCTTCACCCCGTTATGGGTACGCGCGGTGCGGGGACGATGAACGATCCGCAGCATCTCCGGCTGGTCGAAGCGGTGCTGTTCGCCGCCGCCGAACCGGTGGCCGAGCGCGATCTGGCCGAGCGTTTGCCGAATGGCGTCGACCTCGCCGCCCTGCTGGCCGAGTTGCAGGCGACTTATGCCGGCCATGGCGTCATTCTGGTCCGCCGCGACCATCGATGGGCTTTCCGCACCGCCCCCGATCTTGCTACCTCGCTGGTCGCCGAAACCCCGGTCGAACGCAAGCTGTCGCGTGCCGCGCTGGAGACGTTGGCGGTGATCGCCTATCACCAGCCGGTGACCCGGGCGGAAATCGAGGAGATCCGCGGTGTCACCCTGAGCAAGGGGACTCTCGATATCCTGTTCGAGGCGGGCTGGGTCCGTCCGCGGGGCCGCCGCGAAAGTCCGGGCCGGCCGATGCAATGGGCGACCAGCGAAGCGTTTCTCGATCATTTCGGCCTGGCGACGCTCGACGACCTGCCTGGCATCGAGGACTTGAAAGCCAGCGGCCTGCTGGACGCCCGCCCGGCGGCGAGCTATGCCAACCGCGCCGAAGAGGACGGTGAGCCGGTGGATGTCGGCGACGAGGCGCTCGACGACGCCGATCTCGAGCAACAGGTCCTCGCCCGATTGAAAATGACCCCCGGAGAATGACGGTGGACCGGTTGCGTCACCTGTGTTCTCTTGCGATGATCTGCGATTGAAACTCGACCGTCATTCCGGCCGAAGCGACGCGCAGAGCCGGGATCCAGGCCCGGTGGACGAACTGGAGTCCCGCTGGCGCGGGAAGGACGATTAGAAAGGAGAAGGTGACATGGGTTCGTTCAGCATCTGGCATTGGCTTGTGGTGTTGGCCATCGTCCTGCTGCTGTTCGGCACCGGACGGGTCTCCAACCTGATGGGCGAAGTGGCCAAGGGCGTCAAAGCGTTCCGCAAGGGTCTGGAAGACGAGCCGCCTGCGCAGCCGAAGCCGCTCGATGCCGAAAAAGCCGAGGCGGCGAAGACCGTCGAGAAAGACCCGGCGCCGCATTCCTGACGCGTCATGTTCGATATCGCCTGGTCGGAACTCGCGTTGATCGGTGCCGTCGCCCTGGTGGTGATCGGCCCCAAAGACCTGCCGCGCGTCATGCGAACCGCCGGCCAGTGGGCGCGCAAGGCGCGGCTGCTTGCCGCCGAGTTCCAGCGCAACGTCGAGGACATGGTCCGCGAGGTCGAAAAGCAGGACATCGACGTGATGAAAGCGAAACCGCCGCCGACCCCAACCTTCCCGCCGGGGGATGACCCCTATGCGCCGTCGCCGGCGCCGACCCCCGTCCCGACCCCGGCGCCAACCCCGGCGGCGCAGCCTTGACCGACACGCCCCTGCTCGACGATCCCGACCAGAACAAGATGCCGCTGCTCGAACATCTGGTCGAGTTGCGCCGCCGGCTGATGTGGTCGTCGCTGGCTTTTTTCCTGGCGTTCTTCCTGTGCTACACCTTCTCGAAGGAAATCTACGGCTTCCTGGTGCGGCCGCTGGCCACGGTGATGGCGCGCCACGGCGATGTCGGGCGGCCGATGATCTTCACCAACCTGACCGAGGCGTTCTGGACCTATGTGCGGGTGGCCGGGTTCGCCGCGGCGTTCCTGTGCTTTCCGGTATGGGCCAGTCAATTGTGGGCGTTCGTCGCGCCAGGGCTTTACCGCCACGAAAAGAACGCGTTCGCCCCCTTCCTGGTGGCGACACCGCTGCTGTTCCTCGCCGGGGCGGCGACCGTTTACTATTTGGTGTTGCCGGTGGCCTGGGCGTTTTTCGTCTCGTTCGAAAGCGCCGGCGTCGAAAGCGGCGGCATGCCCATCGAGTTGCAGGCCCGGGTCGGCGAGTATCTGTCGCTGATCATGAAAATGATCTTCGCCTTCGGCATCGCCTTCCAGATGCCGGTGGCCCTGACCCTGCTGGCGCGCGTCGGCATCCTGTCCAGCGCCGATCTGGTGGCCAAACGCCGCTACGCCATTGTCGGCGTGTTCATCGCCGCCGCCGTGCTGACGCCGCCGGACATTTTCAGCCAGTTGAGCCTCGCCTTGCCGATGCTGGTGCTATATGAGATTTCCATCTGGTCGTGCCGCTGGGTCGAACGGAAGCGGCCGAAGGTTGAGACGACGGACATCGTGGTCGGCGAGGGCGGCGAGGACAAGCCAAGCGAATGACCGCAGCTTCCGACCCCGCCATCCATGTCGAAGAAACCGGCCCGCAGACATTCGAGCTGACCGTCACCTTCGAAGGCAGGCGCTTTTCCTGCGGCAGCTATTTGAACCGCGCCGCCGCTTTGCAGGCTGGGCGCCTGTTCGTCGAGCGGAAGGTTGGCGAGCGTAGCGGACAGCGCAAGCGGCCGCGCAAGAAACCGACGCCATGAGGGACACGATGATGATCTATCACATGTGCCGGCGCGACGAGTGGGAAGCGGCGGGCGCGTCTTATCGCGGCTCGTCGCAAGATCTGGCCGACGGTTTCATCCATTTCTCGACCGCCGACACCGTCAAGGAATCGGCGGCCCGTCACCGGACGGGGCAGAGCGGACTGGTGCTGCTGGCGGTCGACGCCACCGCTCTCGGTGCGGCGCTGCGCTGGGAGCCATCGCGAGACGGCGTGCTGTTTCCCCATCTCTATGGACCGTTGCCGGCCCATGCCGTCGTCGCCGTCCATGATCTGCCGCTCGGCGAGGACGGTCTGCACCGATTTCCGCCGCTGGACGGCTGATCAACAAGGCTGAAAAGTCGGCGTCATTGGTCAGGGCGGTGACGCCGACAAACCGAATCCGCGTCAAACCAGCGTCTTCGCCGCGTCGAGCAGCACGGTCTGGAACATCTTGACCAGATGTTGGTCGAGAATGCCGCCGAGTTCGGTCATCACATGCAGCGCCTGTTCCGGTTCCATCGGTTCCTTGTAGACACGCCGGTCGGTCAGCGCGCTGAAAATGTCGACGATCATCGCCATGCGGGCAAGTTCATTCAGTTCCGAGCCTTTGAGGCCGAGCGGATAGCCGCTGCCATCGATCTTTTCATGATGCTGCTCGGCGATGATCAGCGCGCCTTTGGGGACCCCGTTGCCAGCGCGGAGAAACTGGTTGGTGTTGGTGACGTGGCTGCGCATGGCCAGCATTTCCGCGTCGGTCAGGCGACCGGGTTTGTTGAGGACGCCGTAGGGCACCGACATCTTGCCGACGTCATGCAGCAGGCCGCCGGTCGCCAGAACCATCAGGTCGTCGCCCTCAATGCCGATCGACGTGCCGAACACCGACAGGAAAATGGCGACGCGCAGCGAATGGACGAAAGTGTAGTTGTCGTGGTTGCGGATCTTGCTGAGCATTTCCCGGTAGTTGCCGGTCCGCACCGCCTCGACCAAGGGTTCGCATGCCATGCGGACCGATTCATAGGGCAGCGGCAATCCCTCGTCGATCAAGTCGGCGATATCGTTGAAGACATGAAGCGTGCGGCGCAGCGCGGCGCGCTGGACCGGCTCGACCCGGACCCAGGAGCGTTCGACTTTGCCGTTGATCTCGCGCGACAGGGCTTTCAGCAGCGCGCTTCGCCGGAAAGGCTTGATCAGCGTCGTCTTGACGCCGAGCGCGATGGCGTCGGCGAGGAAGGACCGCCGCTCGCTGGTCGCCGTGCAGACCATCGGCACCCGATCGAGATCGGGAACGCAGCAGAATTCGCGGAGCAAGGGCAAGCCGCCGCGCGGCAGAACAAACTCGTCGAGCACCACGGCCGCCGGCGGATTGAAGGCGATGGAATCGAGCGCCGCTCCCTGCTCGGCAAATTCCTGGATTTCATAGAACGACATCAATGCCCGCGCCGTTTCGCTCCGGTGCTTGTCGTTGGCATCGACAATGCAGACTAGGGCCCTATTCGAAATCAGTTCGTCTTCGGACAATCGTGATTTCCCCGATCATGCGCCCCTTCGATCCCATGTCCCGGCTGAGCCCGCCGAGCGCGAGGGACATTTTTGATCAAGTCTAGGACATTTTGCCTGTCTTTGCTAACGGGAAGGGACCGACAAAGTGGAATTGCCAGCGCTATCAATTCGCCCGGCTGCGCCTGTGGCGACGACACGGCTTGTCGCCGCGGGTTCGGCCATCTATAACCGGCGACACGCAATCTCACTTACCGGAACCCATGCACGACATTCGCTTCATCCGGGAAAACCCCGCTTCCTTCGACGCGGGTCTGGCCCGCCGTGGCATCGACGCTCTGGCCGCACGCATCCTCGACATCGACCGCCGCTGGCGGGCGGGGGAAACGGCGCTGCAGGAGTTGCAGGCCAGGCGCAACGAGGCGTCGCGCGAGATCGGACTGATCAAGAAACAGGGCGGTTCGGTCGAGGTCCTTCTCGACGAAGTGAGCCGGCTCAAGGACCAGATCGCCCTGACCGAGGAGGAGGGGCGAACCGCCGGCCGCGAGCTGGAAACCATCCTCAGTTCGCTGCCCAATCTGCCGGCGCCGGACGCGCCGGACGGGCCGGATGAAACCGCCAATGTCGAAATGCGCCGGGTCGGCACGCCGCGAGTCCTGGACTTTGCTCCGCTCGAGCATGACGCCCTGGGCGAACGGCTCGGGCTGATGGATTTCGCCACGGCGGCGCAAATGTCCGGCGCCCGGTTTGTCGTGCTCAAGGGACCGCTGGCCCGTCTCGAACGGGCGCTCGCCGCCTTCATGCTCGACCTGCAGACCGGAACCAATGGGTATCTCGAAGTCAATCCGCCGTTCCTGGTCAAGGACGAGGCGCTGTTCGGCACCGGCCAATTGCCCAAGTTCGGCGAGGACCTGTTTCGCACCACCACCGGCCATTGGCTGATCCCGACCGCCGAAGTGCCGCTGACCAATCTGGTGGCCGGCAAGATCCTCGATGAATCGGCCCTGCCGCTGCGCTTCACCGCGCTGACGCCGTGTTTCCGCTCCGAGGCTGGCGCCGCCGGCAAGGACACCCGCGGCATGGTGCGCCAGCATCAGTTCGCCAAGGTGGAAATGGTGTGCATCACGCACCCGGACCAATCGGACGCCGAGCACGCCCGGATGACCGCTTGCGCCGAAGCGGTGCTGAAACGCCTCGATCTCCCCTACCGGGTGGTATCGCTGTGTTGCGGCGATATGGGCTTCTCGGCGCGCGCCACCTTCGATATCGAGGTCTGGCTGCCCGGCCAAAACTGCTACCGGGAGATTTCCAGCTGCTCGAACTGCGGCGATTTCCAGGCGCGGCGGATGAACACGCGCTTCCGCGGCGCCGGCGACAAGACGACCCGCTTCGTTCATACGCTGAACGGCTCCGGCCTGGCGGTCGGCCGCACGCTGGTCGCCGTGCTGGAGAATTATCAGCAGGCCGATGGCTCGATCGTCGTTCCCGAGGCCTTGCGCCCTTATATGGGCGGACTGACTCGTATCGGTGCCGATGTTTGAGCCGATTCGCGACCTGGCGGGGGCGCGCATCCTGGTCACCAACGACGATGGGATCGACGCGCCCGGATTGAAGGTGCTCGAGCGGGTGGCCAAGGATCTCGGCGGCGATGTCTGGGTGGTGGCGCCGGAGAGCGAACAGAGCAGCGTCGCCCATTCGCTGACCGTCCGCCGGCCGCTGCGCATCCGCCAGGTGTCGCGGCGGCGTTTCGCCATCGATGGCACCCCGTCCGATTGCGTGCTGCTCGCCATTCGCCAGATCATGGGCGCCTCGCGGCCGCAACTGCTGCTCTCCGGGGTCAATCCCGGCAGCAATATGGGCGAGGATGTGACCTATTCGGGGACCGTGGCGGCGGCCATGGAGGGCACGCTGCTGGGCGTGCCGTCGATCGCCCTGTCGCAGGAATCCAACCGCAAGGATGCTGTCCGCTGGTCCACCGTCGAGCACTGGGCGGAACGCGTCATTCGGGCGGTGGTCGCCGTCGGCTGGCCGAAGAATGTTCTGATCAACGTCAATTTTCCCAACCGGCCGCACGGATTGGTGCAGGGCATCCAGGTGGCGCGCCAGGGCAAGCGTCTCGATCCCGATCCGCTGACCGAACGGGTCGATCCGCGTGGCCAGACCTATTATTGGATCGGCGGGCAGCGCGGCGACGATGCCGGACAGCCCGGCACCGATTTGGAGGCGATCGCCCAGGGCAAGGTGGCGGTGACGCCCCTGTGCGTCGATTTCACCGACAGGACAGCGATGGATCGGTTGGCGGAAGCGCTCGGATGAGCGGCGCCGCCCGCAAGATCAGACTGATCATGGAGCTGCGCCGCTCCGGCGTCACCGACACGCGGGTGCTGTCGGCCTTGGAGTTGGTGCCGCGCGACGCCTTCGTTCCCGAGCCGTTCCGCGACCAGGCCTACGAGAACAAGGCGCTGCCGATCGGCCAGAGCCAGACCATCAGCCAGCCGCTGGTGGTGGCGCTGATGACCCAGGCGCTGGATGTCGGGGAGCGGATGAAGGTGCTGGAGATCGGCACCGGTTCCGGCTACCAGGCGGCGGTGCTGGCCCGCTTGTGCCGGCGCCTGTACACCATCGAGCGGCACAAGGATCTGCTGATCGAGGCGGAGAAGCGCTTCCGCCAGCTCGCCATCAACAACATCACCGCCATCGCCGGCGACGGCGCGCTCGGCTGGCCGGAAAAGGCGCCGCTGCCGTTCGACCGCATCCTGGTCACCGCCGCCGCCGCCACGATGCCCGATAGCCTGGTGGCGCAACTGGCCGCCGGCGGCACGATGGTCTTGCCGCTCGGATCGCAAACCGGCAACCAGATGGTCATGCGGGTGCGCAAGCAGGCGGACGGGACGGTGACCAGCGAGGCGTTGTTTCCGGTGCGCTTCGTCCCGCTGGTGGCGGGCGAGGGCGGGTAGGCGTCTGCCGGCAGACGATGTGGTGACAACCGAAGACCGCGTTCCGGAGGTTGGGCATGCCGAAAACTCCAGAGACCAGCAGGGAACAGCAAGAGCGCGCGACCTTTTACCAAAAGGCGGCGGAATACCGGGCGGCACTGGGCGAGGTCCGGACGTTCGATGACCATGTCCGGCTTTGGCGCGCCACGGAGATTCCCTACCGCGTCCACGCCAAGAGCCCGTTCTCCGTCGCCTACCGGGAGGAAATTCTAGAGATATATCAAACCATCACGCAGGCCCGTTACGCCACGGCCAACGAAATGACGTCCCCTCTCCAGGACTCCGGAGCGGCGTTTGAGGCGGGTTTTCCCTGGCAAACGGGGAATCTCTCCGTTGTCGCCCTGGAACTTGCAAAGACCGCCCAGGCGATCAAGGCCCTGGCCGATGCCGGAATGACCGGCAAACGGATCGTTGAATTCGGCGCCGGCTGGGGCAATCTGGCGGTCCCGTTGGCGAGGGCGTCTCAGGAGGTCTCGGTTGTCGACATCGACCCCGGCTTCCTCGCCCGCATCAAAAGAATCTGTGGCCCCGAGAACATCGACATCACGACCGTCGAAAGCGATTTCACCTCCGCCGTGGACAAGCTCGTCGGCCGCTTTGACGCGGTGATCTTCCAGGCGAGCTTTCATCATTGCCTGGAGTTCGACCTGCTCCTCAAACAGATCAAGGAATCGCTGCTCGCCGAGGGCGGAAGGGTCTTCTTCCTCAGCGAGCCGGTGTTCGACGACTACGCGTTCCCCTGGGGCCTGCGCTACGATGGCGAAAGCCTTTGGGCCATCATGTGCAACAAGTGGCTCGAACTCGGATTCGACCGCTCGTTCTTTTCTAATCTTCTGCTGCGCAACGGGTTTTTCATGACGAGACTTCCTGCGATCTCCGGGCTGGTCGGCAATGGATGGTGCGCCATTCCCGCCGAACAGGAGCTGAGCTTCGCGCGGTGGGTCCTGCCCAAGGATTGCGACGAATCGTTTCATCCGTTCGACGGATCCGCCGGCGGCAGGTTCTGCAAACGGCGGAGTTTCCTTCCCGAATTAACGGGCGGTCGGCGCTACAGGCTTGGCCTCGTCAATCATGCGCCGATCGATCTTCGCGTCGAAATCGGCGGCGAGACTCCGCCTGGAGTCTTCACCGTTCGACCCGGCGGCTCGCAGAAAATCGACCTGCCGGCGTCGACCGGGCGTATCGAGATCCGGTCTGAAACATTCTGCCCGGCCGAAATGATCGCAGGAAGCGGCGACGCCCGCGTGCTGGGCATCCACCTGCTCGCCGCCTCCGTGTTTGCCTAGCCGGCGCGCCGACAAGATCGCACCGACGTGTGTTGCAGGGTCAAGTAATCCCGGCGTTTCTTGCCTTATGGTCAGGGCTGTGACCTAACCGTAGCAAGCGGGACGACTGATGCCGGGCTTCGTGCAAGCTTTGGGAAACCGAAGATACCGGTTCGACGATCTGAAGGCGGTTCTGGCCTGCGCGTCGCCGCGGCGTTCCGGGGATGAGCTGGCCGGCATCGCCGCCGAATCGGACGAGCACCGGATGGCGGCGCGCCTGGTGCTGGCCGATCTGCCGCTCAGACATTTTCTGAGCGAATCGGTCATTCCTTATGAATCGGACGAAGTGACGCGGCTGATCGTCGATACGCACGACGAAGCCGCTTTTGCGCCGGTCGCCAGCCTGACCGTCGGCGGATTTCGCGACTGGCTGTTGTCCTATGAGGCCGACACCGCCGCCCTTGCCGCGCTGGCGCCCGGTCTGATCCCGGAAATGGTCGCCGCGGTCAGCAAGCTGATGCGCAACCAGGATCTGATCGCCGTCGCCGCCAAATGCCAAGTGGTGACCGCGTTCCGCACGACCGTCGGACTGGCCGGGCGACTGTCAAGCCGGCTGCAGCCCAACCATCCGACCGACGATCCGGTGGGCGTCATGGCCTCGACTCTCGACGGGTTGCGCTTCGGCATCGGCGATGCGGTGATCGGCATCAATGTGGCGTCGGACAGCCTGGCGACATGCATCGCGCTGCTCGAGTTCCAGGACAAATTGCGCCAGCGATTCGACATTCCCACCCAGTCCTGCGTGTTGTCGCATGTGACGACGACGATCGCCGCCATCGAACAGCGGGCGCCGGTCGATCTGGTTTTTCAGTCGATCGCCGGCAGCGAGTCCGCCAACAACGGATTCGGCGTCTCCCTGTCCCTGCTGGCGGAAGCCTGGGACGCCGCGCTGACGCTGAAGCGCGGTACCGTCGGCGACAATGTGATGTATTTCGAGACCGGACAGGGCAGTGCCTTGTCGTCCGAGTCGCATCACGGCGTCGACCAGCAAACCATCGAGACCCGGGCTTACGCGGTGGCGCGGGCGTTCCGGCCGTTTCTCGTCAACTCGGTGGTCGGCTTTATCGGCCCCGAATATCTCTATGACGCCAAGCAGATCATCCGCGCCGGCCTGGAAGACCATTGCTGCGGCAAGTTGCTGGGTCTGCCGATGGGCATGGACGTCTGCTACACCAACCACGCCGAGGCGGATCAGGACGACATGGACACCCTGATGACGGTGCTGGGCGTGGCTGGTGTCAATTTCCTCATCGCCATACCCGGGTCCGACGACGTCATGCTGAATTATCAAAGTTTGGCTTTTCACGACGTGCTCGGACTCCGCCACCTGCTGAACCTCAGGCCGGCACCGGAATTCGAGGCCTGGCTGGACCGCATGGGAATGCTCGACGCGACCGGCCGGCTGCCGCCCTTGCCGACGCACAGCGCGCCGATGCGCCGGTTGCTGGGTTGACGCCATGAGCGGCAAATTGACCCCAAACGGTTCGGGCGACGATCCATGGGCGCGGTTCCGCTCGGCGACGCGGGCGCGCATCGGACTGGATCGTTGCGGCGACTCCATTTCGACCGCCGCCCTGCTGGCGTTCCAGCTGGCCCACGCCCATGCCCGCGACGCCGTGCACGGCGTGGTGGATTTCGCCGCCATCGCGGCGCGGATCGGATCGGGCCGGCCGGTTCTGCGGGTGCATAGCGACGCGCCGGATCGGGCCGGCTATCTGCGGCGCCCCGATCTCGGCCGCCGGCTGAATGACGCCAGCCGGGCCAGGCTGGCGGCGGAGCGGGTGGCGGAGGCATGGGACGTGGTATTCGTCATCGCCGACGGCCTGTCGTCCGCCGCGGTCAACGATCACGCCGTCGCCACCCTGCTGGCCTGCCTCGATCTGCTGCCGGGCTGGCGGGTCGGGCCGGTCGTCATGGCGGAGCAGGCGCGTGTCGCCTTGGCCGATGAGATCGGCGCCCTGTTGAACACCAGGCTCGTCGCCATCCTGATCGGCGAGCGGCCGGGTCTGTCGGTCGCCAACAGCTTGGGGATTTACCTTACCTGGGATCCGCGGCCGGGGCGCCGCGATTCCGAGCGCAACTGCATCTCCAACATCCATGCCGACGGCCTGAGCTACGACCAGGCGGCACGCAAATTGTCCTGGCTGCTGGCGGAGGCGCTGCGCCTGCGCTTGAGCGGGGTGGCGCTGAAAGAGAATGCCGAACCGGCCGAATTTCCCGGTCGAGACTCCTCGACCTGCCTCGAACACCCGAAAGAAAAAGGGGACACGCACCATGTCTGACCAACCGACCACCGGGCTGAACAAAGGTCTGGGCGCGCTTCATCTGTGGGGAATTGCTGTCGGGCTGGTGATTTCCGGCGAGTATTTCGGGTGGAGTTACGGGTGGGCTCAGGCGGGGACGCTGGGCTTTCTGGTGACGACGGTGCTGATCGCCATCATGTACACCACCTTCATTTTCAGCTTCACCGAGCTCACCACGGCGATTCCTCACGCCGGCGGGCCGTTCGCCTATTCCTACCGGGCCTTCGGCTCGTTCGGCGGCTTCGTCGCGGGCTTCGCCACCTTGATCGAGTTCGTCTTCGCGCCGCCGGCCATCGCCCTGGCCATCGGCGCCTATCTCAA
>Ga0181520_10009458_pt1 | contig 13451 bp, 9 predicted proteins | sample PEATcosm2014_Bin_29_FD_132451 | JGI IMG/M metagenome (GOLD analysis project Ga0181520, IMG submission 132451) | Peatland microbial communities from MTU Mesocosm Facility, Houghton, MI, USA - PEATcosm2014_Bin02_30_metaG | ecosystem: Environmental > Terrestrial > Soil > Wetlands > Peat | place...
AACTGGATTATGAGAATTTTGAGATGCTCGTGTCGGAAGCCGGTAAGTTTCATGGAGACATCTGCGCTGGAATAAGTATTGGCACCCGCATGACGATGAGCGGCCTCCGCCGAATTGGTATTGACGATTTATGACGCGTTGATTTCAGCGGTTCCCGTCACCGCTCAGGCAAAGCGCAACTGGCTCGGACCGCACTGCATTCAGTGCAGATTGGACGATACCGCATGAACACTAGCCTATTGGTATCCGCCAGGAGGTTTTCCACCGGCTTTTCCACATTTATGTTAAAAATATGTTGTCCAGTAAAACAATCGTCTATACCTTGTGCGATACATCCATCTACTATGAATGGGTAAGCTATTCTCAAAAACCCAGGGTATTTACATAGGGGGACTATTTGGGGATATTGCCTTGGGGATGAGGCGACGAGCCTTCGGCACTTTGCAACCTGCTGAAGGTAAACGTTGGTTTTAAGTGCGCCACGGCACGAACTAGGGGACTAAACTAAAAACTTAGATCTGTCAGTCCGGCTAAGCAACAACTTGCAGTCGAGGGCTGATCACCTCTTATTCAGAACAAACACTCCGCCGGTCTCTGTTTTGTTTCCTTTCCAGGGCCGGACTTTTCCTAGGCCAAGCATAACCACGCAAGTCGTAAGCAAAGCGATTTGTCGCGATCCTGTTAAACCAGTCTTCCTCACTTTTTGTGCGGGTTGGCCTCATGATTATTCGCAGCCTTGCGAACTTAGCTTGAAGTAGGGGACAGGTGTTATGAAACGCAAACGGAGAGATTGCTCGGCTCTGATTTCTGGAGGCTGGCCCAAGAAGGAGCACCGTTGAAATCAATTCGCTTCAGTCCTAAGCTGCGAATCAGCTTTTCTCTTTGCCTCCTGATTCTCGCCGGTTCCCCACAGGCCGTTCGTGGCCAAGCGCAGCCGACTTTCTCATCTCGGCAGGGACAGCGGCACCGCGCTGCAGATGTTGCACAAGCAGGGAATCGCACCTTCCCCGCGCTTCTGGTCAGCGACATTCACTTCGATCCCTTTCATGACCCTGCCAAGGTACAACAACTCGTTCACGCCCCGGTGAACCAGTGGAGTTCAATTCTTTCAGGTCCGCCTTCAGCGAATCAGCAGCAGGCCTTTACCGAACTACAGCAAAGCTGTCACGCCCGTGGTGTCGACACGTCCTATAACCTGCTACGCTCCAGCCTGCAGGCTATGTGGTCCCGACAACCCGGTGCAAAATTCATGACGGTCAGCGGAGACCTGATCGCCCACTCCTTTTCCTGCAGGTACACAACATTATTTCCCGGATCGACGCAGATCGAGTATCAGGCTTTTGTGCTGAAAACCTTGAGCTTTGTGATGGGAGAGCTGCGCGCTTCCTTTCCTGGAATGCCTGTCTATGTGGCGCTTGGCAACAACGATACCGCGTGCGGCGATTACCGGTTCGATACCGGGAGCGACTTTTTGGTCAGGACTGGCAAGATCATAGCGGAGGGTCTGCCGACATCCCAGCAGCAACAGACCATCAAGGAGTTTGCAGAGGGAGGCTACTACAGTCTCGCGATGAGAGCGCCCATGCGTAATACCCGCCTCATCGTCGTCAACGACCTTTTTCTGTCCCCCAAATACAGCACCTGTGCGGGCAGACCAGACTCCGCCGCGACCAACGAGGAACTGAAGTGGATGCAGGAACAACTGGCAGATGCGCGGAGGTTGGGACAAAGGGTTTGGGTCATGGGGCACATCCCGCCGGGCGTTGATCCGTACTCAACGGTTGCAAAGTTCAAGGATGTGTGTGGGAATGAGGCGCCTGTAATGTTTCTGTCCTCAGACAAACTGGCTGATTTGATGATCGAGTATGGCGATGTGATCCGGCTCGGGATCTTCGCTCACTCCCACATGGATGAAATGCGTCTCCTGGAGCCCCGGGGCAGCGCTCCACGCACGCCGTTCGAGCAGGGCGTTGCGATCAAATTGGTTCCCTCTATCTCGCCGGTTGATGGCAACAATCCGGCATTCACCGTTGCCCGTGTCAACCAAGCCTCCGCAGTGCTGCAGGATTTCGAGGTGACTGCAGCTTCAAACCAGACCGGCATCGCTACCACCTGGTCCGCAGAGTACGACTATGCTCAGGCTTATCATCAAACGGAATTCTCGCCCTCGATCGTGAAGAAACTGATTGAGGAGTTCGAGAATGATCGCGGCGCGAAGACGGTGGACAGCCAGGAATACATTCGCAATTACTATGTAGGCGACCGGTCTTCCGAACTCAAACCGTTCTGGCCGCTATATGTTTGCGCGTTAGCAAATCACACGGCCAAGGCGTTTGCTGCCTGCGCTTGCTCCTCCGGTAAATAGGAATATGACTGGCACTGCCAACCATATTCTAGTCATGCACTTGGTCGTCGGTCTGTTCGGTGGTGTTGGGGGCACCAGAAAAGTGGCGCGTGATTAGAGGAAATACAAACGCCACGATAAAACAGGCGCATGTGACAAAAAGTGCGAGCAGCAGCAACCCCGTCCCACAGCTATGCCTGCTCCTGTAACGAGCAGGGCCCGGAATGTTCCGGGCCTCTTCTGGTGAAGCTTTGGATGTTTCTAGGCTGCCAGGGTGACGTTGGAGGCCTTGATGATCGCCGTGGCTGCGTCGCCTGCTTTCAATCCCAGGTTCTTGACGCTCTCCTTGGTGATGACGGAAACCACCTCAGCACCGCCGGTGAGTTTCAAAACGACTTCGTTATCCACTGCACCTTCGTTCACCTTAGCCACGGTTCCGCTCAGGATGTTTCTCGCGCTCAGCTTGCCGGGCTCTTTCGCAATCATAACATTGCTTGCCTTGATGATCACCGTGACCACGCTTCCTTTCCGTAGGCCGAGCGAAGCCGCACTTGAATTGGTAATCACCGCTACCACTTTTTCTCCGCCCGTAAGGTCCAGGTCAACTTCTGAGTTAACCGCTCCCTGGACGACCTTCGAGACGGTACCGGCTAACGCATTGCGCGCACTGATCCTGGTCGTTTCGTACGCCGCAGCGTCCCGCTCCTGCAGCGCCGCGCCGGTACGGATAACGGTACCGACATGCTGTCCACGCAGAGCCGCTGTGAGCCGGCCCGGCACGAGTCCGTTGATAACTTGCACACTTTGAATGTGGCGCGCGTTTGCCATGACTTCCAGGAGCGCGCGGTCAAACGGCAATGTGCCTGGTTGTTTCGCGAGCTCAGCATAACTCATCTCGCTAATCAGCTTCGCATTCTTTCCCTCGGGGCCATTGGGATCAGCGCTGTACACGCCATCCACATCCTCTACGATCGTGAGACTGGCTGCCCCGAGCGCATCCGCGAGCAGGAACGCACCCGTGTCCGCCCGGTGAATCGGGATACGGGAGGATGGGAACTCATGGTGGTGATAAGGAGGATAGGCGCTACCCACGACTGCGCGCGCACTGGCGAAGTGGACTCCCAGTTGGTTCGCGATGGTGGGTTTCTCCAAGTAGGAAACGAAATCCTGGGCGAGCAGTGCCGCCAGGATGTGGCCGTTCTGACCCGCTTCGGTTGCCGCAAGAGGAGCCAGCGAACCGACCGGAAGACCCAGGTCGAGACCGACCGCGAATAGATGACGGGCGCGGATACCGGCTCCCGTCAGAATGAGCAGGCGATGTTCGGGAAGAAGTTTCCGGATCTCGTCCACGATCGGGAGGATCGCATCTCGGCCGCGATCCATGATGGAGCGGCCGCCGATCTTCACAACCTTCAGCCAAGGGAGAAGCTGGATCGGACGCACACCCGCGACAGGGTTCGTGATCGACCCGTCGAGGAGTGTCTGACGAGCCAGTGCAGAGGCGACGTGTTTGATGTTACTGGAAGCCTTAGTCATACCCGTACCCTCAATCTGCAGTGATGATGGTGCCGACGTGCTCGCCTGCGAGAGCGCGTGTCAGGTTGCCGGCAACAAGGCCGTTCACGATCTGTACCTGGCGGACATGGCGGGACTGCTTGAGAAGGTCAAGCACCGGGAATTCGAGGATCGAATCGTGGAGTCCGATCGCCTTCATCTCATCGACCGAGATCTTCGGAATGAAGGTTGCGTCCTTCGATGTCTTGGGATTGGCGGTGAACAGGCCCTTCTCGTCCTTCACATAAATCATCGCCTTGCATCCGAACTGTTCCGCAACGAGGAAACAGCCGGCATCCGTGCGATAGGGCGGAATGACGCTGTCGATAGCTGGTCGTATCCAGAGGCCATAGGGAGGCATGCCGCTGAAGACCACTGCGTTCACCTCGGCGAGGTAAAGCGGGACCGCCGAAAGTCCGGCCTCGTCGACCGATGAGATGCCGTACTTGGCGAGAAGCTGTCCCAGGATCGAGGCGTTCTCGTTGGCGACCGAGGCGCCCAACTGCGTGAGCACGCCGGCTGGTAGATTGAGACCTGCTGCAATCGAGTAGAGGTGCCGGGCCCGGGTTCCGGCGCCAGTCCCGATCAGCATTTTGTGATTTTTGCGCGCAGCGACAATCTCGTCCACGAGCGGATAAACCGCCGCCCGTCCACGGTCAATGACGCTCTGACCGCCGATCTTGACCACCGTTGCATCCGGCAGAATCCGATAGTCTTCCGCACTCTCCGCCGCTTCCAAAAGCTCCGGGTCGGTCAGATGTTTCTGTTTCAAGATCTCCTCGAGTTCCATCATTGTGTTATCCATGGAAGCCTCCTTAAGTTGAATATTGTTTTTGCTTGCGATCAGCGGTGGGCGGATAAGGGCCATCGCGATGAGCAACCTGCGTGCATACTTGTTATCAGGTGTTTGATGCCTTCCGAGATGACATCGTCGCGCAACATTGACATCGAGCAGCTCTTCCCGAGCGTCAATCGTCTTCGCTCTTAGTTACAAAGCGTGCTATACCGTGAATGTTCAGGCGTGAGATATACTTCGATCTGTATCAAACAAACGATTCCGCAATTGATTTTTGTTCGTCAAAAATATATTTACGACGCGCGCACCGAGGTACATGCTCACCATCAATCAAGCTCCAATTCCGCTCGCTGTATAAGTCTGGCAGATGCGCCTTATATCGTTATGCTCATCGGTTGAATCTGTTTCGATTCGTATTGATCAAAGTGTTTCCCAGCGAAAATCATGTCTGTGTCTCAGGCTGCAAGCCCCAGCCACGCTTTGCGATCCCTGCCTTCAGCATCTCCCGATCCCGGCTGAGCTTGTCTACCACTCTGTTCAAACTCTGGTTTTGCTGAAGCCCTTGACCTAAATGTACTGAATCGTAGATACTTTCTGTCGCGATCGTATTGAACCGTATTAAATCGAGAATTGGTGCGCGGCAATGGCGGCTCGGCTAATTTCGATCGACCGCTGTGTATGGAACTGCGGTTTCGTTCGCTAAGTGAGCAGTGCTGGAAGGTTAGCAAATCGAGTTGGGAAGATTTTCTTCACACCATGAACACGACACTCAAATCGGCGCTGTTAACCCCGCGCGAGGCCGCCGAATTACTTGGCATCAGCTATCCAACGACGAAGCATTGGATTCTGACCGGTAAGATCAAAACCGTGAAGACACCGGGCGGTCATCACCGGATTCCAATTGCCGAGTTAGATGCTTTTTTGCCTCGGCAGCGCGGCGCGAAGAAGAACACTACCGTAAGGGTTGTCAGCGGGCGCAATCAGCTTTTGGGAAGGGTCATAGAAGTCAGGATTGATGGCCTGTTGGCCAAGATTGTGATCTCACTCGGAGAGCAGACCGTCTCGGCAATCATCACCGCAGAAGCCGCTGCCGATCTTGATTTGAAGGTCGGTGATGTCGCTATCGCGCTGATCAAATCAACAGAAGTTATGATTGCAAAGCCGTAAACACCGCCGAAGCCTGGCGACGAACTACATGTTCGCGGATGGGTCGTAGACAGACAGAAAAGATACATTAAAACCGAAGCGACCCTCGTTGCCGATACGGGAGACGAACGAGCACACGCGTGGGGAACATTCTTGGCGCCGGGAAGCAGCCACACTATTTGAAACCAACTGATGCGCATTGCCAGAGCACGCCTGGCGGATTCACATCACGGTGACTTTGAAACTATGAATTGGACAATCACTTTAATTATCGCGGCGGTCGTGGCGGTCATCTTTATGCTGAAACGCGTCGGCCAGATTTCACCCAAGAACGCACTCACGCATTTGAAAAACGGGGCGCTGGTGATTGACGTGCGAAGTCAAGGCGAATTCAACTCCGGCCATTTGCCGAACGCGATCAACATCCCGCTGGGCGAGATTGAAGCTGTCGTGCAGCGTCGAGTGAAGGATAAAAACCAAGCGCTGCTGTTGCATTGTCACAGCGGGATGCGCAGTGGTATGGCGCAGAAAAAATTGAAACGCCTGGGTTACGCCAACGCGTTCAACCTTGGTTCCTATAGCCGGGCGGCAAAGGTTGTGAGCTGCAAGGAAGCCAGTTCTATTTGAATTATGCTCTTGCATGGCTCCCAATAAGGAGCAAGGAGGCAAGCATGCCGAACACCATTGAACTCCGTGGTTTCATGCAATTGGAAGCCAATGCTGCTCGATATCGGTGCGAGCCGGGGCCGGGACTGTCTTGCGACGGATCATGAGTTGTATGTCAGGCGATTAAACACCGGAGCTTTGGCAATGTCCACGATCAATGCAAAGACAACTGCCGCAGCGAGCGTTCCGCCCACAACGAGTAATGGTAGTGGCATCATAGCAATTCCGAAGCTCGCCATGATTGAGGCAATTGACAGATCGAGCACCGAGGAAAGCACCAGCCAGATACTTGGGCAGATGGACCAGAGCCGCTGACGAGTTCGGTTGGTATAGGTCGTCGCCTGGTTCCCGAACACGATGACGACGAAGGCGAGGGTTCTCAGTGCATCGATTCCGAAACCCAGGCGGAACTTGCCAATAGCCAGCACGCCTGTGCAAAACACCAGCTCGGAGAGCCCCATAAAAATACCCGCGATGGTCAGGTTGCCGACTCGCCATGCATTGGGCTTAGGGGATGGGCGAACGTTATCCGTCGTCAAGGACATTCCCAAAAAGTCGCCGGTGATCATGATGATGACCATCAACATCGGGGTCAGGATTGCATGTCCGGTCATGATCAGGCCCGCCGCCAGGAAGAGCACCTGCACGATCTTTTTTGTAACCGAGTTCAAGGTATAGGTCAGAATGCGCTGGAAGGTTACCCGACCTTCTTTTACCGCGGCCACAACTCCCTCAAGCCCAGGCTTAGTCAGCACAATTCCTGCTGCGGACTTGGCGACGTCCGTGGCGGAGGAAACCGCAATTCCCATCTGCGCCTGGCGCAGCGCGGGCGCGTCATTGGCTCCATCGCCGCACATTCCGACAGTGTGGCCGCTCTTCTGGAACGCCTGCACGATGTGATACTTGTCCTCTGGAAGAACTCCAGCAAAGACCGCGAATTCTTCCGGGCGAACACTCTCCGCGATTGGCCCGGGCGGACAGGTAGCTCCTTCGAGTCCCACGGCTTTCGCGATGATCTCAGCAGTTGCCGGTGCATCCCCGGTCACCATCACCGTGCGCACGCCCAAGGCATACAACTCTCTAACAAGCTTCGCTGCGTCAGGGCGAGGCGGGTCGCTCAGGGCGATCAATCCCGCAAGCCGCATCGCGGTCGCCGTGCCCACAGCAACCGCCAGAACCCGGAAGCCCTTCTCTTCGAGTTGCTCGGCCGTTGCTGCGGCTGTTGGCATTGCTTCGGTGAGCTTGATGACCACTGCGAATGCCCCCTTCACAACGCGCACTGTGTTGCCCTTCGCATCAACCGCCGTGGCCTCTGACATTTTCTTCGCAGGATCGAATGGAACAAACTTGGTCAGCTTGGGCAGGTCGGTGAGTTTCGCTTTGAAGGCAGCAGTGCGAATTGCCGTGTCCACGGGATCTTGTCCGCCATCGGAACTGGCCAGAGCCGCCATCCCGAGCAAGTGTGCTTCATCGAAGCCGGTCTCGGGATGGACCGTAGTTAGCGTCAATTCGTTCAGGGTTAACGTTCCCGTTTTGTCCGAGCAGAGAACGTCCAGCGTTGCCGCCTCATCTACGGCCGACAGCCTTGTTGACAGCACACCCAGGCGCGCCAGTGCCTTTGCGCCGATCGCCGCTGCAAGCGTAAACGTAGCGGGCAGTGCCACGGGGATCGAGGCCAGAACCGCTGTCAGAACCAGAGGGACAATCTCGCCCACTGGCATCTTGCGTGCAAAGGCGTACGTCACCAGTGAGGCGATGATGAAGCCATTGAATATGGCAAGATTCCGAACCACGCGCATGACGGTTTTTTGCTGCGTGCTCTCGACGTGAGCGGTGCGGACGAGCTCCGCAGTGCGCCCAAACTTTGTGTGCGCGCCAGTTGCGGTGACGGTTGCCGTGGCTTCTCCGCGCCTCACCAGCGCCCCTGCATACGTTTGCAATCCGGCTCCGGCTTCGATCGGGACAGATTCGCCGGTGAGCATTGACTGATCGAGCAGGATCGATCCGTCGATCAACTTTACGTCGGCAGCAACTACGCCACCGAGCGACAGTTTGATCGTGTCGCCGGGTACCAGTTCAGCGGCAGGAATCTTCTTCCATGCGCCGTCACGCCGCACGGAAGCCGTCAGGGCAAGACGTGATTTCAGCGCTGCAAGCGTGGCCTGTGCACGTCCTTCCTGGATAAACCCGAGAGCAGCATTGAATACAAGAAGCCCAGCGATGACCGATGCCTCAATGTATTCGTGGAGTGCTGCCTGAAGGATGATTGCGGCTTCCAGCATCCATGGAACCGGCGCCCAGAACTTGGCCAGGGCCATACGCCACGGCTGAATCGCAGTGTCCGGCATTGCGTTTGGCCCGTACTTTGCCAGTCGCTCGTGCGCTTCATTGCTGGTAAGTCCCGGCATCCCGTCGGTTCCGGTGCTGGCAACTTTGGCACTCTCAGTCGCCGTTTGATGTGGAGTGGTTGGCATCAATCTTCCCTCGAAACGTTAGCAATCGTAGATCAATTCCCAATTGGGTGACTGAGCAAAATTGCACCTATAGATAGAGGTCATTCCAGCGGTAGCGCCTATTGAGAATGCTTTAGGCCGCGCGATGACACCCTTGGCGCATCGGATGATCGTTACGATTCAAGAAATCCTTGCCGCTATTGAGGACGTGGTTCCAGGCGGACTTTTGATTCTGCTGCCTTCCTCCGATATCGCCGAACTCTCCATGTTTCACGCAGGATTGAAACTTGCCGAAAAATCTGCCGCCTCCACCGAGGAGATCAGCGAGTTGATCGGTGGCATTCAGAGCGAAGCGCGCAAGGCGGTGGACAACATGGAGAAGAGCACGTTGATCGTTGACGAGGGGCTTACCTTAGGCAATGATCTGAGTCTCGCTCTGCGCCGGATCTCCGACGTGGTGACTGAGGTCTCCAAATCCCCCCGGGAGATCCGGGCCGCCACGAACGAGCAGTCGCACGGCTCGTCGCAGATCGCAAAGGCTACTACTCAGCTCAACGAAATCACCCACGAAATCACCTCATCTGTGGAAGCGCAGGCGGTCGGCGCGCAGGCAGTTGTCCACGCCATGGATCGCATGCGCAAGATGCTTCAGCAATCCACTTCTAGTTCCGCCGAATTGGCCGCGAGCGCCGAGCAGATGTCGAAGATGGCACGAACTTTGCTAGAATCCATGGACCGCTTCGTTCTCCAGAAGCGCGTCGAAAATCCACGGCGGCCGCTTGAACTTTGAATCCTAGATGCTGGCCGACATGCGAGGATTATCGAAGCCGATCAATGAGATGGAAACTCAATGCACAGGGGCGGGCTATTGGCTAGAATTGCATGTCGTGAAAACACCGGACTTTCAGCGCAGTACGATGAGGAATGCCATTCAAAGGTGGTGCATGTTATGCGTGGATTGTTTGCGTACCGGAAGAGGAGTTTGCACTTTATGTTGACGCACTGCGCCGGTGGCGCGCTGTTTGTTAGCGCCTTCATGCTGCAAGCTCAGGATAGGCCAACCGGAGCCCCCGTATCTTTCGGACACTCCAATCCTTTCTATGCAGTCAGCACGCTGCCATTTCACGCTCCAGCCTTCAAAAAAATCAAGAACAGTGACTTCCAGCCCGCGATCGAGGCCGGTATGGCTCAGCAGATTCAGGAGATGGAACAAATCGCCAACAACCCTGCGGCGCCAACCTTCGACAATACGCTGGTCGAAATGGAGCGCTCGGGCCAGTTGCTTACGCGGGTGATGAACGCCTTCACTCTCATCACCGGCGCCAACACCGACCCCGAGCTACAGAAATTACAGGAACTAGAAGCACCCAAGTTAGCGGCACATCAGGATGCAATCTTTTTGAACGCCAAGCTCTTCGCACGCGTAAAGAAGATCTACGAGAAACGAGCATCTCTGGGCCTTGGTGCCGAGTCGCTGCGGCTGGTCGAATTTTATTACCAGCAGTTTGTCAAAGCTGGCGCGAACCTCTCCGACGCAGACAAAGCCAAACTGAAGAAGATCAACGAGGAAGACTCGGCGTTGGAGGCAGCGTTTATAAACAAGCTGCTGGCTGCAGCTAAATCAGGAGCGTACTCGACCACCGATCCCGCTGCGCTGGCCGGGCTAAGCGATGGAGAGAAAGCTGCCGCGGCCGAAGCGGCCAGCGCGCGCAAACAGCAGGGATGGTTGCTCGCGCTGCAAAACACCACCCAGCAGCCACTGCTGGCCTCGCTGCGCAACCGTGTTACGCGTCAAGCGCTTTTCGAGATGTCCTGGAACCGCGCCGAGCATGGCGATGACAATGACACTCGTGCGGTCATCGCGCGACTGGCGCAGCTTCGTGCGCAGAAAGGCGCGCTGCTGGGCTACGCGAACTATGCCGCCTGGATGCTGACTGACCAGATGGCCAAGACCCCGGAGGCGGCCATTCAATTTGTCGAAGCATTAGCTCCCGCCGCCACTGCTAATGCCGCCCGAGAAGCTAAGGATATCCAAGCTCTAATCGACTCGCAAAAGGGAGGATTCTCCGTCCAGCCTTGGGATTGGGATTTTTACTCAGAACAAGTGCGCAAGGCCAAGTACGACTTGGATGAGTCGCAGGTCAAGCCCTACTTCGAACTGAACAACGTGCTACACAATGGTGTCTTCTACGCCGCCCACGAACTCTACGGCATCACTTTCAAGGAGCGTACGGATCTCCCCGTCTATCATCCCGACGTTCGCGTCTTTGAGGTCTTTGATGCAGACGGCTCGCCACTGGCGCTTTGGTACTTCGACTACTACAAGCGCGACAACAAGAACGGAGGGGCGTGGGAAGATGTCCTAATCAACCAGTCCCAGTTGCTGGGCACGCTGCCGGTAGTCTATAACGTCTGCAACTTCGCCAAGCCCGCTCCAGGCCAGCCCGCGCTGATCGGCTACGACGACGTAACCACCATGTTCCACGAGTTCGGCCACGGCCTGCACAGCATCTTTTCCAACGTCCGCTATCCGAGTCTTGCCGGCACCCAGGTGCCGCGCGACTTCGTCGAGTTCCCCTCCCAGTTCAACGAGCACTGGGCCAGCTATCCTGCGGTGTTCTCCCACTACGCCAAGCACTACCAGACCGGCGAGCCCATGCCTGCAGAGTTGGCGGCCAAACTCAAGAGCACCGAGAAATTCAACCAAGGCTATAAGTTGACCGAACTGCTGGCCGCGGCCGATCTCGACTTACAATGGCACATCCTTCCAGCCACGACTCCGCTACAGGACCCAGATGCCTTCGAAACAGATGCACTTCAAAAGACGCATCTGGCGATCAGCTATGTACCACCACGCTATCGTTCTAGCTACTTTCTTCATATTTGGGCCAACGGCTATGCGGCTGGCTACTACGCTTATCTGTGGAGCGAGATGCTGGACGACGATGCGTACCAGTGGTTCGAGGAACACGGCGGATTGACCCGCGCCAACGGCGACCGGTTCCGTAAGATGGTGCTTTCGCGCGGCTACACCGAGAACTTGCAAAAGCTTTACGCCGCTTGGGCCGGTCGCGAACCCAGCATCGAGCCAATGCTGAAGAACCGCGGCCTGAAGAAAGAGAGCGCAAAATAGCTAGAGCCGACTATCAGCGCACAACGTTAAGGAACCACTGCAGTCGCCTGATTGGAGTAGCTAGATTGCTCTCCGCTTGAGTTGATCGCGGTAGCAACATAGTAGTATGTGGTCCCGGCGGATACCGTGTTATCCGAGTATGTGGTGCCACTAAGAGCAGAAGTTAGCTCGGAGTAGTAACCTCCAGAGGTGGTTGACCGATAAACGTTGTAGCCCACTACGTCGCTACTGGTACTCGGGGTCCATGAGATTGATACTGAGAGCGGTGCGCTCCCTGTGCCAGTGAGTGCCACAACCTGTGGGCTAGTGCTCGCGCTGTCGGTAATTGCCACCGAACCGCTGATTGCTCCAGCTGCAGTTGGATCGAATAGCACAACAATGCTGCACTGTGCACCCGCATTCAAAGATGAGCCGCAGTTGTTGCTTTGGGAAAAGTTGGCGCTCGTCGCTATGCCGCTGATCGTGATCGTATTAGAACCTGTGTTGGAAAATGTCACTGTCTGCGAGGCACTTGACGTGTTCACCGTCTGGCCGGCGAAGGTCAGGTTGGTAGGCGAGAAGGTATCAGTGGCAGTTGGAGTAGAGCTAGTTTTAGCGGTGCCCGTTAGACTTACGCTTTGGGCGCTGCTGGTGGCATTGTCGGTGACCAACAAGTTGCCTGTACTCGTTCCGCTCGCAGTAGGGCTGAAAGTGATGGAAATTGTGCACTGTGCGCCTGCGGCCAGCGATGCGTTGCAATTGTTACTTTGGGAAAAGTTACCGCTAACAGTAATACTGCTGATGCTGATGGTTGTAGTTCCAGTGTTGGCTAGGGTCACGGATTGAGCCGCGCTCTTGGTTCCCACTGTCTGGCTCGCGAAGGTCAGTCTAGTGGGCGACAAAGTTTCGGTTCTCTTGCGATGGATCGAAGCTTGCGCACAGATAACAACGCAAAACACAATGCTGGAAAGTACAATTATTTTTCTCATTCCAGTAATAACTTATCGGAGGAGAGGTAGTTTCGGAATCCAATGGACAACCTAAGCGGCATCGCGAATCGCACTTAGAGCTAGAGAGGCTCCATGGCGTAAATACCTGATCGGCGTGCTTCTTGATTCCGCGTTATCACACTTTATGTTAGTTGCTCGGCAATGATTGGGCTACTTACGACAGCAGGCCGCAGAGTTGCACCAAAAACGGAAGGCGCACGCCATCGTAATGCAGACCAAATCGGACAGGTGGTGAAAGATGGGTAAGAAAAATGGGGCTCTCGGATTGAGAGCCCCAAAAGAGTAAGACTCGGAGTGTTAGCTTTTATTCCGGGCTCGAGACAGGCGTAGTGGGATTGTTGCCGCTCGGTTCAAGGCTATTCGGACAGGA
>Ga0181520_10009459_pt1 | contig 13450 bp, 13 predicted proteins | sample PEATcosm2014_Bin_29_FD_132451 | JGI IMG/M metagenome (GOLD analysis project Ga0181520, IMG submission 132451) | Peatland microbial communities from MTU Mesocosm Facility, Houghton, MI, USA - PEATcosm2014_Bin02_30_metaG | ecosystem: Environmental > Terrestrial > Soil > Wetlands > Peat | place...
ATGGTAGAGAAGTTCGTCAGCATGCCGCCCAGCCAGCGATTGTTCACGTAGAACTGCTCGCAGCGCTCCGCCTCTTTCTGGATAGCCGTCTGGGCCTGCTTCTTCGTACCGACGAAGAGCACGCTCTTACCCGTCCCGACGGTCTTCTGGACCGCGTCGTAGGCTTCCTTGATGGCCTGGATGGTCTTTTGAAGATCGATGATGTGGATGCCGTTCCGCTCGGCGAAGATGTACTTCTTCATCCGAGGATCCCAGCGCTTGACTTGGTGCCCGAAGTGGACGCCCGATTCGAGCAGATTCTTCATCGTGACGACTGCCAAGAGTTCCTCCCGCGGCCGGGCGCCTCGCCCGACCTCCGTCTCTGTTTCTCGCCGATCCCGCTTGGGATCGGCGGAGGATGCCGGCGCTCTCGCGCCGGTCGGCGCCGGAGGCCCATAGGAGCTGCCCGTCGCCATTATCCCTTCCCGATCGAATCAGCTCGCTGGGGAGGGAAGGCGGATACCCGCATCGAGGAGGATGACATAAAGTTCCCGCATTGGCAAGCCCACGACTCCGCTCCAGGAGCCTTCGATGCGGTCTATGAAGAATGCCCCGAGGCCTTGAATGCGATAGGCCCCCGCCACGCCCATCCACTCGCCGGAATCGAGGCAGAAACCTATCTCGTCATCGCTCATCTCCGCGAAGCGTATGGCGGAGTCGGAGCGTGAAGTCCTGACCGATCCCTTCTCCCGGTCGAGGAGAGCGATCCCCGTGCGGACGAAATGAGTCCTGCCGGAGAGGAGGCGCAGCATTCGGCGAGCGTCCTCGGCGTCCAGGGGCTTGCCCAGCGCCAATTCCCCGAAATCCGCGTCCGCGCTCGGCAGGCAGACCATGGTATCGGCGGCGAGCGCGAAGCGGAGGGGAGAAGGGAAGGAGGATCCCGCCGCGAGAGCCTTCTCCTTCGCGAGGGCGATCACTCTGTCGGCGGGAGGAAAGCCGTCGCATTCGGCTTCGTCGATCTCGGGCGCGAAGGGCTCGAAGGGAATGCCCGCATTTTCCAACAGCTCGCGCCGCCTCGGGGAGCTCGAAGCGAGAATAATGGGTTCCATGCCGGTTGGCATGATCGCTCGCGCGGCGCAGGGGCGTCAAGGAAGATCGGTCCGGCTTGACAGCGCCGGAGGACGCGTACTAGTCTGTACCGCGACCGAGCGATTAGCTCAGATGGATAGAGCGTCGGCCTCCGAAGCCGAAGGTCGCCCGTTCGAATCGGGTATCGCTCAGTATTTCAAAGCGCCGATGGCCTACACGCTCGACGCCTTTCGGGCGGATAGCGCGTCCCGGGCGTCCGCCGAGTCCTCCCAGTAACCCTGGCGATCGTAATATCTGTGCAGCCCGATCTCATACTCTCGAGTCAGCAGGGATTCCTCGGTATATTCCGGCGACCGCTTGACGGCATCCCTCGAGAGCTTGAGGGAGACCTTCGAATCGTCCCAGCTGACATTCTCGATCCATTGCGGAGAGATCAGGACTTTTTTGCCCGGCCACCAGTTCCGCGTATCTACGATAAGGTATCGGATCGTCCATGTCACGTCGTCGACGACGAAATCCTCGACGTGGCCGATCTCTCCGTCGGAGACATGGAGGTCGTACCCGGTCACGGTACAAGCGCTGCGCAAATGGCGATCCCAGGCCTTGCCTCCCGCGTTGCTTCCTCTGTTCCTTTCGGAGTCCCGCGGAATGTAGGAAGATGCTCCCCAGGTGAATGGACCGCTCCAATACGTCGGCCATCCGTAATACCCGTAGTAGTCTTCTTCGTATTGCCTCGAGACGGGCTTGTCGCTGTTAAGAGACGGACTGCCCTCGATCTGCTTCATCGTCAAGTCGACGGCGATGAACCGCTTTTCCTTATGAACCGCCGTGAGCGCATGCGGCGAGATCAGCACCTGCCTGTCGGCCAGCCAATTCCCCGTATCGGCGACGAGATAGCGAATCGTCCAGTGATGGTCGTCGAAGTAGAAGTCCTCCACCGTACCGACTTCCCCGTCGCGGCCGCGCAAGGTGAAGCCCGTCAATACCTTGATTTTATCCAGCATGCTGACCTTCCTTCCGATCGCCTGGAATCGAGCAGTCCCGGCGAATCAACTCTGCCAAAGGATACGGGCCGACTCGAGCTGGATCGACAGCCCGGCGTGCCGGGGCATCAATCGCGCCGAATAGTCCTCGGCCGGGCGCGCCGCGCTCAGCGTCGCGCCATATGCGAAACCTCGCGACGGCTCGGGCAGCTTCCGCCCGGGTTTCATCTCCTCCCGAACCGATTCGCCGCCGGCGATCCCTTCCGCGTAGAGCTCGACTCGCAGCGATTCGGGGTCGAGATCGCCCGGGAACACGTCGACTTCGAACACGTGATATCCCGCCTTCGTTTCTATACGCATGCCGCCGAATCGCAGCGAGTCCCACTTCCGGTCTATCTCGGCCAGCCACTCGGCGAGACGGCTGCCCGCCGCGCCCTTGTCGGCGGCTCGCTCGCGGTAGGAGGCCGCTGCGGGAAGGTAGTAGCGCTCCGTGTACTCGCGCACGGCGCGGTCCGCGGAATAGCGGGCCGTCAACTGGGCCATGCTATCGCGCATCCGCGCAACCCATGCGGCGGGAATGCCGTCCGGGCCGCGGGCGTAGAATTCGGGGACCACCTTCCGCTCAAGAAGGCCGTAGAGATCGTCGGCTTCGGCGGCGTCCCAGGCCGGATCGTCGCCGTGCTCCTTGCCGTCTCCCAGAGCCCAGCCCAGCTCGGGGCGATACGCCTCCGCCCACCAGCCGTCCAGTTCCGAAAGGTTGATGCCTCCGTTCACGAGGACTTTCATGCCGCTCGTACCGCTGGCTTCCCAGGGCCGCCGCGGCGTATTGATCCAGACGTCGACGCCCTGCACGAGGTGCTCGGTCAACAGCATGTCGTAGTCGCTGAGAAAGATCGCGTGGCGACGAACTTCGGGCCGCCGGATGAACGCGATCCATTCGTGTATCAAGGCTTGCCCCACGGCGTCGGCCGGATGGGCCTTGCCGGCGATGACGAGTTGCACCGGGCGCTCGCGATCGGATAGGAGACGAAGGAGGCGCTCCGGGTCGTGCAGGAGCAAATTCGGCCGTTTATAGGCCGCGAAGCGACGCGCGAAGCCCAAGGTCAAGGTCTCGGGGTCGAAGAGCCGCTTCGCGGCCTCGACCTCCTCCTGCGGCGCGCCCGAGGCGGCCAGCTGCATGGACAATCGATCTCGGGCATAGTCGACCAGCGATCGACTGGCCGCGAGCCGGAACCCCCAAAGCTTGGTATCGGGGATCCGTCGGATATCGTCCCCTAAATCCTTCCCGGATCCCAGCCAGGCGCCTTTCCCGCAGGCCTCGGTCCAGAGGTCGTCGGCCGGGACCGAGTCCCAGGTCGGCATATGCACTCCATTCGTCACATACCCGATGGGCACCTCGTCCGAGGGCCAGCGGGGGAAGAGAGGCCCGAAGAGGCGGCGGCTCACTTCCCCGTGGAGGCGGCTCACGCCGTTGACGGCTCCGCTGCCTCGAATCGCCAAATAGGCCATGTTGAAGGCCTCGGCGTCGTCGTTCGGATCCTGTCGTCCGAGGGCCAGGAGATCCGGGAGCGAGATGCCGAGCTTTTCCCGCGCGTAACGACCGAGGTACTGCTCGATGAGGGCGGGCGAGAAACGGTCGAAGCCGGCGGCCACCGCCGTGTGCGTAGTGAATAGGTTGCCCGGACGGGTGACGGTCAGGGCGGCCTTGAAGGACAGGCCGGTCTCCAGCATGAAGCTCCGCGCCCGCTCCAGCACGGCGAAGGCCGCATGCCCCTCGTTCAAGTGGCAGAGCTCCGGCCTGAGGCCGAGCGCGTCGAGCAGCCGCCACCCGCCTATCCCGAGCAGGATCTCCTGCTTGAGGCGCAATTCCGGCCCGCCGCCGTAGAGCTCGCTCGTTATTCCCCGATTGACCGGGTAATTCGCCGCGTCGTTGCTGTCCAGAAGGTAGAGTTTGGCTCTGCCGACCTGGACTTGCCAGGCGCGCAGCCACACCGAGTAGCCGGGCAGGGCTATCTCCAGGCGAAGCCATTCGCCGTTCGCCTGCCGCAAAGGAGAGATCGGCAGCTGGCCGGGGTCGTTGTAGGGGAAGAGAGCTTCCTGATCTCCGTTCTTGTCGATCGCCTGGCGGAAATAGCCTTGCTGGTACAATAGGCCCACACCGACTACGGGTACCCCGAGGTCGCTGGCCGCCTTGAGCTGGTCGCCGGCCACGTTGCCTAGTCCGCCCGAGTAGATGGGCAAAGCTTCGCCCAGCATGAACTCCATGCTGAAATAGGCGACGCAGCCCAATGGCGAGTCGGGGTGATTTTCCTGGAACCACGCGGGCGCTTCCAAAGCTTGCCGCCGCGCCAGCACCAAATCTTCGATCATTTTGCGGGACGGAGGATCGGCCATCAACCCCTCGATCCTCTCGCGCGAGGCAGTCTGCAGGACCACCCATGGGTTGTGCGTTATTTCCCAAAGTCCGGGATCGAGGCGCCGCCATATTTCATCGGTGGCGTGATTCCACGACCAGCGCATATTCAGGGCCAGCTCGGCGACGGAGGAGTAACCGTCTATCGCGTACCGACTGACGCCGCCGTCGTCGGCGAGCATTTCAATCGGGGATTTCAAGTTCCCGCGGCTGGAGACTCGAGTGCTCATTGGAATAGGTTACGGAAGAAGCCCGGGGTTTTCTGTACGAAAGCGCACAGAGGGATCGGCGCGCCGGCCACATCAGTCGTAACGGGCAAGAAGCAGCACTTCCCTGAGCCTGAATCGCTTGCCGGTCATGAGTATCCCCACTTTGAATATTTTGGCCGAAAGCCGGATTATCCCGATCGCGGCGGCGACGGTGAGGGCGACGCTGAGCAGGATTTCCCAACCCCGAGCCGCCCCGACCGAGATGCGAAGGAACATGACGATCGGCGCCGTCAGCGGGAAAAAGGACAAGGCGACGGCCAAGGGCGAGCGCGGCGCCATGAGGATCGGGGATATCATCACGAGGGGAATCGCGAGGAACGCGATCAAGGGCCATGCGAACTGGCCGAGCTGCTGCTCATCCTGGGCGGAGGCGCCGAGGGCGGCGTAAACCGAGCAGTAGAGGAAGAAGGCGAGGACGAAGAACAGCACGAGGTAGGCGAGCATGCCGCTCGAGAGCCCTGCGCCTACGTCGAGGCCGAGCCGCGGACCGAACAGCTTCATCGCCGCCGCGCTTATCGTGACCCATATCCCATACTGAAGCAGGCTTGCCATCGACTTCCCGAGGATCTTCCCGAACAGAAGATCCATCGGCCGCACCGAGGACAGCATGATCTCCACCGTCTTGCTCGTCTTCTCCGCGAGCACCGACCTTCCGATGGCCTGGCCATAGAGCAGAACCGTCATGTAAATGAGCATCGAGAGCGTCAGCCCGGTCATGAGGACCGCGACGAAATTCGAATCCTTCGTCTTTCCGCTTCGGGAGAGCCGTCGCTCTTCGAAGGACGGCGAGCGCGCAAGGGAAGCGACCTGCGAAGCCGGGACCCCCGCCGCCACGAGCCTGCGCGCGACGATGGCCGGGCCGATCACGCTTTGCAGAAGGCCCATCACGCGGAAATCCGCGGCGTTCCTCGACACGTACTCCAATTTATCGATTCGGGAAAGGTCGGAGGGCAATGCGAGATACCCGTCGAAGGTCCCCGCGAGAACCTGGGCATCCAGCGATTCGGGGGATCCGGGGACGGAGCTGACCTCGACTCCCGACGGCCGCAAGGCGGGGGCGATCTCCCGGGCGAACTGCGGATCGGCTCCGAGCAGCGCGATCTTCGTGGGCGCCCCGCCCATAGCTCCTCCCGAGGCGGAGAGAATGCCGGGCAGGACGGCTACCGCGGCGATGAGGAAGGGCCCGAGGATCGTCAGGACAATGAAGGCCGTGTTCGCGACGGTGAGCCTGAACTCCATGCGAATGACCTTTCCGAGCTTTCCCAAGCTAGCCGCCGACGAGTTTCACGAAGATATCGTGCAGGGAGGGCGCGACCACTTCGAATCTGCGTATCGCGACTTGGCCGACGAGAAGCTTGAGGAGGGCCTGAGGGCTGGCGCCCTCCGCGAGCTCCAACTCCACCCACCGAGGGAAGCGGGAAAGGTTGCTTACCATTCCCGAAAGGGAGCCGAAATCGATGCTGCCGTCGAACTCCACTGCGACGGTATTGCGTCCATAGCGCGCCTTGATGTCGGAAAGCGAACCGGAGATCACCTCGCGGCCATGGTCGATGACGAGGAGCCGCGAGCAGATCCTCTCCGCGACTTCCATATTATGGGTGGAGAAGAGGATCGTCTTGCCCCTGGACTCGAGTTCGAGGATCGCCTCGCGCAGCGAGTCTACGCTCACCGGGTCGAGCCCCGAGAAGGGCTCGTCGAGGAAGAGGAACTCGGGATCGTGGAGCACCGTGGCGATGAATTGCACCTTCTGGGCCATGCCCTTCGAGAGGGCCTCGGGGGTGCTGGTCTTCCATTCCTTCAGGTCGAAGCGATCGAGCCATAGGTCGAGCCTTTTCAGCGCCGTGAATCTGTCGGTATTCTTGAGACTGGCGAGGTATAGGAGCATCTCGTCGATCTTCACCTTTCGATAGAGACCTCGCTCTTCGGGAAGGTATCCGATGCGATCCTTGTCGGATTCCCGCAGCGGCCTTCCATTGAAAAGTATCGATCCGGAATCCGGCTTGAGAATGTTCATGATCATCTTGATCGTCGTGGACTTGCCGGCTCCGTTGGGACCCAATATCCCGAAGATTCCCCCCTCTTTAGTCGAAAGCGAGAGCTCGTCCACGGCCTTCACCTGGCCGAAGTTTTTGCGTACCTTCCGCAATTCGATCATCGAGGGCTCCGGGAGTCGGAAACCTCAGAAATGCGCACGCAGTCTCGGAACGATGCCATATAGGTCCGCGCTGACTGGCTGGATGCCTTCCGTCACCTTAGATGGCGCCTTCCTGGGCGGGTGACCAGCGAGACGACCACGAGAACCAGCCCGATTACCAGGACCACATGGATAAAGCCGCCCAATGTAAACGAACTCACGAGCCCCAGCAGCCACAGGACCAGGAGGATGATACCGACGACGAGTATGGGATTGTACATGTCAAGCTCCTTCCTCTTCGAGGATTACCTAAACGCGAATGCCTGAGCTATGCTTAAATCAACACGATCACGATAATCACGATCAGCACGATGCCGAGAATCGCTAACAGACTCATTTTATCCTCCTTTTGATCCCCACCTATCATCAGAATACGGAGAAATCCGGGATCTCTCTGTGCGGTAGTGAACGTAAGACGCCAAGCTTCCCGAATTATCCGACCGCGAATAGCGCTTGAAGCGCCTATCTGTGCGTTATCGAACGGATGCCCGGCGCGGACGGCAGTAAATACTAGACAAGCCTTGGGCTATGTCTTTCCATCGCAGTCTTTCTCAGAGGGAATCATGAAAAAGAATATTTCTATCATTGCGACCATCGTGCTGGCCGTTGCGGCGGCCTTGGTCTCCGGGTGCAGCCTGGTCAATTCGGCGTCCACCGATCCCATCGTGGGCACCTGGCAGCAAACCCCGAGCTTCGCCACCACGCTTCAGTTCACCGAGAGCCCGAATACCTACGCCTATACGACGGGGATCGTCCAGACTAACTCCGGAACTTGGTCGAAGAGCGGCAACACCTATACGCTCACCGGAGCCATATTGGGCATCATCGGCACTTCGTCCGTCATCACCCCAGTTTTCAGCAACTCCGACACGACCTTCGCCTACGTGGACAGCGGCAACATCCTGGAGATTTACAACAAAAAATAGGGGATCGAGAGACCGAGCGCCGGGCGCAGGATGTTTGCACAATAGATGAATCCGACCGGTGACAACTTCTCCCTTTGGTATTACACTTTACCGAGGGAGGGTGTGCTATGGCCTTATCGCGGCTCTGCGTCGTCCTTGCGCTGGCCCTCGCGGGGGTCGGCCTCAATGCCGAGACTCCGAAACAGATGAGCGTCGTCGTCAAGACCACCCAGGTCCGATCGGCCGCGAGCTATCTGGGAGGCGTACTCGGGACCCTTTCCTACGGCGACCGGGTCGACGTCCTCGAAAAGCAGAATGACTGGGCTCGCGTCAAATTGGCGGCCACCGGCCTATCCGGCTGGACCAACCTGACCGCCCTGACCGAAAAGAACATCGTCCTTAGCTCGGGATCGGGAAATGTCAGCCAGAATGCCTCTTCCGGCGAAGTCGCGCTCGCCGGCAAGGGCTTCAACGAGCAGATCGAGACGCAGTACAAACAGGACGGCAAGCTCGACTATACATGGGTGGATGCCATGGGCAAGCTGGCTCCCGCGCCGGAGGCCGTCCTGGCCTTCCTCTCGGCCGGGGGGCTCAATGGCGGAGGCGCGCAATGAAAAGGCTGAAGCTCACTCGCTATATTTTTCCCTTTCTCCTCTTGGTCGGCTTATTTCTCCTGAGGGCGAGCGCCCAGGGCCTGTTCGGCCAGCTCGGTCAGTCCGCGACCGGCGCATTGCAGGGCGCCGGAGTCATCAACCAAGACCAGAAACAGGCGATCGACCAGGGTGCCCAAGCCGTCGGGAAGAGCTTTGAGGACATCACCCCGGAGCAGGAGTACTATATCGGCCGCGCCGTAGCCGCGACCCTCCTCATGTCGCGCAAGGTCTACGATGTGCAGAAAGTGACCGACTATCTCAATCTCCTGGGCACGAGCCTCGCCGAAGCCTCCGACAAACCCGAAACCTTTGGAGGGTACCACTTCCTAGCCATCGACTCCGACGAGATAAACGCCTTTTCCTCGCCGGGCGGGCTCGTGCTGGTGACGCGAGGGCTGCTGCGCTGCGCCCAGAACGAAGACGAGGTTGCGGCCATACTTGCGCACGAGGTTTCCCACGTCGCGCGCCAGCACGGCCTCAAAGCCATAAAGAAGGACCGCCTGACTAAGGCGGTGATCGGCGTTGGAAACGCGGCCGCCCAGGTGCTCGGCCCCAAGGAACTCCAGGAGCAGACCGCCACCTTCAAGGACTCGGTCGGCGACATCTCTTCAACCATCGTGAATTCAGGCTATTCGCGGAAAACGGAGTTCGAGGCCGACGCGACCGCGCTCGGGATCATGAAACGCGTCGGCTACGACCCCCGCGCTCTCGTGGCCCTGCTGAAGGTCATGAAGGTTCGGCTCAAACCGGGAGGGAACGATTTCGCGAAGACTCATCCCGACCCCCTCGATCGAATAAAGCAAATCGAGAAAGCGCTCGCAGGCTATGCGTCCCCGGCGCCGCCGGCGGCCGTTCTCGCAGCTCGCCAGTCACGCTTCCAGGACGCCCTGTCGGGAATCTGAGCGTGAGCGCGAAATCCAGAGCCCTGCCGCGCCCTCTCCGGGCTTCCGTCGCCGGACTCGCGGGGATAGCGCTTTCAGTCGCGCTTTGGCAATTCGGCATCCTGGACGGCTTCGAGGCAAGTACATGGGACGCGCGCGAGCGATTCTTCGCCCGCCCAGACCGCGCCGACCCGAGGGTGGTTACGATCCTCCTCGACCAGGCGAGCCTGGACTGGGTCAAGAACGAAGACGGCCTAGGCTGGCCTTGGCCGCGCGAGCTCTACGGCGCCATCGTGGATTTCTGCCGCCGCGGAGGGGCCAAGGCCCTCGTCCTGGACGTCCTTTTTACGGAAGCCTCGTCCTATGGCGTTTCCGACGACCAGCGACTCTCCGAAGCGATCCGATCAAACGGCGCCGTGTGCGGCGCGATGGTCCTCGGTTCCAAGATGGCTGATACGGCGGCCTGGCCAGCGGCGATTCCCCGGCCCGGCCTGTCCATTCAAGGGCTGGACGACTGGATCGGACGCTCTCATCCGCGCGACCTGGACTTTCCGCGAGCGCAATTCCCCATCCCCGAGCTCGCCTCGACGCTCAGGATGCTCGCAAATACCGACATCCCGCCCGACAAAGTGGATGGCGTGTACCGCCGCGCGCCGCTGTTCAGCCGCTTCGACGGTCAGGTCCTTCCTTCCGAGGCGCTCGGCGCCTACCTCTTCGGCGAAAATGGCGAGCACCGCATGAGCATCTCGCCCGGAGCCTTGGTGATCGACGGAAAGACCGTCCCCATCGACTCCGACGGACGGGCGCTCTTGCGCTTCCGCGGACCGAGCCTCACCTACCGGAGTTACAGCGCCCAATCGATCATCCAGTCGGAGCAGCAGCTGCTGGAAGGGAAAAGCCTCAACCTCGATCCGGCCTCGCTGAAGGGCGCCTACGTCTTTTTCGGGTTCACCGCCTCGGGCCTGTTCGACCTCAAGCCGACCCCGATGTCGGGGTCGTATCCGGGCGTCGAGGTCAATGCGACGATGCTCGACAACCTGCTCTCCTCCGATTACGAGCGCCCCGTTCCGGATTGGGCGAAACTGGCGATCATCGTCGTGCTTTCGGCCCTCGCCGCCTTGGCCGTTACGAGGGTCGCGGGGGCGATCGGCAACGCCATCGTCTACCTCGTCTTCGTTCCGGTTGCCCCGGTTCTCGGTTTTGCGGCGTATGGGCTGGGCTTCTGGATGCCGATCGTCGCGGCCGAGGTGGCCGTGCTGGCTTCGCTCGTGGGCTCGAGCCTTCTGAATTACGCGACCGAGGGTCGACAGAAGCGCTACATCAAGAGCGCGTTCACGCAATACCTCAGTCCCGCGGTGATCGAGCAGCTCATCGCCCACCCCGATAAGCTCGAGCTGGGCGGAGAGCGCCGGGATCTCACCATCTTCTTTTCGGACATCCAGGGCTTCACGGGAATCTCCGAGGCGCTGAGCCCGGAAGAGCTTACGGCGCTGCTCAACGATTATCTCACGGCCATGGTGGACATCATCCAGGACGAGGGAGGAACGATCGACAAATTCGAGGGCGACGCCATTATCGCCTTCTGGAACGCCCCTATCGACCTGCCCGATCACGCGCTGCGGGGGGTCCGCGCCACTCTGCGATGCCAGAGAGCCCTAGCGGAGCTGCGCCCCGCCTTCAAAGCGAAGATCGGCAAGGAGATGTATATGCGCGTCGGCATGAACTCCGGCCCGGCCGTGGTGGGGAACATGGGATCGAGGACGCGCTTCGACTACACCATGCTCGGCGACGCGGTCAATCTCGCCGCGCGACTCGAGGGAGTCAACAAACAATTCGGCACCTATACCATGATATCGGCGGCTACGCTCGGGCTGATGGGCCCGGGATTTCCCACCCGCGAGCTTTCGCGAATAGCCGTCGTGGGGCGCAAAGAGCCTGTCACCGTCTTCGAGCCGATGTACCCCGACGAGTACGAGACTCGCAAACCGATCCTGGATATTTTCGCCCAAGGACTCTCGCTCTACTACGAAGGACGATTCGAGGAGGCGGGGGCCCTGTTCGACTCGATCGCCGACAAGGATCCTCCTGCCGCGCGCTACGCGGAGCGATGCCGGGAGCTTGCCCGGACAAGACCCGAAGGAGAGTGGAATGGCGTTTGGATTATGACATCTAAGTGACGGCCCCGGAAGGCCACCCTAGTAGAGGTAGTCCGGGCTTATGCGTGAATGAAAAAACAGACATGCGAAGTAGGGGAGGGCGCCCTTCCGAGCCGCACAAGCGTCGGATACTCAGGCGAAGAGATCGACATTCCTCCCGGATTCATCGGCCGGCTCCGGCGCCCGAGCCGCTTCGCTCTCCTGTTCCGGCTCCCTGGGAGCCGGCGGAGGGGAAACAGGCGGGACGACGTAATCGTCGACCGAACCGACACTGCTCGTGTCCATATCAGCCTCCTACCCATAATGTACTGTCATCACGGGTATTTTACAATTACGCGCCAAGACCGGATCCGCCTGGTCTCGGCCTTGAGCCCGGGCGAAGCTTATTTGTTCCCCGAATTGCTCTTCGCCTCGTATGTAGAAAGTTCCATCATGGTGGCCTTGGCCAGATCCTGCACTTTTCTGATATAGCTTCCCTTGGTGAATTTCAGGAGAGTGTTCGACACCAGGCCCCAATCGCTGATGCCGGGGGATTTCTTCGCGAGATCGGAGAAGGCGAAGATGGTATATACGGCCAGTCGATCCTCCGACATCCCGACGTTGTCGAAATGACTGACGGAATCCGCGATCGCATGGACGACCTCGTCGTTGTCGTTGAAGCCGATCTTCCCGAGAGAGCGTATAGCCTCCGCGAGGACCATCGGATCCTCGGTCCGACTGTTGTGAAGCACTTCGACCAGGGCATCCTTGGTCTCGACCGAAGGGAAGCTGCCGAGCAATATGCAGGCCTGGCGCCGGATATTGGGGAAATTGTTCGTCGCGACGCCTAATCCCGCCGAGCGAGCCACGAGGTCGTTGTCCTCGAGGACGAGGTATTGAAGCGAGCTGCGGATCTCTTCATTATTCCTGCCCGCATCCGATGCCCTCGTGGCCAAATCGAGAGCGAGCTGCTTCCCTTCCAAATCATCGCCGCGAGCCAAGTCATGCACCATCTGCGCTTCGGCGGACTCCTGAAGATATGCCTCTTCCACCGTTTTCTCGCCGCTTTTCGGCTGGGCCGGCTTGGCCTGCGCGGCTGGCGTCGTCGCCGCCTGCGCCGCGACGGCCGAGATCGAAGCGATCGCGATCGCGGCCGTCAGAGCCGCGCGGATTGCAAGTTTCATCATTACCTCCCGATTCCTATTTTCCAGGTATCGCCATGCTTTTCGAGCAGATAAAGGATATTCCGGTCGCCTTTGGGGCCCAAAGTGATCGCCTTGATGAGATTCTCGTCGACGAATTCTATGTCGTCTACTTTATCGTTCTGACGGGAAGGATACACGACATTGATGAAATAGTCCTTGAGCGTCTGTAATTTTATTCCCTTCCCTTTGATTACGGGATATTCAGAGTATTGCATGAGGATCGCGGGATCCGAATAATGCCCTATGTAATCGTCGGTCAGATTGGAAAGCCATGCATCGTAGTCCTGGCGCCGGATGATCTGGTTCAGCGAATCGATGAACGAGCGGACGTCGACAATGGTCGCGTCCTTTACCGCCTCGGTGACCGCCGAAGGGTCGAAGGCGGGGCTCGGGGCCGCCACCTGAGCCTTCGCGGGGCCGGGCGACTGCCCGACCGCAGATTTCGGCTCTACCGCAGGCTTCGGAGAGCCTGCGCAGGACGCCGCGATAAGCGCCGCGGCCAATGCGGCTACCATTAACGGAACCCTTCGGCTGGACCCAAACATGCAATCATTCTACAGCGTATATGGATAAATGTCAAAAGCGCCGGAATCCAGCTAGCTGATTTTTATTGAACGACACCCCATTTCGTTGTATTATGGCGCCAATAAATTGGAAAGCGCGGGGGCTCTCGCGAGCCGAGCGAGCTCCCGCCTCCTCGATGAGGTACTAATGAAGGACATCGCAGCGCTTCACCGGGCTGAG
>Ga0181520_10009461_pt1 | contig 13449 bp, 11 predicted proteins | sample PEATcosm2014_Bin_29_FD_132451 | JGI IMG/M metagenome (GOLD analysis project Ga0181520, IMG submission 132451) | Peatland microbial communities from MTU Mesocosm Facility, Houghton, MI, USA - PEATcosm2014_Bin02_30_metaG | ecosystem: Environmental > Terrestrial > Soil > Wetlands > Peat | place...
GCGTCGCTGGCGCTTCAACTGCGCGCCATGGCGCCGCTGCTGGTCGCCGCCGAGTCGGAAACCGAGGTGGGCGATGTCGCCGCCGATCTGAACGGTCTGCTTCATCAGTTCGATTCCACGATCGCCCGGCTTGGCCGCGATTCTCGCGGTTCCGACGATGCCGCCCAGTCCTTCGACGTCCGCGCCAAAGCATTGGTGCAGGCGGTCGAGTCGCTTGAAACGGACGTCCGTCGCCGCGCCGTGCTGGCCAACAATCTCGCCGCGGTGACGGCGCGTTCGGCGCTGGCCTATCACCGGTTCGACAAGGCGGCCAAAGCGCGTGGCGGGGCCGGGGTCGGCCAGGTCGGCGCCTTGTGCAGCAATCTGGCGCAATATATCGCCGATGGCGCGTCGGCTCCCGCCCTGCTCATGGAAGGGAAGTTTCTGCTGCTCTATCGCGCGGTCGTCCGCGAGGCGATGCCGAAAATCGATTCTCTTCCCGCCGAGGATGCCGAGCTTGCCGCGCGGGCCCGGGAGCTGATCGCCTTCGGCGCCGGCGACAATGGCGTGTTTGCCCTGCGCCGCAATTTTCTTCAGGCGCGCGAAGCGGAACGACTGGCGCTCAAAGTCACCACGGAAGCGGCTGACCGTCTGGTCAACGATACCGGAAAAGCGGTGACGACGGTCAAAGGCCAGGTCGAGAGCGAATCGGACACCGCGGCGCATGTTCAGTATACCGGCAGCCTGTCCCTGGCGGTGCTCGCCGTCGCTTCGGTGATCATTTCCGTGTTCTTCGGTCTTGTCGTCGTGCGGCGCGGTATCGTCAATCGGCTGACCGGGCTCGCCGACGCCATGTTGGCCATCGCCCGCAAGGAACTCGACCATCCGATCGATGCCGGCGGCGATGACGAAATTTCCGAAATGGCCAGCGCCCTGGTGGTGTTTCGCGACACCAGCCGCGAGGTCGAGGAGGCGCATGCGAAGGTCGAAGCCGAACGGGTGCGCGCCGCCCGGGACCGCCAGGCCGACATGCGCAAACTGGCGGCCGACCTCGACGCCTCGGTGGCGGACATCGCCAGCAATTTGTCGTCCAACGCCGACATCATGCACGGTCTGGCCGACGCCATGTCGAACGCCGCCGACAAGAGCCGCAACAACGCCGACGAAGCGGCGCTGACCGCCGAACAAACCAACGGCAATGTCAGCATGGTCGCCGCGGCGACACAGGAATTGTCGAGCGCGATCACCGAAATCTCTCGCCAGATGGTGTTGTTCAACGATTTTTCGAGCCGGACCATCGAAGAGGCGACGAGAACCGACAAGGCGGTGGCGTCGCTCATGTCGATCGTCAATGAAATCGGTACGGTGGCCGAGTTGATCAACGCCATCGCCCGCCAGACCAACCTGTTGGCGCTGAACGCCACCATCGAGGCGGCGCGCGCCGGCGAACACGGCAAAGGCTTCGCCGTGGTCGCCCAGGAGGTGAAGCGATTGGCGACGCAGACGGCGACGGCGACCGGCGAGATCGAGCAACGGACGCGCGACATCGAGAGCGTTACCACCGGCGTCGCCGACGCGGTGCGCAGCATCCTTAAAACGATGGGCAATGTCGGATCCCTGAGTATCGGACTGGCGTCCGCCGTCGAGGAGCAGAGCGCCGCCACCCACGAAATCGCCCGCAATATCGACGAGACGGCACGGGGCACCGGGGAGCTTTACCAGGTCCTCCAGATGCTGAGTGCATTGGCGAAGGATGCGGCAACCGGCTCCATGCGGGTGCTGGGCGCGTCCTCCGACGTGTCAAATCTGATCGACACCCTGCGCGCCAGCATCGACCAGGTGGTAACCCGCCTGCGCGCCGACGCCGAAGCGGCGGAGTCGTCAGGCGGCGCGCACGCCCTGTAGGAATTCGCTGACCACTTCCCTCAGGTCGAGGGCTTCCTGCGACAGGGTGCGGGCCGATGACAGAACCTGCGATGCCGCCGATCCGGTCTGCGCGGCGGCTTCACTCACCCCGCTGATGGTCGACGCCGCCCTTTGCGTGCCCCGCGTCGCCTGGTCGACGCTGCGAGCGATTTCCGACGTCGCCGCGGACTGTTCGTCCACGGCTGAGGCGATGGCGGAGGCGATGTGGTTGATTTCGTCGATGCGCCCGACAATGGCGTTGATCGCGGAGACCGCATCCTGCGTCGCCGCCTGCACGGCGCCGACCTGCGCCGAGATTTCGCCGGTGGCGCGCGCCGTCTGATTGGCCAGGCTCTTGACCTCGTTGGCGACGACGGCGAAGCCCTTGCCGGCGTCGCCGGCCCGGGCCGCTTCGATGGTGGCATTTAGCGCCAGCAGATTGGTCTGGCTGGCGATGTCATTGATCAGGTTGACCACTTCACCGATGCGCGCCGAACTTTCGGCCAGCCCTTTGACGGTGGATGTGGTTTTGCTCGCTTCTTCCGATGCCGACTGCGAGATGCGACTCGACTGCGCCACCTGCCGGCCGATCTCGGCGATCGAGGCGGACAGTTCCGCCGCGGCGCTGGCGACCGAGCGCACGCTGCCGAACGCTTCTTCGGTCGCCGTGGCGACAGTGGCGGCCTGATGATTTGTTTGCTCGGCCGTGCTCGACATGGCCTGCGCGGTCACTTCGAGTTCGATGGCGGCGCCGGAGACCTCCTCCATCGCCAGGCTCACCGACTGGTCGAACCCGGCGGTCAGCGACTCGATGAGACGACCGCGCTTTGCCGCCGCCCGGTGCTCCAACTCCTGTTCGGCGGTCAGCTGTTCGGCGCGGATGCTTTTTTCCTTGAACACCTGGACGGCCTTGGCCATTTCGCCGATTTCGTCGGAGCGTTGGGCGCCGGGGATATCGACCGAATGGTCTCCTCCCGCCAATTGCCCCATGGTGGCGGTGATTTGATTGATCGGCCAGGCGACCGACGCATTTACCATATGCACGGCGAGGAGGAAACTCAGGGCGCCCGCCGCCAGGATCGACAGCGTCACCCAGAATTTCGCTGTCTCCAGCGATTTGAAGAACAATTTTTGCGGATAGCCGACAAACAGGGCGCCGACGACCTCTCCCGTCTTGTCGACGATCGGGTCATAGGCTGTCACGTAGGGCTCGCCCAATATCTCGGCGACGCCGCGAAACGGCCGATGCCGGGAAAAGATCGAGTCGTAGGCGGCATTCCGGGCCAGGGTGGTGCCATCGGCGCGCGCGCCGTCGGCTTTCTTGATGGTGGTGGCAACTCGAACATCCATGGCGAAAATCGTCGCCGCGCCGCCGGCCAATTCGACGATCTTGTCGACCGCGGCGCTGTTGGCGTTCAACCGGACGTCGCCCGCCCATAAGACGCCGTTCTCGATCCGATAGTCCTGGCCGTGGCGGCCGACCTCGTTCCATGCGACCCGCATGCCGGTGTCGAGGGATTGACGCGCGTTCGCCTCGCCTTCGCGATCGAGGATGACCAGGATGGCGATGGAGACCGCCACGGCGATGAGAACCGAATTCAGCAGCACGAGCAGGACGAGCCGCGTCGTCACGCGCGGCCGAAGAACGCTGAACCCCATCGCATACCCCCCAAATTACCCAGCGGGGATCACCCGAATGGTCGGGCGCATCGCCCTGGCACCGGGTCAGAATATTGAATGTTGAGAACAATTGAAAGAGCAATCTGGAATTGTTCATAAGTGTTGCATTAATGTGAAGTGCAATTAACAAGAATGCGTCCAAGTATAACCAATAATATTTGGTGGTTCCAACGGCAGGCGTGTATTTGATAACTGTTCAATATGATCGGTATGACAAAACACACGGTGTTTAGTTGTATATGTTATTCCAACATATTGTGCATTTGTTAATGACGTGAATGTCTTTGCATTCCGCCGCAAGTGGCTTGCGGCGGTTGTCCCGACAAAATGGCGGGTTCAATCCAACCCGACCAGATCGCGGGCGAACAGCGTCGGATCGAAGGGGCGCAGATCGTCGATGCCCTCGCCGACACCGATGGCGTGCACCGGCAGGCCGAATTTCTCGGCCAAGGCGACCAGGACGCCGCCCTTGGCCGTGCCGTCCAGCTTGGTCACCACCAGACCGGAGACGTTGATCATCTCCTTGAACACCTCAACCTGGCTGTGGGCGTTCTGGCCGACCGTGGCATCCAGCACGAGGATCACGTCGTGCGGCGCGCTGGCGTCGAGTTTGCCGATGACTCGCGCCATCTTGGCCAATTCGGCCATCAAGCCGGCCTTGTTCTGCAGCCGACCGGCGGTGTCGATAATGACGACGTCGTCGCCGCGGCGCTTTGCCTCGGCCAGCGCATCATAGGCGAGCCCCGCGGCGTCGGCGCCCTGTTCGCGGGCGAATACCGGGCAGCCGGCGCGCTCGCCCCAGATCTTCAACTGTTCGACGGCGGCGGCGCGGAAGGTGTCGCCGGCGACCAGGCTGACGGATAGACCATCCTCACGCAGGGTGTGGGCGAGCTTGCCGATGGTGGTGGTCTTGCCGCTGCCATTGACGCCGACCATCAGAATGACGTGGGGTCGGTTGGCGCGGTCCGGCACCAGGGGCCGCGCCACCGGCGCCAGCACCTGGGCGATGTCGTCGGCCAGCACGCCGCGCACTTCCGCCTCGTCGATCTCCTGGTTGAACCGGTTCTTGGCCAGACGCGCCGTAACGCGCGAGGCCGTGGCGACGCCGAGATCGGCGCCGATCAGCAAGTCTTCCAATTCATCGAGAAGTTCGGCGTCGAGTTTGCGCTTTTTCAGCAGGTCATTGAGGCCTTTGCTCAGGCGCGATGCCGAGCGGCCGAGTCCCGACCGTACTTTGGCCAACCATCCGTCCTTCATTGGACCGGCGTTCCCCGAAGACGGCCCTGGTGATCGGTACCGGTCAGCCGCACGGCGACGACACGGCCGATCGCGCCGTCGCCGTCGAGGCTGACCGGAAGGTAGTGTTCCGACAATCCTTCGCCATCCCTCTCGACCAACACCTCGGCCCGCGTTCCGATGCGCGCGGCGACAAAGCGGTCCATCGCCGCCTTGCCTTTGGCGCGAAGACGGCCGGCCCGCTCGTGGACAACCGGGCCCGGCAGGTGCCGCATGCGCGCCGCCGGCGTCCCCGGTCTCGACGAGAAGGGGAAGACATGCAGGTGGGTCAAACCGGCGTCGTCGACCAGGGCCAGCGACCGTTCGAACATGGCGTCGGTCTCGGTGGGAAACCCGGCGATGATATCGGCGCCCAGCGCCACGTCGGGCCGCCGCGCCCGCAACCGCTCGGCCAAGGCGATGACGTCGTCCCGCGCGTGGCGGCGCTTCATGCGTTTCAGGATCATGTCGTCGCCGGCCTGGACGGAAAGATGAAAATGCGGCATCAGGCGCGACTCTGCGGCGGCGAGGTCGAGCAGGCCGTCATCGACCTCCACCGGATCGAGCGACGACAGGCGGAGCCGGGGCAAGGTGGGAACCTCGCGCAGCAGGCGACGCACCAACTGGCTCAACCCTCCGTCGGCGGTGTTGTAGGCGGTGATGTCGACACCTGTCAGCACCACTTCGGCATAACCGGAGTCCACCAGTCGGCGCACCTGGGCGACGATATGCTCTTGCGGCACACCGCGATTCGGCCTCCGGCCGAAGGGGATGATGCAGAACGTGCAGGGGTGATCGCAGCCTTGCTGGATCTCGACGAAGGCGCGGGTCCGGCCATCGAACCCGGAGATCAGATGTTCGGCGGTTTCCTTGAGCGCCATGATGTCGGAGACGACGATGCGGTGTTCGGACGCCAGGCGATAGGTTTCCGCCCGCATTTTTTCGGCATTGCCGATGACCTGGGCGACCTCCGGCATGGCGGCGTAGCGGCCGGGATCGATCTGCGCCGCGCAGCCGGTCACCACGATGCGCAAGCCCGGTTGCTCGCGCGCCAATTTGCGGATGGCCTGGCGGGCCTGGCGTTCGGCCTCGCCGGTCACCGCGCAGGTGTTGACGATCACCGTGTCGGTCCAGCCCGCCGTTTCGGCGTGGCCGCGCATCACCTCCGCCTCATAGGCGTTGAGGCGGCACCCGAATGTCAGCACGCGGGGCGCCGCGCTCATGGCAGCAACTCGGCGCTGAGCGTGCCGGCGTAAGCTAGCGCCACCGGGCCGGTCATCAACACATTGCCGTCTTGCCGCCAGTCGATGGTGAGCGACCCGCCATCGACGACGACCTCGCCGCTGCGCCCGCCGAGGCCCCGACGCGCCGCGGCGACGAGCGTGGCGCAGGCGCCCGAACCGCAGGCCGGGGTGATGCCGGCGCCGCGCTCCCACACCCGCATGCGGATGCGGCCCGGCGCGACGATCTGGGCGATTTCGATGTTGCATCGCTCGGGAAACAGGGGGTGCGTCTCGAGAAGCGGCCCCAGCCTGGCAAGGTCGACGGACTCGACGTCCGGGACGAAAAACACCGCGTGGGGGTTGCCCATGCTCACCGCGACCGGATCGCGCAAGGTTTCGAGAGCCAGCGGCAGGTGCAGCGTGTCTTCGGGGCGGGCCAGCGGGATATCCCGCCATTGCAGACGGGCCGGACCCATATCGACGCAAACCTGGCCGGCGGGCGCGGCGCTGGCGGTGAGACGGCCGGCGGCCGTCTCGATGATCACCTCGCGCCGCCCGGTCTCCGTCATCAGCAGCGCGCCGACGCAACGGCTGGCATTGCCGCAGGCCGCCACCTCGCCGCCGTCGGCGTTGTATATCTCCATGAAGATGTCGGCATCGGCTGAACGCGAGGGGGCGATGACGATCAACTGGTCGCAGCCGACACCGCTGCGCCGATCGGCCAGCCGGCGAATCGATTGGCGGTCGAGGACGACCGGACGCAGCCGTCCGTCGAGGACGACGAAATCGTTGCCCAGCCCGTGCATCTTGAGAAAATCGCGCCCTGACGGCGTCATGTCGGCCATGACCGGGGTTATAGGCCGGCCCCCACTCTGGATCAATCCAAAGTCTCGCGGTAGCACTTGACCGCAATGGCGGCGATGACCAGCGTGAAGGCGATGATCGGCCAGATTTCGGGAGTGATTTCGCCGATGCCGTTTCCCTTGAGGAGGAGGCCGCGGACGATGCGCAAGGTATGGGTCATCGGCAGAATCTCGCCCAGCCAGCGCGCCCACACCGGCATGCCGGAAAACGGATACATGAATCCCGACAGCAGGAAGGATGGCAGCAAAGTGAATTGCGCCATCTGGATCGCCTGCATCTGATTGGCGGCGATGGTCGAGAAGGTCAGGCCAAGCGCCAGATTGCTGGCGATGAACAGACCGAGGGCGAAGGCCAGCAGGAGGATCGAGCCGCGTACCGGCAGATCGAAGACGATGACGGCGATGGTCAGCAGCAAGGTGACCTGCACATAGCCGACAACGACATAGGGCACGATCTTGGCCAGCATGACCTCGATCGGCCGCACCGGCATGGCAAGCAGGTTCTCCAGGGTACCGCGCTCGCGCTCGCGGGTGATCGCCAGCGTGGTGACGAGCAGCGTCGAGATGGTCAGCACCATGCAGATCAGGCCGGGGACGATGTTCAACACGGTGATCTGCTCGGGGTTGTAGCGGGCATGCGGGATGAACTGAAACGCCGGTGTTGCCGGCGGCGCGCGCAGTGCGGCGGGCAGGTCGCGGTCGAGGGCGGCGCTGACCGCATTCAACGCGGCCATGGCGTTTTCCACCGCCAGTGGATCGCTGGCGTCGGTATCGACCAGGATGGAGGGGCTTTCGCCGCGATCGACGGAGCGGTCGAAATTGGGTGGAATATTGATGACGAACAGCAAGTCGCCCTCGACCAGGGCGCGTTCGGCGGCCTTTTCCGACTCGATGCGGTGGACGTCGTAATAGCCCGTATTGGTCATCGCCGAGACGATGGTCCGCTCGTATTTCGACGGTTCGGCGATCAGCAGGCCGGCCGGCAGGTGTTTCGGGTTGGCGTTGATGGCGAAGCCGAACAGCAACAGTTGCATGACCGGCAAGGCGACGATGAGGCGGAGGGTGAACGGATCGCGGCGGACTTGCGTCCATTCCTTGCGCAACAGGGCGCGGAAGCGGGCGAGCGAGAACCGGTTCATGACGATTTCCGTCCGCGCAACAGGTGGATGAACACGTCTTCAAGGCGCGGCTCGACCTCGCGCCAGCGCAAATGGTCCGCCGTTGCCATGGCCTGTTCAAGCGCCGCCCGATCCAGTCCGGCGACATGGATGACGCCGCCGAACACGGCGGCCGCCTCGACCCCCGCCATGCCCCGCAGCGCGTGGGCCGCCGAATCGACCGACTCGCCGGTGACCTCGAAGGTCACCAGTTGCGAATTGCGCACCACCTCCTGCGGCGTGCCCTGCACGACCAGGCGCCCATCGGAAAGGAAGATGATGCGTTTGCAGCGTTCCGCCTCATCCATGTAATGGGTTGAGACCAAGACGGTCAGCCCGTCCTGGGCCAGATCATGGATGAGATCCCAGAACTCGCGGCGGGCTTGGGCATCGACGCCGGCGGTGGGCTCGTCGAGCAGCAGCAGATCGGGTTGATGCAGCACGCAGGCGGCCAGCGCCAGGCGTTGCTTCCAGCCGCCGGAGAGTTCGCCGGCCAGCTGGTCGGCGCGGTCGGCAAGCCCCATGCGGTCCATGATTCCGGCCACCGCGGCGCGGCGATGCGCCATCTCGTAGACAGCGGCGACGAAATCAAGGTTCTCGAACACGGTGAGGTCGTCATAGAAGCTGAAGCGCTGGGTCATATAGCCGGTTCTGCGGCGGATTTTGGCGGCATCCCTGATGACGTCGAGACCGAGACAGGTGCCGCCGCCTTTGTCCGGCGTCAGCAGGCCGCACAACATGCGGATGGTGGTCGTCTTGCCGCTGCCATTGGCGCCGAGGAAACCGCACACCTCGCCCTTTTGCACCCGCAGCGACAGATCGGCGACGACGTCGCGCGCGCCGAAGCTTTTGGACAGGCCGGCGACGTCGATGACGAAATCGCTGGTCATCGGGCTTTGGCGCTGACCAGCACCGGCTGGCCGGGATTGAGCCCGCCGGCCTGTTCGCCCGGTGGCCGGGCCTCAATCAGATAGACCAGCTTGGCCCGGCTTTGTTCGCTGTAGATGACCGGCGGCGTATATTCGGCCTGTGGCGAAATGAAGGAGATCGAAGCGGTCAGGCCCGGCGCGCAGCCGTCGCAGGTGAGGCCGACCGCCTGGCCCAGATGCAGGCGCGACAATTGCGCTTCCGGCACGAAGAAGCGGACAAAGATGTTTTCCGGCGGCAGCAGCGACACCACCGGCCCGCCGGCCGCCATGGTTTCGCCCGGCCGCGCCATGACGTCGGCGACTCGCCCGCCGGCGGGCGCCACCACATGCCGCTGGTCGAGGCGCCAACGGGCCAGGGCGACGGCGGCGCGGGCAGCGTCGACGGCGGCCTGCTGGGCGGCGATTTCACGGGTGCGACCAAGTGGCGCCCTCATCTGGGCGAGCGCCGCTTCCAGCGCTTTCACCCGCGCGCCGGCCGACCGGAAGGTGGCGCGGTAGGAATCGAGCGTCTGCGGCGACATGGCGCCGAGCGGCACCTGTGCTTCGCCACGGTCGAGGTCGGCGCCGGCGCGCGCCAGAGTCGCCCTGGCGTCGGCAAGGTTGGCCTCGGCCTGCTCGATTTCCGTCGGTTTGCCGCCGGCCTGCAGATTGGCCAACGCCTATTCGGCCTGGGCGAGTTGGGCCGCCGCCTGAGCGAGTGATGCCCGATCCGCCACGTCGTCCTGCTCGAACAGAATGGCGCCGGCCGTCACCTTGTCGCCACGCGCCACCGCGACGGCGGTCAGCAGGCCCTGCTGGGTGGGGCCGATCTTGACGAAATCGGCCTCGGCGTATCCTTGCCACGACGTGTCCGATGGCCCGCGATGTCCCAGCCACCACCACAGGCCCGCCACCGTGGCGGCGCCGGCGATCAATAGCGCAAAGCGTTTTCCTGGTGCCATGCCATGCCGTCGTTCAATTGGGGATTGCGAATTTCAGGTATTTCAGCACATACTGAAATAAGTAGCAACTGATGAAAGATGAATCATCCTTGGCCGAGACCAGTTCCACCACCGAACGATCCCGCCTCGTCGAATGGGTCGAGCGCGTCGCCACCTTTCTCGCCGATGAGTTCGGTTTGCCGCCGATCACCGGGCGGGTCATCGGCTGGTTGATGATTTGTCAGCCGCCCGAGCAATCCGCCGGCGACATCGCCGAGGCGATCGGCGCCAGCCGGGCGTCGCTGACCACGACGTTGCGCTTTCTGGCCGATTCGGGGCGGGTTCGGCGCCTGACGCGTCCGGGGACCCGCACCACCTATTACCGCATCGACGACGAGACCTGGGGGCAGGCAATTCATCGTCGGATCACCGCCATCCTGTCGGTCGCCCAAATCTTCGAAGACGGCATGCGTCTGGTGGGCGCGGACGACCAGCGCACCAAACGACTTAAATCCGCCCACGAGCACATGAAATGGCTGGCCGGCATCTTCGCCGAGTCACCGCTGAACCGGCGGCGGCAGGGGGAGTGACCGGCGGCGTCGCCAGCGGGTGGGACGCGCCGTGCCGCAAATGTCCCGGGGAGCCACGCGGCGACGGGCGATTGACGGCTCTCGGCCGCCATGCGTACAGTCCGGGCCATCATGACCGACCGCATCCTCATCATCGATTTTGGCTCGCAAGTCACCCAGCTGATCGCCCGGCGCGTCCGTGAGAGCGGGGTTTACTGCGAAATCCAGCCCTTCGGCCGGGTCACCGCCGACAGCCTCGCCGCCTTCGCGCCCAAGGGCGTCATCCTGTCGGGCGGACCGGCATCGGTGACCGAACCCGACTCGCCGCGCATCGCCGATGCGGTCCTGGCGCTGAACGTGCCGATGCTCGGCATCTGCTATGGTCAGCAGGCCTTGTGCGCGCAACTCGGCGGCATCGTCGAGGCGGGGCACCATCGCGAATTCGGTCGCGCCTTTCTCGACGTGACGGACGACTGCGCTCTGTTTGCCGGCGTGTGGGCCAGGGGCGATCGGCCGCAAGTGTGGATGAGCCATGGCGATCGGGTGACGAAACTGCCGTCCGGCTTTCGCGTGGTCGGCACCTCGGAGAACGCTCCCAGCGCCGCCATCGCCGACGAGGATCGCCGCATCTATGCCGTCCAGTTCCACCCGGAAGTGGTGCACACTCCCGATGGCGCACGGCTCTTGCACAATTTCACCCATCATGTCTGCGCCTGCGCCGGCGATTGGACGATGCGGGCCTTCCGTGCCCACGCCCTCGAGGCGATCCGCGCCCAGGTCGGCCAGGGCCGGGTCATTTGCGGCCTGTCCGGCGGCGTCGACAGTTCGGTGGCGGCGGTGCTGCTGCACGAGGCGATCGGCGATCAGCTTACCTGTGTCTTCGTCGACCACGGCTTGCTGCGCCAAGGCGAGGCAGAGCAGGTTCTCAGTCTATTCGGTGACCGCTACAACATTCGCTTGCTGCACAACGACGCCGCGGAGCTGTTCCTGGCGCGGCTGGCCGGCAAGACCGATCCGGAAGAAAAGCGCAAGATCATCGGCGCCACCTTCATCGAGGTGTTCGAGGGCGAAGCGAAGAAAATCGGCGGTGCCGATTTTCTGGCGCAGGGCACGCTCTACCCGGACGTCATCGAGTCGGTCAGTTTCACCGGTGGGCCATCGGTGACCATCAAGTCGCACCATAATGTCGGTGGCCTGCCCGAGCGCATGCGGATGAAGCTGGTCGAACCGCTGCGCGAACTGTTCAAGGACGAGGTGCGCGCGCTCGGCCGCGAACTCGGCCTGCCCAACAGCATGGTCGGCCGCCATCCGTTTCCCGGTCCCGGTCTCGCCATCCGCATTCCCGGCCAGGAAATCACCCGTGAACGCCTCGACATATTGCGCCGGGTCGATGCCGTCTATCTCGACGAGATCCGCAGGTCCGGCCTCTACGACGTCATCTGGCAGGCTTTCGCCGTGCTGTTGCCGGTGCGCACGGTCGGCGTCATGGGCGACGGGCGCTCCTACGATTACGCCTGCGCCCTGCGCGCCGTCACCTCGATGGACGGCATGACCGCCGATTTCTACCCGTTCACCCCCGATTTCCTGAGCCGCGTCGCCAACCGCATCGTCAACGAGGTCAAGGGCATCAATCGGGTGACGTATGACGTGACCTCGAAGCCGCCGGGGACGATCGAGTGGGAGTGAGGGGGCGATAGCCTCCAGGAAAAATATCTTTATGATCCAATGACTTATCGAGCGTTGGGGACGATCGATAGTAAATCGGCAGTCCCCGCCTCCAATCTCATAACTTATTGAACTAAAAAGGGAATTTGTAGAGCGTCGAGTGCTTTGATCGTTCGATAGCAGGATAGCTTGACGGTATTTTTGACGGTCTTTTCTGAAGTGCACATCGACGGGAACCAAAAGACCGTCAGATAGAGCGCATAGCGCTGACGGTCCTTTCCATGGGGCGATTTGTTCTAGAAAATGCGTTGGAAGGGACAATTCCTAGCCTGTTCGGTACGCTTTTCACGACCGAACGGATGCCGGCTGGGCCCATTTTCCAGACAACGATAAGTTGACAAATATGCGCTAGAATGGCTATTTATTACCCACTTTTACACAGAATCGTCGACTCGCCATGCAGCCTCGCCAGCACAAAACGGCCAGCTTCCTGTCGGCTCATCCGGTGTTCACCCGGGCTGAGTTCGCGGCGGCCTTCGGCCATCCGGCGGGCGGGGCCAATGTTACGAGCCTGCTCCGGCATCATCTGCGGGCTGGCAACATCAAGCGCGTCAGTCGCGAGGTGTTTGCCGCAGTGCCCGCCCATCTGCCGGCGGAGCGGATGGTGATCGACCGCTTCGCCGCGGCGAGCAAGCTGCGCCCCGATGGCGTCCTAGGGTTTCACTCAGCCCTTGAGCTGCATGGCATAGCCTATTCCGAGTTCAACGAAGTCCAGCTCGTGAGCGCCGGGCGAACCGAACGCGTGGATCTGCCGTTTGGCACTTGCCGCTTCGTCACGCCGCCGAAGGCGCTGGCGGCGGCCGGCAAGACCGACTACCTGACCATGACCATGGATCGGCAAGGGGTGACGGTCCGCGTGACCGCGGTCGAACGCACGGTCGTCGACGTCTTGCACCGGCCGGAACTCGCCGGCGGCGCCGAGGAAGTCCTGATGTCGCTGGACCTGGTGCGCTATCTCGATCCGGCGAAGGTCGCCGACTATGTCGAACTGCTGGACAACCGCTCGCTCGCCTCCGTTTCCGGCTGGTGGCTCGAGAAGCGGCGCGCCGCGCTCGGCGTCGCCGACGACGTCCTGATGCGCCTGCGAGCACGGCTTCCGCGATCGAAACACTATGCGCTGGGCGCTGAACCTGGTCATGCCGTGTTCGTCGAGCCCTGGCGTGTGCTCCTCCCAGCGCAGGCGGTCGACGCCGCCTTTGAAGGCGTCTGATGGCCGCGTCGCGA
>Ga0181520_10009462_pt1 | contig 13449 bp, 14 predicted proteins | sample PEATcosm2014_Bin_29_FD_132451 | JGI IMG/M metagenome (GOLD analysis project Ga0181520, IMG submission 132451) | Peatland microbial communities from MTU Mesocosm Facility, Houghton, MI, USA - PEATcosm2014_Bin02_30_metaG | ecosystem: Environmental > Terrestrial > Soil > Wetlands > Peat | place...
TACCCACAAAGCGGGAGGACACCTTGGCGATAGTTTCCTCAAATTCAAGTCTGCGTTGTATCTCCTCCGCTGCTCGTTTCCGCTCATTCAGTTCAATTTCGAGTATTGCTCTTTCTTTGGATTCAGCATCGGCCTTCATGCGTTCAGTATCATCGTGCAGAATTACCAGATGACCACTAAGATGTTGTAGAGTTCCTACCGGTGTGATACGTACTCCATAAAAATGTTGTTCCTGTCCCTGTCCTAGGATTATTGCAGCCTCGGTTTCACCCATACCTGGTTTCAGTTCAAGTAAGCCTAGTTGTCCGGGCAATACCAGATTATATTGTTGCCCGATTACATGTGACCTGTTACCACCAATAATATTTTGCGCGGCTGGATTTAGTTCTATCACACGTTGCTGCGTGTCCAAAATAATAACACCGTCCGCCATACTCTTTAGAATCGCATCATGGGCGATCGGCATAATAATATCCAACAGCTGGAGACGAGAAAGGCCCCATAAAAAAGCTAGCCCAGTTACGGCAAAAGCCAGTGGCGTTGGGTCAATCACAGTAAATGGTTTGATACCTGCAATGTAAAGAATGTTGGCGATCCATGGCACAAATGCAGCGATCAATAAGATCCCTGCCTGTTTTCGATAAATGCCCTGGGATTTCCTGAACAAATCTAAGATGCAGATATTGCCTAGCACAAGTAATGAGTAGGAGTAAACGGAATGGATCCAGAACCACCAGTTATGAGTGACTGCATCCACCGGTGGAGAAACATTGGTATTCAGCCAGAAGTTCTTCCACATCAAATGAAAGATGCCATTGGTCCAGACCATCGCGAGCGTAATTACCGGCAGGATGAGCAATAATGCCAAATTGCGCCGTGTTATCCATTTTTCCCTCTTGGTATATAGTAAGGTGAATATTAGCCATGCAACTGGTATTACAGTGATGCCAAAGTAAGACATTTGTCCCCAGAAGATTTTAGCCGAAAGTTCCAGGCTGGAATGCTCCATGACTACTGAAAACGACCACCAGGCTAACGCAATCATCAATACTAAATAGGTTTTCCCCATCGGTGTACTGCGATAACGCACACCACGGTATGCAAGAAAGAGTGCCAATATCATGCTAAACAGGGGAAGTAACATATAAGGACTATAAACAAAATGCATCTTTTTCCACTTTCCCTTAAAGCCGTGTCAAGACTTCATGGTTTCTTATTTGATAAACGAGGATGTCCAGGATTGCGAAAATACTCATCTTCAACTTGCCATTGTAATTCTGTTAATTATATCTTTTTCTTTACAGAATGAAGATTTCAAGAAGTTCTTAATAATGGGCTTATCGCGTCCATCAGCTGCTGCCGGCTAAATGGTTTGGTCACATATCCGTCGGCGCCCATTTGTTTGGCTAGTTTCTTGTTGAGATCAAAACCAACGGCGGTAACCATAACTACAGGGATGTTTTTAGTGGATTGATCAGCTTTAATTGCACTGCATGCCGCATAGCCATCCATCTTGGGCATCATGATATCCATCAAGATCAGGTTCGGTTGGGCTGATTTAGCCTTTTCAACGCCTTGTCTGCCATCCCATGCCTCTATGGTTTCATAACCGGATATTTTGAGCAGGTCCCTTGTTAGTGTCATATTCTTAGGTTCGTCTTCAACGATTAAAATTGTTTTTCCCATATCTTCTCCTTAATATATTGGTTACGAATAATCGAGCCTGAATGTCATATAGGTTGGAGGACTTGATCGATTTTATCAAACAGATCTTTAGGGGCAAAGGGCTTAGTTATATAAGCACTGGCTCCCATGTGTTGACTTAGTTTGATATTGAGTTCAAAACCAATGGCGGTAACCATGATGACCGGAATCGATTTCGTGACCGGATCATTCTTAATCATATGGCAAGCAGTTAGTCCATCCATCCTGGGCATCATCATATCCATCAGAATTACATCCGGGTTTTGAATGTTGGCAATTTCTACTGCTTGCTTCCCGTCTTCAGCTTCAATAATATCGAAGTTCTTGCTTAAGATAGTACGTGATAACCGCCTGACATTAGGTTCATCATCAACAATCAGTACTTTCTTTTTTGTAATAACCTGTTCCATTTATGGTAAATCCTCCTCTGGTTTATGCTCAGTTTACCTATTTACAGTTGCTTTCTCTTTTTCAGAAGTAAAGTCAGCCGCATTCGTTCTAAGGAAAGCGCCGGCAACAACCGGGTCGAACTGGGTTCCGGTGCATCGCTGGATTTCTTGCCGTGCTGCAGCGACAGATATTGCCGGACGGTAAGGGCGGTCAGAGGTCATGGCATCAAAAGCATCGGCTATTGTCAGAATCCTGGCTCCCAATGGTATTTCTTCCCCGGCTACTAACTGGTGAAGACCAGCGCCATTAAAATAGTCATGATGGTGTTCAACTATTGCTACTACTTTTTCGTTGACCACCGGCCTCACGATTCCGGCACCGACATGCGCGTGAATCATGATATGTTCATATTCGGCCGGGGTAAGCTTGCCCGGTTTGTTCTGAACGAAATGGTCGACAGCGATCTTGCCGACGTCATGCAGTAGACTACCCCACCGCAGGTTGTCTTGATCTTCTTCAGATAAATTAAGTTCTCGCCCAATGGCTAAAGCTATTTCAGTCACCCGACGGGAATGACCCGCGGTATATTTGTCCTTAGCTTCCAGTGCAAAGACCAATGCCTCGATCGAACCCAGAAAAAGTTTGCGAATCTCAACGGTCTGTTGTTCTACCTTCTGCTGCAATTGCTCCTGATATTCTTTAATTTGCTGTTCCAGCATCCTTTTCTCGAGGGTTTTTTCTACATTCAGGGCAACCTCATCTAAATTGAATGGCTTGGTAATATAGTCGTCGGCTCCCAGCCTCATGCACTGGATAGCAAGATTGGCTTCGGCGACTGCCGTCGCCATAATCACTGCTGTGTTAGGGTAATTGGCTTTTAAATCTGTCAGCAACTCCATCCCTGATTTGCCAGGCATTTTCATGTCGAGCATTATCAGGTCCGCAGAATAAGTTTGCATCATATCCAGTGCCTCAATTGCGTTGCCCGCCTCCTCACAGCGGTAGCCTAGTCTTGAGAGTTTCATGTGCAAAAGACGTCTAATCATTGGCTCATCGTCAACTATCAATATCCTTTGTTCGTGATTCGTCATCTCTGCATCCTTCCTTGGGCTCGGAACATCTAAATCGCAACCAGAACTGTTTTAACTATTGCTCTGAGGTTTTCAGGGGCAAAGGGCTTTGGCAAGCATGGCCTCCCAGTATCTTCCAGAAATGTCTTAATATTGCCACTCAACATGTCTCCCGTCGTGAAGATAAACCTATAAACTGCTTCAGGGCATTCACTTTCTAATTGTCGATACAGTTCGATGCCATTCATCCTCGGTGTACGGATATCGCTAATACAGAGGTCATAATCTTTTTTCCTCCACATCTCTAAGGCAATCTCTCCATTTACCGCAACGTCCACTTGAAACCCTTCCGCAGTTAGGGTTCTCACGCAAACCGCGGCAATAAATGGTTCGTCTTCAACCACCAGAACACTTTGTCGTTTAACTTCGTTCTGTTCCACAATCCACCCCCTGATACTATAGTTGGTTAATAAGAGGTAACTCTATTATAAAAGTAGCTCCCTGTCTTTTTTCGCTTCTGGCATATATTTTCCCGCCGTGTTCCGTTACTATCCCGTGGCAGATGCTGAGTCCGAGTCCGGTTCCCTTACCGACCTCTTTGGTGGTAAAGAAGGGGTCAAATATGTGTTTCAGGTTTTCCTTGCTTATTCCCGGACCATCATCAGCGAAACTAATCCTGATAATATCCCCGGACTTCTCGGTGGTGATAACCAGTTTTCCTTTATGATGAGCTTCCATCATCGCAAATTCGGCGTTAACTATAATATTGAGAAACACCTGCTGCATTTGGAAATGATCAATCATGATTTCCGGCAGATTGGGCGATAACCGCTTTTCGACCTCAATGTTGTTCACCTTCTGCTCATAAGCACGTAGTCTCAACACATCCTCTATTACTGTATTCACTTGGCTGAGATCTTTGACCGGCGCATGCTTTCTGGCAAAGGTAAGGAGGTTTTTAACGATGGCCGCGGCACGCTGAGCTTCGTTGTAAACAATGCCCAGATCTTCTTTCATGTTGGGAGGGACATCGCCCTCCATCAGCAGTTGCGAGAAACCGATAACACTGGTTAACGGATTATTCAGTTCATGGGCGATGCCTGAAGATAGCTCGCCGATAGATGCTAGGCGGTCTGTCAGGATAAGCTGTTCTTCCATCCGCTTTTGTTTAGTCACATCTCTGGCAACGACAACCGAACCTGTAATCTCTCCCTTTTCATTAAATAATGGTGAGGCGGATTCTTGGAAATGTACTCCAAGATCAACATTAAAGGTCTCCATTGATGTGGGTTTGCCGTTTATAAATGTCTGCAAGTGCGGACAGTTTACCGGAGGTTCTTTGGTGCCATGCATCACTTCGTGGCAGAACTTACCTATAAGTTCCTGCGGCGTTGTGCGGAGCATATCAGCCACTGCCTTATTCACCCGGACAATCCGGTTATCCTTGTCGTGAATCATAATAAGGTCAGTAATCGAATCAAAAGTCGTTCTCCATTCTCGGGATGACTCCTGTAATCTCTTCTCTGCTTGCTTACGCTCTGTAATGTCGTTATAGATAGTCTGACTTTGCTCCTTGCCATTCCAGAGTACTTTCATGTTAGATAGGTGTAAGTGTCTTATGGCGCCATCTTTGCGGATGATGTCAAACTCCAATTGGTTAGGGAGCGATTCACCGCGTAAAAATTGCTCATGTCGCTGAACAAAAGCGGCGTGCGATTTTGGTGTGTAATGTTCTTGCGGAGGGCTTACTCTCATTTCTTCGATATTTTCATAACCAAATATGTCCAATAAAGCCTGATTCGCATAAAGAATGCGATCGTGATCACCCATGATACGAATGCCCATTGATGAACCATCTATGGAATTGCGGAAGTTTTGTTCCGATGCTTTCAAATCCGCTTCGATTTTCTTTTGCATAGTGACGTCTCTGGCGATGCCAATAAAATTAACCATACTTTTGTTTTGTTCACGCATTGGAATCCCTGTAGAAAGGAGCCAACGCCATTCACCCGAGGCATTGCGGAAACGATATTCCTCAACTGTAGTTTGGCTTCCTTTTACACGATATCTCTGTTGTGCTTCATCGATAACATGCACATCATCCGGGTGAACCAAAGATCGGAAGGGAAGGCCTAGCAGGTTATCTGGATTGTGGCCAAGGACTTTTTTCACGGATGGAGACAGATATGTGAACTCTCCCTGAGCATTGAGTGTAAAAATAATATCATTGCTGTTCTCTACGATCAGCCGATATTTCTCTTCGCTTTGATGCAAGGCTTTTTCTGCTTGAACCCGTTCTGTAATATCGTTATAGACAAACTGGTGCTGTTGCTTGCCATTCCAGAGCACTTCCTTACTGGAAAGCTCTAAATGCCTTATTGCCCCATCTTTACGGATGATGTCAAACTCCAATTGTTCCGGGAGCGATTCACCGCGTAGAAATTGCTCATGTCGCTGAACAAAAGCAGCATATGATTCGGGTGTGTAGTGTTCCTGCGGAGGGCTGGCTCTTAATTCTTCGATATTCTTATAACCAAACATGTCCAATAAAGCTTGATTCGCGTAAAGGGTATAATCGTGATCACCCATGATACGAATGCCCAGCAATGAACTGTCTATTGAGTTACGGAAATTCTGTTCAGAAGCCTGCAAGGCCAGTTCTGCGTTTTTGCTCTCGGTAATGTCCTTGGCTATTGCTGTAAAATTCAAAAATTTGCCGTTTGCATCGAACATGGCATTACCGGAAGCATTGTGCCAACGCCATTCGCCCGAAGCGTGACGGACGCGGTACTCATTGCCGCCTAAAGTCTGAGAACCATCCTTGATATTACGCTGTATTGCTTCTCGGAGACCCTGTAAATCGTCTGCGTGTATGAGCGACTCAAAACTATGGCCGATTAGATCAGATGGATTATAGCCCAGCACCTTTTTAATTGAGGGGGATATATAAACAAATTGTTCTGAGCGATCGAATGTGAAAACGACATCATTATTGTTTTCCACAATAAAACGGTAGTTCTCTTCACTCTCTTTTAGAGCTTCTTCTACTTGTTTGCGGTCCGTGATATCATTAAACAAAGTCTGAGCTTGGAGTTTGCCATTCCAGAGAACTTGCCTGCCAAATACTTGTAAATGTCGAATCGCACCATCTTGCAGAACAATATCAAGTTCTATTGGGTTGGAGACTTGTTCACCGTGGGATATTTTTTCTTTGCGTAGTAGAAAATCGGAATAGCATTCGGGTGTGTAAAGGTTTTCCAAAGGAGTTGCTATCAATTCCTCGATGTTTTTAAGACCAAATATGTCCAATAATGCTTGATTTGCGTACTCAATGTAACCGTTTGTCCGGATGCGAATACCCATCGCTGCACTATCCAAAAAGTTGTGGAGATTTTGCTCTGAGTCTTTCAGTGCTTTTTCCGCGTTCTTGCCCTCGGTAATATCGTTGTATATAACCTGGCGCTGCTTCTTGCCGTCCCACAAAATTTCCTTACGGTAAGCTTGTAAATGCCGGATCGTGCCATCTTTACGAACAATATCAAGTTCAAACGTATCTGGATTCGGTTCATCACGTAAGTGCCTCTCCCTGCGTTGAACCAAGCCTACCCGCGATTCAGGCGTATAATGTGCATCCAAGGGTTTTGCTCTAATTTCATCAATATTCTCGTAACCAAAGATATCCAGCAATGCTTGATTCGCGTACAAAGTGTTTAGATCCGCATCGATGATATAAATACCCATGGGTGAGCTGTCCAAAGTGTTATGGAGGTTCTGTTCGGAGGACTGCAGGGCTTGTTCAACTACCTTGCGATCGGTGATATCTTCAAGGAATCCTTCAAGGTAGAGAGCCTTGCCATCATTGCTCCTGACAGCGATTTTCTTATCTCGTACTATTATTTCAGTCCCATCTTTTTTCTTGAAACGGACTTCCCTCGCCTTCACCGGCATTCCTGACAGTACTTCCTTTATGTGTTCAGTCCGTTCCTCAGGATGGACATACAAAGCTTCAACATTCATTTGCAGAAGTTCTTCCCTGGAATATCCGGTAATCTCTTCCACGGCGTGATTCACTTGGAGAAATTTTCCGGCAGGGCCGGCCGTGACCCTAAATATACCTATCCCAACGTGACTCACTAAACTCTTATATACTTCCAAGGATTCATGTGATTCTCTCTCGGTGCGCCTGCGCTCGGTCAGATCTTTCAATATTACTAAGTGGCCCGCAATTTTGCCATCTGTTTTGAGCTGATGACAAGTGATCTCAACGGTTATTAGTTCGCCGTTTTTCTTGAATACATCGACTTCATAGGGTACCGTACCGGCGCCATCCGTTCTCTTCAGAGGATTTCTCCAAAAGACAGTCAATCCCTTATGAGTAAGCAATCTTGCCAAAGAAAGCGTGGTTTTCCCGACCAGTTCCTTTTTTTGGTAGCCACTGATCTCTTCCCACTTCTTGTTGGCATCGATTAATCTTCCTTTTTTATCCAACACAAGAAGCCCTTCGGCAAACGATTCTAGAATTGTTTGGGCTTCACTCTGCTGTAGAGTTTCTCCGCCATGTTGGCGTTCGGTATGGAATGCCTCCAGTTCAGCTATACGCTTTCTTAACCTCTGCAGCTCTAATGTGAGTTCTTCAATGGCTTGATCAGCTTTTATCATTCTTCACCCCGGGATAGACAAATTCAACTTTAATCTTCCTGGCTTCTGCCCTGATTTCCCTCACATCTTCTTCTGTAAATAGTCTCCAACCCCTGCGGTTTTTATATGATTTTTGGAGAACTCCGGCTTTAAGCCATCGAAAGAGAGTAGGTCGGCTGATTCCTGCCTTTTTGCAAGCTTCTAAAGTCCGGTAATAAATATGCCCATCAATTTCAATAGTCATGTTTATGATCTCCTCAAATGGTATAAGGTTGATACTTACTAACACCCGTTGATACTATTAAACTATTTACAGCACCGCATTCATATCCCCATTTTGGACAATTAGCGCCGAACTTTAGTACCATCTGTTTAACATTCGCAAGATACCTGCTTGATGAGGGTCCGGCACGGGTAAAAGGAAGTCCTTAAAGTAATTTGGAAATTCTGCATAGGGACATAACAACAACCGTTAATATGATGGCCAATGTAAGGTGAGCCAACTAAAATGGGAAAGAGGAAGCTGCTTGGGGGTGCCCTTTAGTTTTTAGCAGTTTCATCAGACAACTGATAAAAACCTTTTTGATGTATAACATTATAAGCCGCTGATTTACTCAGGTGCATTTGGTTGGCTATTTTGCGACAGCTCAGACCTTGTGCCGCCAATTCCTTTACCTTATTGACCTGAAATTCTGACAATGGCTTTTGTCCGAGGCGTTTACCAGCAAGTTTTACCGCGGCTAATCTTTGAGTTGTGGCTTCACTGATTTGTTCGCGCTCTAACTGTGCGAATACGTAAATTAGCTCTCGCATTGCTCTCCCCATGGCCGTTGAGGTGTCAAAACTCTCGTTGACGGATAAAACTTTGATGCCTTTGTTCTCCAATTCGTCGATGAGCAAAGCCAGTTCCCTGGAGTTACGGCCCAACCGATCCAGCCGGAAGACTACCACGCCACCGTATTGCATTTGCCGCAGTTCTTTTACCAGTTCCAGATATTGAGGCCGTTTCGCCTTGGCTCCAGAAACTTTTTCCGAGAACACCCTGGCAACTTCATATCCTTTGTATTCACAGAAGCGCCGGCAGGACGTGATCTGCTGCTGCAGTTCCTGGTCCTCGGTTGACACCCTAGCATAGACAGCTACTTCCATTTCTTCCTTTCCAGATAAGGTGGGTTAACTAAACTGATACCGAGAATCCTGGCCTTACCTCCTGCCAAATCCTCTCATCCCCATCATTCTGCCCACTGGCATATGTGGGTAAACTCTCAATTTCTTCGTCCAGGTTGGATTTTAGTAAAAAATTTAACATTAAAACCTCTTATGGTGTTAATGAATGCCATAACAAATTAAAACTCACTGAATAATTGGCATCCTGGACGGTCGGTCCTGTCGAGGGGATAACACCGGCAATAGTTCCGGTAATTGAATGAGGCAGGTGATTCTTGTTGAGGAGTACCGATGCGTCAATTAATACTGCGTTTCCAGTATCGGTATTAACGCCGCTTAAACAAAGCCGAGGGCGCTGTCCCGGACCATCCAATCCAGTAATGTTTATTACTATCGGTGAAGGATCAGTATTTGTTAACCTTAAAGATAAAGCGGCCGCTGGTATCAAATTGTTATTTTGGCTGGTTATCGAGACAGCCAGGTAATGATAGTTAGTTTTGAAAGTGCCGTCAAGATTATATGCTCGAACGGTTAAGGTCCCGTAATAATTACCCGTTAAATTGGAGTAAATAGGGCTGGCCACTGCTCCATCAGAATCAATGATGGTAATGGGGATTTGTTGTGCAGCCTGGTTACCAACCATAACATCAGATAGAGTAAAATTTACAGTTCCGTTAGCAATTGCTATGAATGAAATGGTCGCGAATATTCCGGATTCGGAATCAGAATATGCTCCTAAAATTACGCGGGCAATATTTGAAATTTTACCAGATGTATTGTTAGTAGTGCCGGCAAAAAAATAATCCGAATGTCCTGTTTGGGTGAATAAATTCCCATCTTCTACATCGGTAGCGTTGATCAGTGAGGGGTACAGGAGGGGTAAGGTGCCAAGAACTATAACCACAATAGATGATTTACATTCATACCTTACATTAGTTATGGAAAGAACACAGGACCACGCTTCTGAAGTGGAGCAGATAATCTTAGCTATGGCTGGGGCAGTCATACTAAAAAAGGATGTTGGTACTCCGATAGAGGTCGGTACGTATCGAGGTAATACAGCTAATCTATTATGGGTAATTATTAAAGGTCAACGTTATGTGTTTACTTATGACCATAACGGCGGACGGGTCATAATTAGACAAGGTTCCACTCAGGGGCAAGAAATAAATTCATTCAATAATGAAACAACGATGAGTCGGCTCATCCGAATCTTTAATGAACTTTGAACCAAAAATAACATAGGTACAAATTTCAGCAAATAAAATCGTTATAGTGTTGACAGTATTTTTATAATTATTTCATTAAAATTTGCTTCGGCTATTGACATAAGGTAGTATAATACATGTCTCAGGTATTTTGGGGAACAAGTATTGACTTTGCTTACGTGATTAGTATAATATAGATAGATAATGAGAGCGGTGGATAAAAATGGCTAATGTTTTGGATGTAGCTCAATATATTCTCCAAGAACGCGGCTCAATGACTTCAATGAAACTCCAAAAGCTAATTTATTATTGTCAGGCATGGTCGTTAGTATGGGATGAAGAAGCACTTTTCGATGAAAAAATAGAAGCATGGTCAAATGGTCCCGTAGTGAGAGAATTATTTGAACAACATAGGGGTCAATTCATCGTAGCTTCAATCGACGGAGGTGACTCGGATAATCTTACGGATGACCAAAAAGAGACAATAGATGCTGTACTCGCATATTACGGAGATAAAACAGCACAATGGTTATCTGATTTGTCGCATATGGAGAGCCCATGGCTGGCGGCTCGCAAGGGTGTTCCAGATGGGGCAAACTGTGAGAACGAAATAACAATAGCGTCAATGCATGAATATTACTGTTCAATTCCTAAATCTGAGATTACGTCTTATGCCCAAAGATAAACGTCCTCGAACACGATACATTCCGCAACAGGATAAAGTTCCTCGAAAAATAGAAGAACCTAACAATTTAGGTTCTTCTTATTTTAAATGGAAAGTAAATGACCGTTTTGTGGATTATGACCATAAAGAATGGGGGTGGGGACAATTAACTTGCAGGGATTTTTTCAAAATATTGACTGAACGTTTGCATGAATACGAATCAATGACTTGGGATGATTTATCGAGGCGGCACAGTTGCCATAATATGCCAGTTGAAAACATAGAAAAAACTGCCCAAGACCGACTGTGTGATATTTGTGACGCGGAAGTTGACAGTCTTTACCAAGTAGATATTAATCCTAGATGCCGACTTTGGGGATATAGAGATAGAACAATTTTTTATCTTATTTGGCATGACCCAAATCATTCGGTTTACAAAACAGAAAAACACAACACTTAGTTATCTATTTGTCGGTTTTTTAATTCCGGAATCGTCCAATATGGTAGCTTATTCAATCCTTTGCAAACGACTTCTTTTGCAAACCGCCAACCCGATCCGGCTTTTCAGGCGTTAGAAACTCCTGTTTTTACCTCTGACCTTTGCAAAGAGAGAGAGACCATCCCTTTTTGACAGGGTCTTCAGAATAACCCGCCCAAATTATCAACAACGTGACGAGTTGGTGAAACATCTCTCGAAGAAAATTCCTTTGTCTGAAGAAGTCAGAGAGTATGTTGTGAGGGAAACCAACGGTTTTACTCCGGTCCAAATTCAGGAGGTTTTACATGGCATGGTTATTTCTCGCTCAGCGAATGGGCAAGATATCATGCAATTTAACCGCAATGATGTCGATTCTAATATTGCTTTGTTAAACATCAGAAAGACTGGCACGATTGGTTTCAGTTCGATATCCCAGTGTTATGCGACTACCAATAAAGATGAAAACCACGCTTGCGCAGAAATGGGGATAAACACCACAAAATAAAAGATTTTTTAGTTTTTATTGGAAAGTCTCGTTATCGTAATAATCCTCAACGCGGGTCAAACAAAGTTTTGTCAATCTAACAAATTAGTCAACCTAATCTTCTATTAATGGCGGATGGCTGAAGACCAAAATCCCACCCAAATGGAAGGCGAGTGGTTTTCCCGCGCGACGGGGGAACTCCATCTTCATCTAGCTTTTCTGAAAATTCATTTCACAATTGATTTGTGACCTGTGATATAATTTGCTCATGTCAATTAATACCCCCTTGGGAGCATTGGGACTTGCGCTTGGTATTTGCGGAGCAATTGCAGGCGCCAACATCATTGCGGAGCTGCTGTTTAGAAGCACGATATTCTCGCTGTTTTTGAAAGTAATTCCCGCCATCTTACATTCAGTTTTACCCAATGGCGCCGCAATCCTTTGGTTCACTGATCGAGCCAACAAGAATTTATATGGCAGTTGGGATGTCGCGCTGATTTATTTTGCGTTCATGCCGATCATAATTGCGTTTTACGTTGGATGTTGGGTGTTCCTGATATTGGATATTTTGGGAGTATTCGACATTGGAACTACATGGCTGATTCTTTGGTTTGCCCTCGTGACCATTAATTTTATGGGGGCTGCGGTCGGTCAGTATGCACTTGAAATTAGATTCAACGATAAACGGCTTCGCGAAAAAGGTGTAGAGAATCGCATGCTCTCGGATCCGATAAAGACAATTGAAAAATGGAGCTATTATTTTTTTAGCAATTGGATCATGGCCCCATTTACAGCTATAAAAATATTTTTGATAGTGTTCCTGTTTGTATTGCTGCAATGGCCCGCATGGCTGCTTCGGATAATCCCAGCCTTCAGGTTTGACCTCACCAGCAGGAAGACTCGGCGGTACTACTACGCAGGGTATTCCGCCATGTTCATTATGGCGGGACTCGTTTTAACGTCACTGCATTAGATTCTAACTGGCTAATTTTCTTTCATTCTTTCCCGTCAGACGATTACATGCCCATTCGCTTTCCCATCCCCATCATTCCACCCGCATGACCGAACATCTGCCCCATCAATTTTTGAACGCTGTCAGGCCGATTCTTCAACCACTCAGTAATTTGCCCTGCCTCTAACTGGGTGATAACGCCATTTTGAATGGCCTCCTGGATTTTTTCTGCAATCATCTTCTCCATCCACTCTTTTCTGACACTCTTCACAGCCGCTGCAACCTTCTCGGATGGAAGTCCCAATTTTTCTGCTACTTTGTTGACAAACTCTTTCATTTGATCTGAACGGGTATTAGCTTCTTGATGCATAGGTCACCTCCCAAAAATTTTCATAAACCATTACTTTAAGATAACTGCTGTGTTATAGGGTCTCCTTGTTAGCCACTAACGCGAATTCATAGTGACTCTCATATTACTAAATTGATTTGTACGCGTTGTCCTCATCTTTAAAAGTAAGAACATCTTGCTTACCTTCCGTTTCGAATGTCTGACAATCCGCATGTTTATCGTCAATGGCAACGTCTATTTTGGGCGCTTCACATTCTAATTGATTGTTGAACTTACAACTCGATGCGGTGCACGCTCCTACCCCACCCTTGACTTTCGGAAATCCGCCTCGGCTACTGGCATGGA
>Ga0181520_10009464_pt1 | contig 13447 bp, 11 predicted proteins | sample PEATcosm2014_Bin_29_FD_132451 | JGI IMG/M metagenome (GOLD analysis project Ga0181520, IMG submission 132451) | Peatland microbial communities from MTU Mesocosm Facility, Houghton, MI, USA - PEATcosm2014_Bin02_30_metaG | ecosystem: Environmental > Terrestrial > Soil > Wetlands > Peat | place...
CAAGCGCCTGCGCGCGGCCGTTAGATAAAGAGTTGTTCGTCCTGGGTCGCTTCGCTCACGTTGGTCACGCGGCGTCGCGAGAACAGGAATTCAATGCCGGCACGCACGCCCTTGACCACTGCCGAAACTTCATTGACCGGGCCGAGAACGCCTTTTTGGACCGAGTCCGCGGTGGACTCGACCCTCTCCACCAAATCGGATACCATCCGGTCCACGCGCACGATCTGCGACCGGCTCTTTTCCAGCAGCTCGGCGGCCACTGCATCAGCACTGGAAGTGCGTTCCTTCAGAATGGCGCTGATCTCCACCAGGTTTGCGGTGATGGTTCGCAAGGGCTCGCGCGAGTTGTTGACAAGCTCCAGGGTCGATTGCGCGAGCGGATCGATTCGCTGCTTGATGTCGGACCGCACGTTTTCAATCTGCCCGGGAACTCTGCGGACGGCCAGCCAAATCCCCAGCATCGCCCCTGCCTGCATCAGTACAGCGACCGCCACCAAAATCAAGGCCACCGTCAGGCCAGTATTTTGCTCCATGGTTCGCTCACATAAGGCTCAGCCGCCTCAGGCGCCTTGCTTCGTTTTGGACTTTTCATCCTGATACGCTTGCTTACCGGCTTCGAGCGCGGCCGAGAGAAGGTCTTTCTGCTTGTTCACCAGATCCTTGCCCTTTTCGACAGCATCTTCCGCCTGCTTGCGAATTTCCTCGCCTTTGGTCTTCACAAAGTCCGCGCTGTCTTCCGCTTTTTGCAGAATCATGTCCCGCGTTTCTTTCCCGGAACGCGGGGCAAAGAGCAGGGCGATGACCGCACCGATACCCAATCCAGCAAGGAAGAATCCTACCTGGGATCCACCGTTGTTTTCTTCACTCATTGATATCCTCCCAAAGCTAGCGTGCAAAGGTTTCGCGCGCCGCTTGCTTGCCGGATTCCAAGACATCCGCCAGGCGCGCCTTTTGCTTGGTGACCAGATCTTTGCCTTGATCGACGAGATCCTCCGCTCCTTTGCGGAGATCGCGTCCTTTGGAGGCGACATAATCCTTGCTATCCTGCGCCTTCTCCACAATCCGCTTCCGTGTCTCTTCTCCGGACAGGGGCGCGAAGAGCAGGGCGACAGCAGCCCCAATCCCAACCCCTGCCACAAAGTAGGATACTTTTGTTGCGACATTACAATTTGCCATGATAGACCTCCTTCCAGAGTTCCTAATCTATCATCGTCGAAAACCCAACACAAGAATAATATTTTAATTTTCTTGCAATTATATATTAGACCGTCTAGACGGATTATATATTTGCCCCATCGGCATTTGACAAGTAGTCGAAAACCTTTTTGGCCTGGGACCTCTTTACAACTTGTGCCAATTCCTCCACGGAGACACTCCGCAGCTTTGTCAAGCTTCCGAACTGACCAAGGAGCTTATTGGCCGTCCGTTCACCCACGCCGGGAATTTGCAAGAGTTCTGTCGTGATCTCACGTTTGGAGCGCCGCGCACGGTGGAAAGTGACGGCGAAGCGGTGGGCCTCATCCCGGATTTGCTGAATCAGGTGCAGGGCCGGGGAGTGGTGGTCGAGCGCGATAGGCTCGTTCTCACGCCCCTGGACGTAAAGGATCTCTTCCTTCTTGGCAATGCTGGCGAGCGCTTGATTGATGATTCCGAGGCCCTCCAACGCATCGGCTGCGGCATGCAGTTGACCCACACCGCCGTCGATCAGAACGAGGTCGGGGAAAGGCTTCTTTTCCTCCTGCAGCCGCCGGTAACGTCGTCCAACGACCTCCCTCATGCTGGCGAAATCGTCGTTTTGGGGCACGGTCTTGACGATGAACTTGCGATAGTCGGATTTCTTCATTTGCCCCGCCTCCCAGACGACCATGGAGGCAACGATGTCGGTCCCTTGGATGTGGGAAACGTCGAAGGCCTCGATGCGGTTCGGCGGCTTGGCAAGATCGAGCGCCTCGCTTAGGCTGTCGAGCGCCTCTCGCGCGTGCGGCTTCAGAATGCGAAAGCGCCGTTCAAAAGAGTGGCGGGCGTTTCGCGCCACCAATTCCGCCAGCGCACGCTTGCGCCCGGCCTGTGGGGTGAGAATGTGGACGGGCCGCCCGAGCTTTTCGGAGAGCAGTTCCTCGAGCGGTTCGCGATCGTCGAAGTCGACAGGCGTGTGAATCTCGCCCGGCAGATACTGCTGATCCAGATAGAGCTGTTTGAGCAGGGAAGAGAAGAATTCGGGCGGATTGAATTCCTCCAAATCCTCCCAGAAGAACTCACGCCGGTCGAGCACGCGCCCGCCGCGCAAGTGAAAAAGGTTGACGGCCACGAGCGCGCCCTCCTGGTGGAAACCCAGGATGTCCGCTTCCTCGCCGGAATTTGCCGCCATTTTCTGCCGCTCGTGCAGTTCTTCGATCGTCTGAATCTGGTCGCGATAGCGTGCCGCGTCCTCAAATTCAAGCGCGCTCGAAGCCTGCGCCATGCGGGCGGTCAGGCTGCGCACCAGGTCGTTCTCGCGACCTTCGAGGAGCAGGCGAACGTCGCGCGCCGCCTCCGCGAATCGTTCCGGCGTGGTCAAGCTCTCGACGCACGGCCCCAAACAGCGCTTGATGTAATACTGCAAGCACGGCCGCGCATGAGAGCGCGTCAAATCCACGTAACACGATGGCACGAGAAAGTGCCGGTGAATGAAGTCCACGATGCGATAAGCGAGGTTGGCAGGGAAGTACGGGCCAAAGTAGATGGAGCCGTCTTTCTTCACCCGGCGCGTAACATACACGCGGGGAAAGCGCTCGTAGGCGGTGAATTTGATATACGGGTACGACTTGTCGTCGCGCAGCAGGATGTTGTAGCGAGGCTTATACTGCTTGATCAGGTTGTTCTCGAGCGCCATCGCTTCATGCTCGTTGTCCACGAGGATGGTCTCAAGGTCGTGGGCGACGTCGAGCATGAGGTCGCGCTTGTCATCCGCCGAGCGCGACTCCTGGAAATACGAGCGCACCCGCGCCCGCAATGACTTCGCCTTCCCCACATAGATAGGCTTGCCATTCTCGTCCTTGAAGACGTAAACGCCCGGCTGCGCGGGCAGAGCTTCCGATTTTTCGCGAAGGTTTGCGTTCACCATTGCCTCGAAATTCCATTATCCCCGACGCGACGCCGTAGCGAAAGGGGAGGGAACGGTTGACGGGGGAATCAAGTCGTGCCAGGGAAGGGCGATAGAGGAGATACCCTCAACGTAGCGCGGCTATCTCATTAGCTTCTTGAAGCGCGGCGGCCCTCACAGCCTGCTCCGACGTGCAGAGCTTAGGAGTGCGGCAGCTTGCTGCCGCTTTCTCACCAGCCAGCTTGCTGGCCATCATGCTCTCATCCCGCTTGCCCGACGGGAAAGTGCGCGGTTGCGAAATCCGTCGAGCAAGCTCGTGGGACGGACAGCGGCAGCAAGCTGCTGTACTCCTAAGCTTCGCAGGCACGTCGCCGGAGAAGCCGGGCCAAGACTCGTTGGATATTGACACCTCGCGCCAGCTTAGAGAGAATTCCAGATATGGGCCGAAGGGCGAAAGCATTATCGATCGTGGCTTTCGGAGTTTTCATGCTCCCGCTGATGGTCCGCGCGCAAGTCCCGGAGAAGCCACCCTCTCGCGCCATCAACCCTGATTGGGATTACAGTACTCCCGGCCCGGCGAAATGCGTCGAGATCGGAAATGTTTACCTCCACAAGAAGAACTTGAAGGGGGCTCTGAGCCGGTTTCAGGAAGCGGTGAAGGACGACCCGCACTACGCGCCCGCGTATCTGGGTTTGGGCAAGGTGTACGAGCGGTTGAACGAGAAGCAGAAAGCGCTCGACGACTACCGGCGATACCTCGACGAACTTCCCTCCGCCCAGGACGCCGCCGAAGCCAAAGACGCGAAGCGAGCCATTGAGCGATTGCAAAAGGAAGTCGTCACGACCGGCCACGCGGATCAAGCGACTGACAAATGACCGTGTCAGCCTCGACAGCGCTCGGCGCGCCCTGCGCCTTGGCACAGGTTGCACCATATGAAAAAGCGCGACAAAGGCGACATGACGGTTCGCGAGATGGGCAAACTGGGCGGGCTGGCCCGGGCGGCGAAATGCACTCCGGAAGAATTGAGCGCCATTGGACGCCGCGCTTACGCCTTGGGATTAGGTACGTACACCCACGCGGAATTGCAACACCTTCTTCGCGGCAGGCGGCGGTCACCTCCCGGCACAATCGAGAAGAACATTGGCGAAGTAAGAAAACTCATCAAATCCGGCTGGACCCAAGGACAGATTGCCGAGGCCCTTGGCGTCAGCCGCCCCACGCTTCGGCGCTCTCTTCGCGAGTCGATCAGGCGCAGGACCGCGCGATAGCATCCAAGTTGGTGTGCGGCTGAGCCGCTAAAATGCCTGGGTCGCGCCGACGGCACTCGCTTCCCACCCCCGCCCACCGACTTTCGGTCCACCAATGCCTGCCGCGACTATTCCCCCTCAGCGGGATCGGACTCTTCCGGGCTTTCCGGGGCCTCCGCATTCATGTATTCCTGCAATATCCGCTCGGCGTGTGCCGCGTCCTCTTCCCGCACCAGAAGCGGAATATCGAGCACGGGCAGCATCTCCACCGAGGATTCACCTTGCAGAATGCAAGGTATCCCCTGCGACTGGAGGATATTTCGCGCCAGGTCGGCCTCCATCTGCGCGGTACCGCCGCTGAAAACGCGGACTACAACCAGCTTTACATTCTTCTCTCCGCTGAGTTCGACAAGCCGCGGCGACTCGGGAGGCGAGCCGGGGAGCAGGGCGGAGCCACAGTCTTCACACTGGGTCGTGCCTTCCACATACTCAATCGAACATTGGGCGCAATAGGGCATGGCGAAACCTCGGACTTCCACACCCAGTATAGCCCTTTCGCAAAGCGGGTTAGACGGGAATTCCGAGTCAAGACCCAATTGAAATGATAAAGCCACTCGCCGGGATGGATAGCGGCGAAAGGTATCGCTGAGAAAAGCTAGGCCTTTATCTGGTGTGAGAGCTGAAGGCATGCTTCCGGCGCCATCTTGTCGATCATAACCTGCGCCTTCCAAAAGATATCGTTGAGACTCTACTTCCATCGGCCTCGGTGCTCCTCCAGGGCAATCCGCACGAGCTGGCTGCGGGTCCTGACGCCGGTCTTCTGGAAGAGTTGTTGCAGCGCCGCTTTCACCGAACTCTCCGAGATGTTGAGACGTCCCCCGATTTCCTTGTTGCTGAGTCCCTCAAACACCCCTTGCAATACCTGATTTTCGCGGTCGGTGATCGGCTTTGTCCGCTCTGCGCCCTCCGGGTGTTTTGAAGCCCGAACTAAGGCCTGGATCACGTTCTCATCCAGCCAGGTTTCTCCCGCCATGACCTTGCGGATCGCTTCGATCAGGACCACGGGAGGCCGGTGTTTGGGAAAAATGCCGCTCACGCCCAGATCAAGCGCGCGTACAGATTCCGCATCGCTCATGCCTGCCGTGACCATCAGGAACCGTCCCTGAAAGCCCCCCTGCCGCGCTTCTGAAATGAACTCGAAGCCCCGCTCTTTCCCTAGATCGTAATCCAGTAAAACGAGATCGATGGGCTTGTGAAGTAAGACGTCAGCGGCCTCGCCCACTGTTGCGCAACAAGCCGCCATTTCCAAGTCGGGCTCGCCTTCGAGAAGCCGGCTCAGGCACTCGCGAAAAAGCGCATGATCGTCCAGTAAGAGGATCCTGACTTTATCCATTCGATTCTGGCGCCCTCTCCTGAGTCCCCTCGTTGGCGAAAGGCACGAGGTCAAGCGCGAAGCAGCACCCCGGAGGCCCAGGTTCGTACCGCAGGTCGCCGTTGAAGGTCCTCAACAGCGCGCGCGAAAGATATAACCCCAAACCAGTAGCTTCGGCCCCCTCCTGGAACGGTTGAAACAGACGTTCAGGATTGGAGATGCCGTGGCCGGTGTCGCGGACTCGCACCACGACGCGGGCACCTTCCACCGATGCGCTGACTCTGAATACCTTCACGTCCTCGTCCTGCATGGCCCGCTGGCTGTTCTTCGTTAGATTCAGGAGGACCTGCAAGAGATTATGTCGCTCCGCCCAAACTCGGGGCAAGGTCTTGGGCACGTGCCAGCGAAAGAGCACTCCCGCTTCCCGCAAGGAAGGCGCGGTCACAATGCGTAATTCGTCAAGGACGGAGCCCAGGTCAACACTCGCCAGATCTTCGCTTGCCGTGCTCTGACGAAGCTCGAGGGTGGCGATTTTTCCCAGACCCTCCACGAGGTTTCCCAGAGCGCGGAAGTCCTCGTTCTTCGCCATCTCGCGACCACGCGATAGATTTTCGTAGACCACGGAAATGGCTCCGCAGACATTGCGGATTTCATGCGAGACGGCCGCGACCGCCAAACGTGAAGCGACCATAAGGTGATGAAGGCTGGATTCCTCTTTGTCGCGAAGATCCTCGGAGCTATCGACCAGCATGGCCGCGAGCCTGGGCCCGGCCTTGGTTTGGTAAGTGGAAAACCAAACGTCCGCGAGAAATACATCGCCATCTTTTCTCCGCCCGCTGCACTGCATGGCGGTCCGAAAGCTGGGAGTGAAGTCGTCGGCTGGTGGAACATCGGCCAGTGGCGGAACAAAATCCTTGATCGACTCGCCGGGTAGGGTTCCGGGCTCAAATCCCAGCAGCCCATGGGCGGCCTGATTGGCCATGAGGATCCGGTCGGCAGAATCGACCGTCAGGACGGCTGCCGGACTACTTTCGATGAGTGCCTTCAACTCGAGTTCAGCGTCACGCCGCAATTCGGCCTCTTGCTCGACCTCACGGACGTGCTGGTCTGTGAGTCGGCGGTTTTTCGCTGACTCGTGGGCAAAGAGGCCTGTCCCAAAAAAGGAGGCGAACATGAAAATGTCGCGGGGAACACTCGCCGCCATCTCCCACGGAAAAGGAGCAAACATTTCCGCCAGAAACGTGCACAGTCCCGCCACGATGGCCACTTGCCACCCCAGCAGGCAGCTCCCCACGATCAGCATGGGGAAAAGATAGAGGAAGCCGAAAGAGACGTTCAGCTCAACGCGCCAGTCAACGAGGGCGACGGCCAGGATCATCGTCGCGGCGACAACGAGAAGTCTGCTGCGGCTTAACCGGAGGAAGAATGAGACCATTTCGCGTCCGCCCGCATAGCGCCCACCGATGTTTTCATTTGAACCGGACCGGCCACGGAATCCCATTCTACCAAATCTCCCGCCTGCCGCTGCACGAATGGCCAAAAGATAGGGTCGGGTTGGCCGAACGATATCAAGCCACTGGCCATAAAATAATCCAATTTGGAACGAACGGTGCTCAAACATGGTAATATGCCAACACATATGGTTATTCCGCTAATAGAATCTATTTCCTCACCCGTCACAAAATCCTTGTGCCTTGCTTATGCCTTCCACACAAGCTGCCGCCTAAAGTTGGCAGCGTCCGAAAGATAGGCAGGGCTGCCGGGAAGATAACTGGAAGAGGGTGGGGTACGGCGTTAGTCTTATAACTTCGCCGCATAGTAACGCCGTCTCTAGGGTCCAGCCTTCACAGTGCAAACACCTCTGACGGTCGGAGGAAAACGATGAAATATCCGGTTCACATCCGCAAGAGAGTTGTTGTCGTGTTGGTGACGGCGGCGATTGTCGTGGCCACGGGGCTGGTGGAATCCGGGCGCAGTCGAGGTCAGGCCACGAACGCCGATTCGCCGCAAGCTGCCGCGAAACCCGACGCACCCGCCGCCTTGGACCTGTCGCCAAGCCAACTCAACACGATCAAGGTCGAGCCCGTGGGGACCTACATGTTTCCCGTTGAGGAGGAGGCGGTAGGCAGCATTGATTATGATGAAGACTTGTCCGTTCAGGTTTTTCCGGATTATCAGGGGACCATCATCGACACCCTGGGGCAACTTGGCGCCGAGGTGCAGAAGGACCAGCCCCTGTATACCATCCGAAGCCCTGACCTGATCCAGGCGGAGTCAACACTCATCGGCGCAGCCGCGACTTATGTCCTGACCACCAAGGAGTTGGCGCGCGTCCAGGGACTGGGTGGGGTTGCCGAGCGCGAGAGGGAACAGGCGACCTCCGATGAACAGACCGCCGAGGGGGCTCTGAAGGCGGCGCGGGACGCCGTTCGCGTATTCGGCAAGACGGATGCCGAAATCGATCAAATGATCACCTCGCGCAAGATCGATCCCGCGCTGGTCGTGCGCAGTCCCATTAATGGCAAAATCACCACGAAGAACGCGCAGCCGGGATGGTTGGTGCAGCCGGGAAACCTCCCGGCGCCTTACTCGGTGGCGGATGTTTCGATCAAGTGGATGCTGGCGGACGTGGCGGAGAGTGAGATTCCGCTTTTTCATTTGAGCCAGCCGGTTGAGGTCCGAGTGATGTCCTATCCCAACCGTGTGTTTAAGGGGAGAGTTTCGAAGATCTACGAAACGGTTGATCCCAACACGCATCGCGTAACGATCCGTTCTGAGATCTCGGACCCCCACAACGAGCTGCGCCCGGGCATGCTCGCGAACTTCGTCATCCGCGTCCACAACCCGGTGGAATCGATTTACCTACCCGCCGATGGAGTTGTCCGCGAATCCGACGGCACCATGACGGCTTGGGTGACGACCGACCGCCGCCATTTTGTGCAAAGAGTTCTCAAGACCGGACTGCGCAGGGACAACCAGGTTCAGGTTCTCGCCGGTTTACAGCGCGGAGAGCTGGCCGTGACCGAGGGTGCCGTGTTTCTTGACAACATGCTGGAAGCGCCGCCCAGCGATTAGAAAGGCGAATCGCTCGCGCGGTTGTACGGGAACGGCAAGCCGTGCCCCTAAAACCGCATGAAAGTCGAGACCCTATGTTTAAAACTCTCATCGCGTTTTGCCTAAGCCGCCGCCCGATTGTGGCGCTGGGCCTGGTGTTGTTTGCCCTCGCCGGATTCATCGCTTTCAAGATGCTGAATATTGAGGCGTATCCCAACCCCACGCCCGTGATTCTGGAAATCACCGCGCAGGCGCCGGGCCTCTCGGCCGAGGAGATGGAGCGTTACTACACCATCCCCATGGAGATTGGGCTTTACACCACGCCCGGAATCGACATCATCCGTTCGACCTCGTTTTACGGATTGTCCTTTGTCCGCGTCAGCTTCAAATATGGCGTGGACTATAACTTCGCTTACGCCCAGGCATCGGTGGCGATATCACAGAACGTCAGCCTGCCCGGCGGCCTGGTGCCCGATATCCAAGCGAACAGCTCGACGGGGGAAATCTATCGCTATCAGGTTGTCGGCCCTAAGCACTTCGGAATAGCGAATCTCCGCACCGTCCAGGATTGGATCGTGGCGCGCCGGATCCTGACCATTCCCGGTATTGCCGCCATCAATAGTTGGGGCGGACCGACCAAGGAATTCGATGTCCAGGTAGACCCTCACAGGCTGGAAGCCTACAGCGTCACCGTCCCCCAAATCCTGACCGCGCTGGGCAACGCCAATGTTAATGTCGGGGGACGCGAAATCCGACTTGGCCAGCAGTCGATCAATATCCGCGGCGTCGGTCTGATTGATGATGGTGGCAATGATGATTTGCGCCAAGGTTACAAGGTAGACGACATCCAGAATATTGTTCTGGCCCAGACTAACGGCGTGCCGGTGCTGGTCCGCGATGTCGCCAATGTGGTGGTCGGCATTCGGCCCAGGCTGGGCATTCTGGGCAAGGACAACGATGACGACATTGTGGGATCGATCGTGGTGATGAGGCGAACGGAAAAGACCTCCGACATGATTCCCAAGGTCAAAGAGGCCGTCGAAAAGCTGAACCACGATGGGAGTCTGCCGCCGGGAGTCAAAGTCGTTCCCTATTACGACCGCTCCTCCTTGATCGCCATCACCACGCACACGGTTCTGCACAACCTGATTTTCGGATGCCTTCTGGTTTTCCTGATCCAATGGATCTTCCTTGGTGATCTCCGCAGCGCCACCATCGTGGGATTGAACATCCCGTTCGCGCTGTTCTTTGCCACCATTCTCCTGGTGATGCAGGGCGAAAGCGCCAACCTGCTGTCAGTAGGCGCGGTGGATTTTGGCATCATCGTAGATTCGGCCGTGATCCTGGTGGAAAATATCTTCAAGAATTTTCAGCGCGACACAGAAGAGAAACAGAGTCTGCTGCATCGCCTGGCGGAAGGGGCGTGGGGGCCTGACCCCACCAGATCCACGGAAGAGCCGACCCCCATTCACGGATGGACGGATCGATTGCGGCTGATTCTGATCAGTGCCATGCAGGTGGACAAAGCCGTTCTATTCTCGGCGCTCATCACCGTCGCCGGGTTCGTGCCCTTATTCACCATGCAGGGAGTTGAGGGTCAAATCTTCGGCCCCATGGCGCGCACCTACGGCTACGCCCTGGCCGGCGCCTTGATCGCCACCTTCACCGTCACCCCGGTCATCGCTTCCTTCCTGCTCCCCAAAAACGTGAAGGAAGTCGAAACCTTCGTCGTCCGCACGTTGCACCGGATCTACAATCCCGCCCTGCGTTTTTCCCTGAATCATCGCTTCCTGGTGGTGGGACTCGAACTCACCCTCTCATTGGGAACGTTCTTCTTTATCGCACCGAAACTCGGCAGCGAGTTTCTTCCCCACTTGGAGGAAGGCAATTTCTGGATCCGCGCTTCCATGCCCATCACCCTCTCGCTGCAAGATGGCGAGGCGGCCACCAAAAAAATGCGCGAGATTCTTCTGCGCCACAAGGAAGTTCTTACGGTGGTTTCACAGCATGGCCGCCCGGACGATGGCAGCGACGCTTCGCCCTTCTCCAACGTCGAGCTTTTCGCGCCCCTCAAACCTTTTGACGAATGGCCCAAAGGTTTAACCAAGGATAAGTTAACCAATCAGATTCAAGCGGAGTTCAATAACGAACTGCCGGGGGTCGTCTTCAATTTCTCCCAATACATTGAGGACAACATCGAGGAGGGCATCTCGGGCGTCAAAGGCGTCAATTCGGTCAAGGTCGTCGGCCCCAACCTCGTAACCATCACCAACCTTGCCAACCAGATCCGAGACCAAATGGCCAAGGTGCGGGGCATCGAGGACCTTGGAATCTTCCCCGTTCTCGGACAGCCCAACTTGAACATCAAGGTGGACCGGGCCAAGGCGGCGCGCTATGGCCTGAATTCCGGTGATGTGAACCTGGTGGTGCAAGCGGCCATGGGGGGAGCCGTAGCGAGTTCCGTTCTGGAAGGCGACCGGGCGTTTGATCTCGTCGTCCGTTATACACCCGAATCCCGTGAAAGCATTGATAAAATCCGCAACATCAAAGTGGCCTATCAAACTCCCACCGGAGCCAATGCCTATATCCCCTTGAGCGAACTGGCGACGATCACACTAGACACAGGAGCATCTTGGGTTTACCACGAGGCCGTGACACGCTTCATCCCGGTCAAGTTCAGCGTCCGGGGCCGCGACCTGGGGGGCACGGTGGAGGAGGCGCAGAAGCGCATCGCGGACAACGTGAAACTTCCGCCGGGATACCGGCTGGTGTGGGCCGGCGAGTTTGGAGACCTTCAGGAAGCCAAGGCGCGCCTGTACGTCATTGTGCCCATCAGCTTCGTGCTGATTGGCGGGATGCTCTACGGCTTGTTCAATAACTTCCGTGATTCCCTTCTGGCGCTCGCCGGCATCCCCGACGCGATCGTGGGCGGCATCCTGGCGCTCTATGTCTCCGGCCTCCATTTCAGCATCTCCGCCGCCATCGGCTTTGTCTCGCTCTTCGGCGTGTCGGTGATGGACGGAATCCTGATGATTACCTTTTTCGAACATGAAAGGGAGAAGGGGTTTGCGCCCGTGGAGTCGATGTACCGGGCCGCCAGCACCCGCATGCGTCCGCTGCTGATGACAGCGCTCTCGGCCTGCATTGGCCTGTTTCCCGCCGCCATTTCTACGGGAATTGGCAGTCAGGTGCAGCGCCCGCTCGCCACGGTGATCGTGGGCGGCATGCTGGTAGGGCCCGTCATGCTGCTTCTCGCCGTGCCCGCACTGAGAATGATATTCATCGGCCAAGATCGTGAGCATGACCCTAAAGCAAAGGTTCAACCGGAATGAAAACCGCATGTCTGCTTTTCCTGGTGATCAGCGCGGCGCCTTGGGGCGCGGCACAGTCCGTTCGAAGGAACGCTGTGGATGAAAATCGCGACCGCGCCCCTACTTCTCACTCGAGTCATCCGCTCAACCGAGCGAGCCTGAGCAAGGTCGAGCGCTCTCACCCACTTCCGAAGAGCCAACCGCGTACCCGGTCTGGGCAGCCTCTGAATCAATCGGGCTCAAACAAACCGGTTGCAGCGGCAAAAGGCGGATTGATCCCGAGCGGAACAGCCCACAACAGCGCGGCAGTTCGAACGCCAGGTGTCGCCCGACCTGCCGCACCTGTAGTAAGCAACGTTCGCCATCGCGGCCCTAACCCGGCAGCGGTAAGTGGATTGTCGAATTTAAATCGCAGCGCCACTGGAACGATCAACGGCACGGCCATCAACCGCCGGCATTAGCCGGCCGAGGCAGTCTGTAGCGCGGGCGTCCCGCCCGCTGTGGCGAGAGCGTCCCGCTCTCGCGAATGGCGCGGGCAGGATGCCCACGCCCCAGCGGGCGAGACGCCCGCGCTACGAAGCAGGGTGCCAAGGAATCAAATCTATGTTTCGCACTCGCAAATTGCGCGCCCTCCACTTCATCGTGATCGCAGCCCTGCTGCTGAGCGCCGGATGCGTGGTAGGGCCAAACTTCAAGAAGCCTGCCGCGCCCAATGTCGGCGGTTACACTCCTACGCCGATCACCTCCTCCAACACCACGCCAAACGTTGCCGGGGGAGAGGCGCAGCGCTTGGTGGACGGAAAAGACATTCCGGGCGAGTGGTGGAATCTGTTTCACTCGCAGCCCCTTGCCGACTTGATCGAGCGCTCGCTGAAAGCCAATCCCGACCTCAAGGCAGCACAGGCGGCCTTGCTCGTCGCCAGGGAAAATGTGCTGGCCCAACGAGGTTTCTACTATCCCAGCGTTACCGGAGGTTTTACGGCGACCCGAGGGAGGACCGCGCAGGACGTTTCGCCTGCACTCAATGCCAACATCCAAAATTACAGCCTTTATACGCCCGAGGTGAGCGTCGCCTTCGTGCCTGACGTTTTCGGTCTCAACCGACGAACTGTGGAATCGCTCGAGGCCCAGGCGCAGCAGGCGCGGTTTGCCTTGATCGCGACGCATATCACGCTGAGTTCCAACGTCGCCGCCGGGGCCATCCAGGAAGCCTCCTTGCGGGGGCAGATTGCCGCCACGGATGAGCTGATAACCATCAATACTGACATCCTGAAAATCCTACGCGAGCAATATCACAAAGGGTATGCCAGCGAGCTCGACGTGGCCGCTCAGGAATCGCAGCTCGCGCAAATCGTGGCGACCTTGCCCCCGCTGCTGAAG
>Ga0181520_10009466_pt1 | contig 13446 bp, 12 predicted proteins | sample PEATcosm2014_Bin_29_FD_132451 | JGI IMG/M metagenome (GOLD analysis project Ga0181520, IMG submission 132451) | Peatland microbial communities from MTU Mesocosm Facility, Houghton, MI, USA - PEATcosm2014_Bin02_30_metaG | ecosystem: Environmental > Terrestrial > Soil > Wetlands > Peat | place...
CGTCTCGCGCGTTACCCAACAGAGCGCCACGATCCTGATGGTGGCGGACCTCCAGTCGGGCCTTTCCCAGCTCACCCAGCTGCAGGAAGAGGCGGCTACCGGCAAGCAGATCAACCAGCCCTCCGATAACCCCGCCGGCACCTCCGAGGTGCTCTCCCTCAATGCCCAGCTGGGCCGCTTCCAGCACTACACGTCCAACATCTCCGACGGCCAGTCCTGGCTGGGCACGGCCGGCACGGCCCTGGGCTCGGTGATAACAAACCTCAACCAGGTGCAGACCGATGTGCTCTCCGGGGCCAACGCCACCGCCGCCGCGACGGGCAGTAACCAAGCCCTCTCCCAGGACGTCCTGACGATAAAGGGCGAGCTGCTGAGCCTGGCCTCCTCCACGTACAACAACCGGCCCATCTTTTCCGGCACGTACGGGACCTCGCCCTACCCCCAGGGCACGGCGAGCGGTGTCAGTGACCCGACCAGTTCCTCCTACGATGCCGACGTCGCCTATGCCTATGCCGGCAGTTCGACGGCCGTCAGCCGGGTGGTCTCGCCGGGCCAGAGCGTCAATGTGAGCATCACGGGCCAGCAGGTCTTCGGGTCCGGCTCCTCCAGTGTGTTCGCGTTGCTGGACACCATTTCGCAAGACCTGGCCAATGGCAATACCTCCTCGCTCAGCGGTTCCGACCTCAGTCAACTGAAAACCGCCATCAACACGGCCACGCAGGCACAAGGGACCGTCGGGGCCCTGGGTGCCTCCCTGGCCACGGACGCGTCCGCGGTCAGTGATCATGTCGCTGCCATGCAGGACCAGGTCTCGACCCTGACCGACGCCAGCGAGGACCAGGTGGCGGCGCAGCTGGACCTGGAGGAAACGTCCTATCAGGCGGCGCTGGAAACGACGGCCAAGATCATCCAGCCCTCTCTCGTGCAGTTCCTGTCATGACAGCCATAACCGTCTTGCCCCCCACCGACCAGGACCACGCCGAGCTGCACTTCGCCTCGGGCGTGCCCGGGTTCCCGGCGGCTCGGTCGTTCAGCGTCACACCGTGGGGGACGGAGCCGAGCCCCTTTTTCCTCCTGGAGTGCCACGAGGTGATCGGCCTGCGGTTCGTGGCCGTCCCCCCGGCCGTCTTTTTCCCGTGGTACGAGCCCCGGTTCGGCCCTGAGGTCTTCCAGGCGGTGGACGCCGAGGGCACCGACGATGTGCGGGTCCTGGTCATCCTGACGGTGCACAGCACGGCGGAGAAGAGCACGGCCAACCTGCTCGGCCCGCTGGTGGTCAACTCCGCCACGGGCCAGGCCCTCCAGGCCGTCCTGTCCGGCTCGGGCCACTCTCCCGCCACACCGATAGTCAAGCGTCCTTAGTCCTACCTTGGGCCGGAACGTGCGTTGCACGTTCCGGAGGCGGTCGAGCCGCTAGGCTTCCGGCCCATCGCCCAGGGAAGGAGCGAGAGGTGCTGGTGCTGACCAGGCACGTACATCAGAGCATCGTCATCGGTCACGACGTGGTCGTTACTGTGCTGGAGGTCCGGGGTGACCAGGTGCGTCTCGGTATCACCGCCCCCAAGGAAATCCAGGTCCACCGCGAAGAGGTGTTCGCCGCCCTCACGGCCGCCAACCGGCAGGCCGCCACCTCCGCCACGTCCTCCTCTGAGCTCGAGGCGTTGAAGGCGCTGAAGAGCCCGGCCCCACCCGACGAACAACGTCCCGGGCCGTAGGTTTGTGGATGCACTGCAGGTCGGTCAGGGCGGTTGGCACTGTCGCCACCGTCGTCACGGTGGTCGTGTGGGTGGCGTTGGCCGGCCTCGTCACCATGGCGCCGGCTGGTGCCGCCACGGTCGCCCGGTCCGCCGCCGCGGTTGGCGCGCACGGGCCGGGTCACCCGGTACGGGCGCCCGCCCCGGCCTCGACGCTGCCGAGCAGGCCCAACGAGCTTGACGGCGTGTCGTGCCCGGCGGGAGGGCCGTGCGTGGCCGTGGGCTACTACGACAACGGCCAGGAGGACCAAACCCTGGTCGAGACGTTCTCCGCCGGGTCTTGGCGTGTGCTGCGCAGTCCCGACCAAGGGCGGAGCACCAATGTGCTCAACGGCGTTTCCTGCACCGCTGCCGGTTCTTGCGTGGCTGTGGGCTATTACTACACCGGGAGCGCGGACCGCACCCTGGTCGAGACGTTGTCCGCCGGCGCGTGGCACGTCACCCCCAGTCCCGACCAAGGCCCGGGCACCAACCTCCTCAACAGCGTTTCCTGTGCCGCCCCTGGCCCGCTGCACCCCGGCGCTGTTTCTTGCGTGGCGGTGGGCTACTACTACACCGGCAGCAAGGACCAGGCCCTAGTCGAGACGCTGACGGGCGGCGTGTGGCGTACCTCGGCCAGCCCCGACCAGGGCCCCTACACCAACTTCCTGAGCGGCGTGAGCTGCACCTCGGCCACGGTGTGCGTGGCGGTCGGTTACTACTACACCGGGAACAAGGACCGTGCCTTGGTGGAGTCGTTGGCCAAAAGGGAGTGGAAGCTGGGCGTCGCCGCCGACCAGGGGGCCAGTAACAACGGTCTGAACGCCGTGGCCTGCGCCTCGCCCACCTCTTGCGTGGCGGTGGGCTACTACTACACCGGCAGCAAGGACCAGACCCTGGTCGAGAGATGGGCCGGCTCGTCCTGGAAGGTCGTCCACAGTGTCAACCAGGCCCCGGCCACCAACGTCCTCAACGCCGTGGCCTGCCGGTCGTCGCGCTCGTGCGTGGCGGTGGGTTATTACTACAACGGGTCCAATGACGAGATGGTCATAGAGGTACTGTCCGGTACCCGCTGGGCCATGGCCCCGAGCCCGGACCAACCGGCGGCCACCAACGTGCTCAACGCCGTGTCCTGTGCGTCCGCCACTTCGTGCCTGGGCGTGGGTTATTCCAACAACGGGAGCGAGAACCGCGGCCTGGGCGAGGTCTTGCGCTCGGGCGCCTGGACGCTGTCAGCCGCCGCGCAGGTCACCACGGCGACGGTGACGTCCATGACGATCTCGGCCAACCCCGTCCCCATCGGGCAGGCCGTCACCTACACGGCAGTGGTCACGCCTCCGCCTGATGGGGGGACGGTCGACTTCATCGACGATGGCGCCGCCATCGTCGGCTGTTACTCCATAGCCATCGCTCCCGGCACCGGGAAGGCGGTGTGCCCGGTCACCTACTGGACGGGGGGCCAGCACGTGATCGAGGCCGCCTTCTCAGGCGACAGCGACTTCGGCCCCTCCGCCTCAGGGCTGTACGGCAACACCGTGCGCCTGCCTTTGCCCGGTTACTGGCTGGCGGCACGGGGCGGCTCGGTCTACGGGGCCGGTGCCGCCCCGTCCTTCGGCGGCATCGTGACATCGCCGGCCACGGGACCGGTGGTGGGCGTCGCCGGTACCCCGACGGGCAAGGGCTACTGGGTGGTCACCTCAAGCGGCGTGGTGGCCGCTTTCGGGGACGCCGCGTACCACGGTGACCTGCGCGGGGAGGGCGTCCGGGCCTCGGACATCGTGGCGCTGGCGCCGACCTACGACGGCCACGGCTACTGGTTGGTCGGGCGTGACGGCGGGCTTTTTGCCTTCGGCGACGCCGCCTATCTCGGTTCTGTCCCGGGCCTCAAGATGAAAAAGCGGGTCGACAACATAGTGGGCATGGTGGCCGGGCCGGGCGGGGCAGGGTACCTATTGGTGGGCTCGGACGGGGGTGTGTTCGCCTTCGGGACCGCCCGCTTCTACGGCTCGCTGCCCGGTACCAAGGCCCATGTACGTGACATCCGGGCCATCCTGCCGTCGTCGGCCGGGACGGGCTATGTGCTGGTGGGCCGGGACGGCGGTGCCTTCGTGTTCGGCAAAGGGGTCGACTACCACGGCTCCCTGCCCGGGGAAGGGATCACGGCCAGGGACATAGTCGGGATCGCCCTCTCGCCCGATGACGGCGGCTACTTCATGGCCGCGTCCGACGGCTCGGTGTTCGGGTTCGGTGACGCCAAGCCGTTCGCCGTCCCAGCGGGCCTGATGGGCCATCTCCCGGTGGTGGCGATCGCAGGTACCTAGGCGGTCACAGGTACCTAGGCACGGCGGCACCCGACGGAACCGGCGCCCCTCCGAAGGCGTCTTGTAGGGTGTGCGAACCATGACCGTCACCCACCTGCACCACCCTGGCCCTCACCTGCGCCACCCTGGCCCTCACCTGCGCCACGCTGGCCTCCACCTGTGCCGTACAGGCGCCGCCCTCGCCACCATCGCCGTCGTCTGTGCTGCCACCTCCGGGCTGGCTCAGGCCCAACCTGTCAGGGCGGCGATGACGCTGCCGGCGGCGGTGACCGGCACCAAGGCCAAGCCCGCCGTCGAAGATTGCGGCCAGGGCAAGCCCGAGATCCGCCCCACTGGCCTCATCTTGGCCTGTGCCGACGCCAACGATCAGGCTGTGAAGCTCGTCTGGTCCAAGTGGACCGCCAGCGGTGCCTTTGCCACCGGCACCGAGACCTGGAACACCTGCGTCCCCTACTGCGCCGCCAGCAAGACCTGGGACAAGACGCAGGCCAATTTCACCTTGAGCGACCCGGTGAAGACGCCGGCCGGCTGGTTGTACGAGAAGCTGGTCGTGCGCATCACGGGCAAGGCGCCCAAGGACATGGAGCGGACCGTGGTCTACAGCGAGAGGCCGTTCCCCAAATAGCCGGACCGGCCGGGTCAGGCGTTGCGGGCTTGGCCGTTGCGGGGAGGGAGCTTGAGGCCGCGATCGCTCATACGGGGTACGCGCCGGGTGTTGTCCCGGGCATCCGAGGCGGCCAGCAGCCAGGCCTCGCACTGAGGGGCGGGGAGGGGCCGGGCCAGGAAGAACCCCTGGGCGGCGTGGCAGCCCAGGCTCTGGAGGTGTTGCAGCGTGGCCTGGTCTTCGACCCCCTCGGCCGTCACCGTGCGGCCCAGGTTGCGGGCCAGCTCGATAGTCGAGCGGACGATGGCCTCGTCGCCCCTGTTGTAGATCATCTCCTTGACGAACGAGCGGTCGATCTTCAGCTCCTGGAACGGTAGGTGCTTGAGACGGCTGAGCGACGAGAACCCGGTGCCGTAGTCGTCGATCGACAGGTTTACGCCCAGGGCCTGCAGGTCCCGCAGCGCCCGTTCCGAGCTTTGGGGGTCGGCCATGGCCGACGACTCGGTGAGCTCCAGGGTCAGCGCCGTCGGGGCCAGGGCGGCGGATTGCAGCGCCTGGTCGACCCGCAGCGATATGTCCAGGCTCATGAGGCTGCGAGCGGAAAGGTTGACCGCCACGTTTAGGCCCGGGAAGCTCTCCCTCCACGTTTTGGCCTGCAGGAGGGCCGTTTCCAGGACCCACCACGTGAGCTGGTCGATCAGGCCGGCGCTCTCGGCCACGGGGATGAACTCGACGGGCGAGATCGGCCCGAACTGGTCATGGCTCCAGCGCAGCAGCGCCTCGCAGCTCACCACCGCGCCCGTGCCCAGCTCGACGACGGGCTGGTACCAGACGTCGAGGTCGTTGCGCTCGATGGCGCGGCGCAGTTCGGTGGCCAGGCGCAGCCGCCGGAGCGTCGAGTGGTCCTCGGCCCGGTCGTAGAAGTGCGACCCGCCCCCCGCCCCCTTGGCCGCGTACATGGCGATGTCCGCATGGCGCAGCAGGCCGCTGGCGTCCTGGCTGTGCGGGGGGGACACGGCCACCCCGAGGCTCGCCCTCACGTCGAGCAGGAGGCCCTCGACCCCGAGGGGCTGGCCTATCAGGTCCACTACCTGGTCCGCCATGACGGCGATGGTCTCGTCTTCGGGCGCATCGCGCAGCAGCACCGAGAACTCGTCCCCCCCGAGGCGAGCGACCAGGTTGTTCGGGGCGCTGAGAGGGGCGAGCCTCTCGGCGACGGCCTGGAGCACGGCGTCACCGGTGTGGTGGCCCAGGGTGTCGTTGACCTCTTTGAAGCCGTCGAGGTCGATCAGCATCACCGCCACCCGGCTCTCGGTGGGGGACTGCCCGAGGGCCTCGGCCAACTGCTCGACGAACAGCGCCCGGTTGGGCAGACCGGTCAAGGCGTCGTGCTGGGCTTGGTACTGGCGGACGGCGGCCTCCTGGCGCAGTTGCTCCAGGAGCTTGCTGCTGCGCAGGGCTACACCTGCATTGGCGGCGAGAGCCTCGAAAAACCGCAGGTCGGCGCCGTTGAAGCCCTCGTGGCGGAATGCCCGGTCGGTGACCAGCAAGTACCCGGCGCCGGGGTCGGCGCGTTGGAGAGGGGCGACCATGGCCTCTTTCAGCCCCCGCTCGGCCATGGCGATGACGACGTCATCTTCTGGCTTGGAGCCGTCACCGAACATCAGCGCCCCCCGCTCGCAGGCGATGATGTCGAGAGGCGAAAACGGTGAGCGTTGATCGATCTGGGCCGGTCCGTCGCCCGTCAACGTGCAGCGCAGGGCCAGCTGGTCGGCCCGCGCCTCCAGGGGGACCACGAGCTCGGCGGAGCCGGCGGAAACCATGGCCCGGGCCTCCTCTAGCACCATGGCGATGACGTCGTGCGCCTCCACCAGCGAGCCCAGGGTACGGGTGAACTCGTACAGCTTTTCCAGGTTGGCGTAGCGCTGGCCCGAGATCATGGTGCTGCGGTAGGCCAGGTCGGCAGCGCCCGCGATGGCGATGAACAGGACCACGCCCCAGGTGTTCGCCCAGATCAGCGACACCGCCACCAGGCCTCCTCCGGAGCACACGGCCACCCCGGCGCCGCCCTGGAGGCCGATGCTACGTAGCGGCGGGCGCCGCCAACGGGGGTCCACGACGGCCATGAGCACGAGCAGGAGGCAGAGGTCGACGGCGTTGATCAGGGTTATGGTGAGCACTGTCACCGCCCAGCCGTGGGCGCTGGTGGGCGAGTAGCGCCCGATCGTGCGGTCGTAGACCAAGATGCCCAGGGCGACGCCGGCCCCGTACAGGAGCCAGTTGGTGAGGGCCTTGATAGGGCGCAGGCGGCGCTGGGCGCTGGCGGCCAAGTGCCCGCACGAGATGGCCAGCAGGGCCGGGCCCGGGGCCAGGAAGACCACGCCCACCAGCGCCGGGATCTCCGACAGGGCGACGGACAGGCTGAACTGGCGGTTGCGGACGGGGACAGGTTGGGCGAAGGCCGCCCAGACGCCGAGAGCCACCACCACCCACAGCTCGGGGCGGTCGCCGCCGGCCGGTCTCAGGCCCTGCAACTGGGTGACGTAGAGCAGCGCGGTGCCAGCGGCGAGGAGGCCCGCCAGTACCAGGGCACGGGCCACCGAAAGCTGGCCCGTGCGCCCCTCCGGGTTGCCCGTTACCTCTCCCTGAGTGTTCAAACGACCCCTGCCTGCTCCCATGACCCTGTCCGGAGATGGGACAGCCCACCCTGGAAGTGCGGCAGGTGCCCGGCTCGGAGTCTAGGCAATGTCGGAGCCCAGGCCAAGGCGCCGGAAATGGCCACGCACAGTGACATTCGGGGGGCAAAACGACGCAATCTTCTCGTTATGTGATTTCTCTGGACACAAACCCCGTCGATGGGGAAGAATCTGAATATGGCCAAGCGACATTTCGTGGTTTTGCACCGAAAGGAGGTGCCAATGTCCTGCCGTGGTTTCGGTGCTGACTGAAAAACGGGGTGGCACAAAAGGGGACGCGACGCTATTGCTGGAAACTCGCCGGCATGGCTGACAGATCCTCCTTGGTACCCTGATGGCATCCACCCTGGTCGGAGCGCGACCCTGGTAGCGTTCGGTTCGACCTGACGCCCGTCTTATGGGTTGGGGCGTAGTCGGACCTCGCGCAGTCGGGGAGGTGTTCATTGACCTCAGTTGAACGGGCGGCGCGGGAAATTGGCGGCGCGCCCGATAATGCCCCCCTCCAACCCCCCGAGGACACTGTGGAAGCGCCTTCGACGGCGGAAGCGCCCGGTCCACGTCATCCCTTAGGGAAGTCGTTTTGGCGCCTTTGGTGGGCGACGGGTATCTCCGCCAGCGGGGACGGGCTTGTCGCCGTCGCATTACCGCTTTTGACGGTGACGCTCACCCGTAGCCCCCTTGTCATCGCCGGGGTGACGGCGGCAAATAGGGCAGGGGTGGCAATTGCGGCACTGCCGGCCGGCATGCTGGCCGACCGCGTGGACCGTCGCCGGATGATGGTGGCCTGCAACCTCGTCTCGGGCGTGGCTCTGGCCGGGTTGGTGGCAGCCATGGCGATCGGTTCCGCCGGCCTTGTGATGGTCTACGTGGTGGCGGTGGTGGTTGCCATGTGCGACGTCGCCTATACCCTGCCCCTGCAAGCGTCCATACCCGACGTCGTGGCCGAGCCCGACCAGCTCGCCCTCGGCAACGGCCGCCTGGTGGCAGTCGAGGGCGCTGGTGAGCAGTTCCTGGGCCCGGGGGTGGGCGGGCTGTTGTTTTCCCTCGCCCGCCAGGTGCCCTTCGTGGCCGACGGCGCCAGCTTCTTCATCTCGGCTGTGCTGTTACGGGTCAGCTTGCACCGGTCCAGTCTCAAGGCTCGTCACGCTGCCCCCCTCCAGCCGTCCCCGGTCAACGGCGCCCGCTCCCGGAGCGAGGACCGCGGCTCGGCCCCTTCGAGCCGAAGCCGCGAACGCGGGCGTCACCGGTCGGGCCTGGGGGCGGACTTCCGCCAAGGCCTCAGGTTGTTCGGCCAGCAGCGCTCCCTCAAGCTCCTGGCCGCCACTGTGGCGGCCCTGGCCTTCTCCCAGAACATGGTGTTCGGCCTCCTCGTCGTGTACGGGAGGCGGACCTTGCACCTGAGCAACACCGGTTACGGCGTGTTCCTGGCGGCGGCGTCGCTCGTGGGTGTGATCGGCGCCTTCTCGGGCGGCAGGTTGCAGCGCCGGTTCGGGCCGGCCCGGCTCATCGTGGGCGGGGCTTTCCTGTGCACGCTCAGCTACCTCGGCCTTTCGTTCACCCGCTCGGCCGTCCTGGCCGTATTCGTGCTCGGCCTCCAGGAGGTCGGTATCGCCGTCTCCAATGTCGGCTCGATGACCACTCGCCAGCGCCTCATCCCCCGCCACCTCTTCGGCCGGGTCGCAAGCGTCCACCGTCTGGCCGTCGGCCTGGCGGCGCCGCTCGGAGCGGTGCTCGGCGGCCTGATCGCGTCTGCCTACAACGTCCCCGCGGCCATGCTCGCCGCCGGCGTCGTGCTGGCCGCGCTGCTGGCCTACCTGGGCCCGGCGCTGCTAAAGAACCTGGCCGACGTGTCCCGCTAGCCAAACCCACCCGGCTTGCGCCACGCCGGGGGCTTGTCCCACACCGGCCGGCACCGCCGGTAGGCGATCATCCGGCTTCCGCGGCGGCCAGCATCGCCGTGCCGATGGCGGCGAGGTCGTCGTCGGTCGTCACGTAGGGCGGCATGGCGTAGATGAGGTCGCGGAACGGGCGGATCCAGACGCCCCGGGACACGGCGGCTTGGGTGGCGGCGGCTATGTCGACGAGGTGGTCGAGCTGGATGACGCCGATGGCGCCGAGGGCCCTGACGTCCTTCACGCCCGGTTGGGCCCGGGCCGGCGCCAGCGCCGACCTCAGTCCCGTCCCGAGCCGCTCCACCTCCGATTGCCACTGGCCGGAGGCGAGCAGCCCGAGAGACGCCAGGGCGACCGAACAGGCCAGCGGGTTGGCCATGAACGTCGGCCCGTGCATGAGGCACCCGGCTTCCCCTCCCGAGACGACCCGGGCGACCTCGGCCGTGCACAGCGTGGCGGACTGAGTGAGATAGCCGCCTGTCATCGCCTTTCCGACGCACATCACGTCCGGCGAGACGCCGGCGGCTTCGGCGGCGAACAGGGTGCCCGTGCGGCCGAAGCCAGTGGCGATCTCGTCGAGCAGGAGCAGGACGCCGTGCTCGTCGGCGACCTCGCGCAGGACCTGAACGTAACCGGGGTCGTAGAACCACATGCCCCCCGCCCCCTGGACGACCGGTTCGGCCACGATGGCGGCTATCTCGTGGCTGTGGCGCCGAGCCAGTTCGTGCACCTCGGCTTCCCAGCCGGGGTCGACGCCTTCGCCCGCCGGCGGCCGGGGGGCAAAAATCTGTTGGGGCAGGGCACCGCCGAAAAGATGGTGCATCCCGCCCACCGGGTCGCACACCGACATCGCCCCCAGGGTGTCGCCGTGGTAGCCGCCGGCCAGGGCCAAGAACCTGGTCCGCTGCGACCGGCCCACGTTCGCGTGGTACTGCACGCACATCTTCAGGGCGACCTCCACGGCGACCGACCCGGTGTCGGCCAAGAAAACACGGTCCAGGCCTGATGGGGCCAGGGCCGCCAGGCTTCGGGCCAGCTCGACGGCGGGCGCGTGGGTCAGGCCGCCGAACATGACGTGGGCCATGCTGTCCAGCTGCTCGCGTACGGCGGCGTCGAGGACGGGGTGGCGGTAGCCCCAGATCGCCGTCCACCACGAGGACATGGCGTCCACCAGCTCGCGCCCGTCGGCCAGGCGCAGGCGCACGCCCGACGCCGAGACCACGGGCAACGGCGCCGATCGCGCCGGGAGGGGAGCGTAGGGGTGCCAGACGTGGTCCCGGTCATAGGCCAGCAGCTCGGGCCATTGGTTGCTCTCGGTCACGGCTGGTCGTAGCTTTCGCGCACGAGACGACAATGCCATGCCCATGGGCCATCACGCTCTGCCCGCCCCGGGCCGTCGCATATCGCAATGCCGGCCGGCGACGGGTCGCGCACGTAATCTCTAGTGGTGGTCCACGTCTCTGAGGCACCTGAAGTAACCGACGAACTGGTAAGTGCCGTCCACCGTCTGCTGCCCCAGCTGTCGACTTCGGCTCCGGCGCTGAGCGTCGCCGAGATCGACGAAATAGTCAGTTCACCCGCCATCACGCTTCTGGTGGCTCGTGACGACGAGGTCCAGATCGACGGTGACGGCTTCGAGGTCGCCGCCGGCGAGAGTGGCCACGGCCCGATCGTGGGCATGCTGACCCTCGTCGTTTTTCGCATACCCACCGGCATCCGGGCCTGGATAGAAGACGTCGTTGTCGACAGCGCGGCCGGCCGGCGGGGAGCGGGGGAGGCCCTCACCCGGGCGGCTCTCGAGCTTGCCGGCGAGCTGGGCGCGCAAACGGTGGACCTCACGTCGCGGCCCTCCCGCGAAGCGGCGAACCGGCTCTACCAAAAGGTCGGCTTCGAGGCCCGGGAGACCAACGTGTACCGGTACCGCTCGGCCTGATTGCCACCTCCCAATGGTGTAGGAAAAAGCGGTAAGGTAAAAGTATGACCGTGATAAAGGTGACGGTTAGCCTCGACCCAGCAGTGGCGGAGCGGGCTCGGCGCGATGTGGCCGAGGGCAGAGCGAAGTCCCTGAGCGCCTGGCTCAACGAAGCCGGCCAAGCGCGCGTCGAGGGTGATGACCTCGCTGAGGTCCTGGCGGAGTTGTTCGACCAGACAGGCGGACCGGTGACCGAGGAGGAGCTCGCCCGAGCCCGCACGCGCTGGGCGCTCGCGGAGCAGCTTTGAGCCTGGTCCTAGATGCTGGAGCCCTGATAGCGGTCGAACGGGCTGACCGGGAGACGGCCGCGGTCATCGAGGTGGCGCGCCAAGATCACCGGCGCGTCGTTGTGCCGGCCGGCGTAGTAGGCCAGGTCTGGAGAGGCGGTGGGCGCCAAGCAAGACTGGCTCGGCTCCTGAACGCTCGAGAGGTCTTTGTGGAGCCATTGAGCGATGCCGGCGCCAGGGCTGCGGGAGTACTTTGCGGGGATGCCGGGACGACCGATGTGATCGACGCCTCGGTTGTGCTGGCGGCTCGCCGTCATCATGGCATCGTGGTCAGCTCCGACGGGGCCGACCTCAAGCTCCTCGACCCGATGGTCCCCGTCGTAGATTGCTGACTTCCACCCAACCTCGAGCGAGCCGAAGGTACTCCTCGTTGGCCTACCTTCACACCTTGCCCGTCACCACCGTGAAGGTCGACCGCTCCTTCGTTGAGCGCCTCGGCGGACGGGAGGACTCCGCGCCGGTGGTCAAGGCCGTCATCGAAATGAGCCATGCCATGGGCCTGAACGTGGTGGCGGAGGGCGTTGGCAACGAGCAGTTGGCTGTGCTTGTCTCGGCCATGGGATGCGATGCGGCTCAAGGCTTTTACTGGGCCCGGCCGATGCCTGCCGAAGCGTTCACCACCTGGGCGCGCCAAATGGCACGACCAGTCCTGGCCCTGCCCCGTGCCCGCTAGCGGTGCGCCGACGAGGCCCTATCCGGTCGGGTTTAGCCTCGTGAGAACCTGGTCGATAAGGCGCGCCTTGGCCTGTTCGACCAGGGCCTCGACGTGGTCACTCAGACGCTTGGCCGGAACGACCTCGCAATACTCGTCGAGGCCGATTGACGTCCAGGCCGTAACGGCGAAAATCGGTTGGCCGCTTTTGGGCATTGGCGGCCCGTAAAAGACGAGTGCTTTGTGGTCAAGGCCCGGGATCGTGAACGTATCCCGCCAGTACTCCTCTACGTCGAGAACCTGCACAGTGCTCCCTTCTAATGCTTCGGTACGATGAACCGGCTATAGCGCGAATGGGTTATACGTCGGCTTTAAGCAGCGCCATTGAAACCCGTGCGTGGATTGGTGCCAGTGACTCAAGGAAATGGCCCGGACCACTGCTCCCGTGCCAGAATGCAAAAGGGGGCCTAGTCGGACCAACGGCGTCGCCCCTTGCTTCCACGGCACCGTGCAGGAGGTGGGAATGGCCGAACAGGGCGCAGAGGTCAACCTCACGCTGGGGGCCGCTCGGCGGAAGTGGTCCGATGGCAAAGACATTTTTTTCAACGCGACCCGGGCGTTGCTCATGGTCAGGTGCCCAGCAGATGCCAGAAGGGTCCTCACCGGTACCGTTTTAGCCCTGGGCGGGCAGGTCGTGCCGGCGGTCTCCGCTGGCCCTCATGCCCTGCCGATAGACCTTTCCTTCGGGGCCGGAGAGCCGGTGGTGGCTTTGGTGCCCCCAGAAGGCTGGGTCAGGGTGCTCCTGGAACGTCACCTGCCCACGCTTGTGAATGACGCTCGTAACGCCCTGGAACTGTGCTCCCAGGTCGAGCGCCTGGCCGGCGGAGCCTCGATCGACGCCCTCACCGGGCTGGCGGACCGACGGGTGCTGGGGCGGGCCTTTGGCAGACTGGACGAAGGCGACACGGTCATCATGATCGACCTCGACCACAACAAGGCGACCGACGACCGCTTATGCCACCACGGGGGCGACCGGGTGCTACGCCGGCTGGGCCAGGCGCTGATGGGCACGGCCCGGGCCGGCGACATCGTCGGCCGTTATGGGGGCGACCAGTTCGCCGTCGTCCTGCGGGCCGGCGCCGACCCTGAAGCCTTCCTGGAACGGCTGCGCCTCACCTGGGAGGCGGCCCCGCCCCAGCCGGCCCAGCCCCAGCCGGCCCAGCCCCAACCCCCCCCGCCCCCCCCCGCCCCCCCCCCCCCCCCCCCCCCCCCCCCCCCCCCCCCCCCCC
>Ga0181520_10009467_pt1 | contig 13443 bp, 8 predicted proteins | sample PEATcosm2014_Bin_29_FD_132451 | JGI IMG/M metagenome (GOLD analysis project Ga0181520, IMG submission 132451) | Peatland microbial communities from MTU Mesocosm Facility, Houghton, MI, USA - PEATcosm2014_Bin02_30_metaG | ecosystem: Environmental > Terrestrial > Soil > Wetlands > Peat | place...
CGGTCACGTTTGGCGGCGGGATCACAACAGTAAATACCTTTTTACCGGAGGCGGCTTTGGCATGGAAGACATTTCTGTCCTTCCAAAATTTCAGCCACCTGTCTTGTGCTTCCTGAGGATTATATTTTGTAGATAGTTCCATATTTTCTCATTCATCTTATCGTCTTTGGAAACGAATTTTTAAACAATATTATCTTGTGTCATCTATGAGGACATTGTGTTTCTCGAGCAGGTAGTGGAAGGCTGATTTGGCATGGTCCACCTGCGTAAATATTTGCGGTGGCAAATCAGCCTGGTGACTAGCGAAGCCGCATCGCTGGATGCGGCGAGCGTGCCTGCGAGGGAAATACAATGGCCGAATAGATGCAAATTACTTCTTATCTTTTAATAACTTATACTCAATACTATCTACCAGTGCTTCCCAACTGGCCTCAATGACGTTTTCATGAACACCGACCGTTGTCCAACTATCATGCTGGTCATGGGACTCGATCAATACACGCACCTTTGCCCCGGTGCCTTCTTTCGTGTCCAGAACACGGACTTTATAGTCGGATAAATGCATCTCAGCCACAGCCGGATAAAACTTCTTTAACGCTGTACGCAAGGCCCTATCCAGGACTTCCACAGGACCATGGCCCTCGATAGTCGACATCTCATCATGGCCGTCGACTTTAAGCCTCACCGTGGCCCCGGCTAAAACAGAACCATCCGCCTTGCGTTCGGTAAATACTTTAAATCCTTCCAATTGGTAAAAAGGCTGATACATCTTCAAACGGCGCTTCATGAACAATTCAAAAGAAGCGTCCGCCCCTTCAAATTGATAGCCTTGGTATTCCTTCTCCTGAAGCTCCTTCATGATTTCCTTGGACAAAGGGGAATTTTTATCCAAAGCGATCTTCATTTTTTGCGCTTTAAGGATGATCATCATTTTACCGGCCAACTCGGAAGTTAATAGACGACGGTGATTGCCCACCAGCGCCGGCTCAACATGCTCATAAGCCAATGGATTTTTGAGCATGGCATCAATATGCACCCCTGCTTTATGGGCAAAAGCTGAATGCCCGATAAAAGGTTGATTATTGGCCAGGGTATAATTACTGATATCACTGATGTAATAAGACGTGTCCATCAGCATTTTGATATTGTTGTCAGGGATGGATTTTTTCTTCATCTTAGCATATAAGATCCCCATGATCGTGCACAAATCCGCATTGCCGCAGCGCTCACCCATGCCATTAAAAGTCCCCTGCACTTGCGCGCAACCGGCATTGATGGCAGCCAAAGAATTTGCCACGGCCAAGCCTTGATCATTATGGGTGTGGATCCCTAAAGGTTTCTTGATTTTCTTTTTAACGTCCTTGACGATCTTGACGATTTCCTCAGGCAAAGCGCCACCATTGGTGTCGCATAAAATAATACAATCAGCGCCGCCCGCTTGCGCGGCCAGTATGGACTTTAAAGCATACTTGGGATTATTCTTATAGCCGTCAAAAAAATGCTCGGCATCATAAAAAACTTCCCGCTTGTTCTTCTTTAAAAAGGCCACGGACTCCTGGACCATCTTTAAATTCTCATCCAGGGTCGTTCTGATGACATCAGTGACATGAAGGTCCCAGCTTTTACCAAAAATTGTCACCGTTGGTGTTTGGCTAGCTATCAAATCTTTGAGGTTGTTGTCATCCTCAGTCTTGATATTGGCCCTGCGGGTGGAACCAAAAGCCACTAATTTGGAATTTTTAAGTTTTTGGGCCTTCATCATTTCAAAAAATTCTTTGTCTTTAGGATTAGAGCCCGGCCAGCCGCCTTCAATGTAATGGACACCCAATTCATCGAGCTTATGGGCGATTTTAACTTTATCATTGACGGTATAGGAGACCCCCTCGGTCTGCGAACCGTCCCTAAGCGTTGTGTCGTAGATGATTATTTTAGACATGAACTTATCCTTAGATTTGCTCCAACTTAAATGTTTTATGCAAGGCCTTCACCGCTTTATCGGCCACCCCCTGGCTGATGATACAAGAGACGGAAATTTCAGAGGTGGAGATCATTTCAATATTGATCTGATTATCCGCCAGTGTCTTAAACATTTTAGCCGCGATACCGCTGTGCGAACGCATGCCTGATCCAACCAGGGACACCCGCGCGATATTCCTTTCTTCTAAAATCTCTCCAGCCCCGATCTTGTTTCCAATAGCTGAAGTAGCATTGATGGCCTTACTTAAATCAGCCTTGGGGACAGTAAATGAAATATCGGATAATTTGTCATGCGGCACATTTTGAACAATAGTATCCACATTAATGCCCTTTTTAGAAATTTCTTCAAAAATTTTAGCCGCGATACCGGGCTTATCCGGTACGGAACAAATCGTTATTTTGGCTTCGTTTTTATTACAAGTGATCCCACGAACGGCGATACTTTCCATTTTTTCATCTTCTTTTACGATCATAGTTCCTTCCTCCTTGGAAAAGCTTGAACGGACATGTAACGGAATATTAAAACGTTTGGCCACCTCGATAGAACGCGCCTGCATCACCTGGGCGCCTAAAGAGGCCATTTCCAGCATTTCTTCAAAAGTAATGGTTTTTATTTTACGGGCTTCTTTAACGATGCGGGGATCAGCGGTGTAAATGCCGTCGACGTCAGTATAAATTTCACAGACCTTGGCCTTCAAAGCCTGCGTGAGAGCAACAGCCGTTAAATCCGAACCGCCGCGGCCAAGAGTGGTGATCTCATCATTGGCAGTCACTCCCTGATAACCCGCCACAATAACAATTTTGCCCTCTTTAAAAGCCTTATTGATGCGCCTGCCGTCAATCTTGATGATGCGCGCCTTGGTATGGGTCCTATCGGTTTTAATACCCACCTGGCTTCCGGTAAATGAAATAGCGTCGTATCCTAATTCTTTGATGGCCATCGCTAAAAGCGCGCAAGAAATTTGCTCGCCTGTGGATAAAAGCATGTCCATTTCACGCTCCGGCGGATTTTTGCTTAGCCCCAAGGCCAAAGCTTCCAGCTCATCGGTCGTATCGCCAAGCGCTGAAACCACGACCGCTATATCGGTATGCTTATTTTTATAAGCAACGACCCGTTGGGCCACATTTTTAATACGGTCAATATTAGCCACCGAAGAACCGCCGAATTTTTGTACAATAATTTCTTTTTCCATCTGTTGATTCTCCTTCTACTCCTGATCATCGGGTCCTGCCCTCGGGTTTCCCCAGCGTGCTCGCAAAAGCCTGCGCGCGCTGTGGAGCCCCTCCCTCGGTCACCCGATGATAAGCTATTTAAAAATCGATTTTGATAAAAAAAACTGGATCATTTCTTGGCCGCTTTTAAACTTTAACCCTTCAGCCGTTGCTGCCTTTTCCGAAAACTGTGATGTGCCATGGGCTTGAATACCTTCTCCCCACATCACAAAAGGGACAGGTGCCCGGTCATGAGTACGTTTAGCCACCGGAGTTGCGTGATCAGGACAAACTAATATCCTGACACCTTTAGGTTTTCTAAAAAATTTGGATACAAGACCGACAACCTCTTTATCAAAACGCTCGCAACACTTGACCTTTGCCTTCCAATCACCATTATGAGCTGCTTCGTCGGTGGCTTCCACATGCACATAGACAAAATCATGCTTTTTCAGAGAGTCCAAAGCATACTGGGCCTTGCCTTTATAATTGGTATCATAATAACCATTGGCCCCCGGAACACTAATCACATCCAAACCAACCAAGCGGCCTATGCCATTGACTAAGTCCACCGCCGAAATAACCGACCCGCTTAACCCGTAACGATCTTTAAATAAAGGTAAATGAGGACAAGCGCCTTGCCCCCATAGCCAAATCATATTGGCCGGATTTTCTCCCGAACCTTCACGTATTTTGTTAATCGGGTGTGCCCCTAAAATCTTTTTAGACTCCTCCATGATTTTTAACAAATTACCACTTTGCGGCCCTGCCGGTAAATAGGATTGGACCGGTTGACCCATAATATCATGAGGCGGCGTTGTTTTAATCGCAAGCGCGTTTGAAACGTTAATGGTTTTTAAAACCATTAAATGACGATAGCTTTTCCCGGGATAAAAACGCGCATCCGGCCAATCAAGATCTCGCCCTAAATGTTCTATAAGATTCTTGGCCTCATCGGATGATATGTGCCCTGCGCTGTAATCAACCATTATTCCGTCCTTAACAGTGACCAGATTACAGCGGAATGCCACTTCATCATCTTTGAGCTTTATGCCTAAATTGGCCGCTTCCAAAGAAGCGCGGCCTGAAAAATTCTTCGCGGGGTCATAGCCCATTAAAGCTAAATTACCAATATCTGAACCCGGGGCCATACCGTCAGGGATAGTCTGCGTCAAAGCGGAAAGTCCATTTCGCGCCAGATAATCCATGTTAGGAGTACGCGCCGCCTCCATTGGCGTTTTGCCTCCTAATTCTTTTAAGGGCTCATCAGCCAAACCGTCCGGGACCAGGACAATATATTTCATCGGGGAAGCATGCATGATTTTACCAAATTTCGGGCCAGGGCCTTTTTATTGGCGGCTTTAGCTAAAATATCACCGTCGGCATTAACAATAAACCCGCGATAACCTTGGGTCAAAGTGTTAGCCACCACCAAATCACAGCCTCCCAAGCTAAATAACGATTCGACTGTTTTGAAAATATTCTTAGGATTTAAATTTGATTCTAATTTAAATCCTACTAAAAAACTATCAGGACAAAGACGCTTGATGTCCTTAATAAGTTTCGGGGTTGCGACTAAATTTAAAGTCAACGCTTTAGTAGATGATATTTTACTTTTGAGAGGCCTCTTGACTTTAAAATCAGAAACAGCTGCCGCGTGAATAATAATATCGTATTTTTTCAGAAGCTCTTTCTTAAGAATACGGGCCAACTCATCAAAAAAACGATATTTAATGATTTTAATTTTCTTATCTATCAGCGTATGCGTCACCGGGCCTTCAATAATGGTAACAGATGCCCTATGGCTTTGAAATGCCTGCGCTATCAAATGCCCCATTTCTCCGCTGGAAACATTACTGATAACACGCACATCGTCGATAGGAATCCATGTAGCCCCGCAGGTGATTAGGACGCGCATATTATAACAAACCAATAATTTTCAATATTTCTTTTTTATCTGCTTTAAGGACCTTAGGTTCGGCCAAATCTTTCATCGCTGTTTTAGGGTCTTTGAGGCCATGACCGGTAACCGTGCACACCAGACGTTGAGTCTGATGGCCTTTAAAATACCCCGCATTGGCTAATTTGATGATCCCCGCAACCGACGCCGCGGATGCCGGCTCCACAAACACGCCTGATAAAGACGCTAAAAGATGATAGGCCTTCAAAATTTCATCATCCGTAACCGCATTGATCAAACCGTCGGATTGGTCGCGGGCCTCTACTGCCGTTTTCCAACCAGCCGGATTGCCGATACGAATGGCTGTGGCAATTGTCTCAGGGTTTTCAATAATACGGTCATTGACGATCGGCGCTGAACCAGCCGCTTGAAAACCTAACATTTTAGGTAAAGTCTTGGACTTGCCTACCGAACGGTATTCTTTGTATCCCTTCCAATAAGCGGTGATATTGCCGGCATTCCCGACGGGAATAGCATGAAATTCCGGCGCGTCCCCTAAAAAATCACAAATTTCAAAAGCCGCCGTTTTTTGGCCTTCAATGCGAAACGGATTTAAAGAATTAACCAATTCCACGGGATATTGGGCTGTGATTTCTTTGACCAGATTAAGAGCATCGTCGAAATTGCCTTCAATGGCAATCACCTGCGCTTGATGGATCATGGCCTGGGCTAATTTGCCCATGGCAATATTGCCGTTAGGAATAAGCACCACGCATTTCATTCCCGCGCGGGCGGCATAAGCGGCCGCGGAGGCTGATGTATTGCCCGTGGAAGCGCACATGACAATCTTGGCCCCTTTTTCAAGGGCTTTAGAAATCGCCATGGTCATGCCGCGATCTTTAAAAGAACCTGTTGGATTTAAACCTTCATACTTTAGAAAAACTTGCAGGCCGGTGATCTTATTTAAAAATTCTGCCGGAATAAGCGGTGTGTTGCCCTCGTATAAAGTAATCACCGGGGTCTTTGCAGAGACCGGCAAATATTCCCGATAGTAATCAATCAACCCTACCCAGCGCATTAAAGTTTCTCCATGCGTATGGCCACGGGTTTACCTTTGACAACGGCCAACTCTGTGATTTTCTCCAATGCCTCCTTGACCTGGTACTCATTGGCTTGATGGGTCAAGATAACAACCGGCACAGTAGATCCTTTGTTTTCCTGTTTTTGGCTCACAGAAGCTATTGAAATATTGTACTGTCCCAAGACCGTCGTGATGGAGGCCAAAACTCCAGGTTTGTCGATGACCATAAAACGGATATAAAAACGCGTCTCAATCTCCTCGATTTTATGCAAAGACAGGTTCGCCACTTCATCAGCAGGGTTAAAGGCCCAAATACACGCAGGGGCGTCCACTCGAATACCCAAATTAATAAGGTCAGCCACCACTCCCATGGCAGCGGTCATTTGCCCCGCCCCCTGACCTTCAATAAATACATCCCCCAAAGGGTCTGAATCCAAAAAAATGGCATTATCCACACCATTGACGGTCGCCAATCCATGGTCCTTGGGAATCATCGTGGGATGGACACGCACATCCAATTTATTACCGGTCTTCTTGGCAATGGCCAATAAACGGATTTCCAGATTAAGAGTGTTGGCAAATTCAATGTCGTCCTGGGAGATATGGTTGATCCCCTCGACATAAATGTCTTTCACGTTGACGAATTTGCCCATTGTGATAAAGACCAAAATGGCCAGTTTATAAGCCGAATCCATGCCGCTAATGTCCAGGCTGGGATTGCTTTCCGCATACCCTTTTTCCTGGGCTTCCTTAAGCGCCTGAGCAAAGGTCAATTTATGTTTGGACATGGCCGTCAGGATATAGTTGCAGGTCCCATTGATGATCCCATAGACGCCGTTAAATTTGTTGCCTGCCATGCCTTCCGTGATAGTACGGATGATAGGAACACCTGCCCCCACCGACGATTCAAAAAGAATACTACGGCCGTTGGCATCGGCTTCCTTAAACAATTCTAAACCGCACTCGGCAATCAAGGCTTTGTTGGCCGTCACCACATGTTTTTTGGCCTTTAAAGCACCCAAGACGATTTCTTTGGCCGGCGACAAACCGCCGATCAACTCCACCACCACATGGATGTCGGGATCATTAAGAATGATATTGTAATCAGTCGTCAAAGTCGTATGGTCTAAACCAGGATTTGGTTTTTTAGCTATATCACGGTCACAAATAGTCTTGATAAAAAAATCCGTTTCATATTTTTCACGCAAGAATTTCCTTCGGCTTTTCAGGGCTTTAACAACTCCCTGTCCCACCACCCCGTAACCGATCAAACCAATATTAAGACAATCCATAACCAAGCCCTCTAAGATTAATCTTCATTAGCGTTAACCGTAACTCTCAATTTTCTCCAGTGCCGTCAACATCTGATGGGGAATTTCCTGAAATTGTAACCGGATTTCATAAATCATATCAGGGATTTTCTCTTTACATTCTAAAACAACTCCCTCCAGATGGACGGGATCAGCAATAAAAGGGGGCTTCAAGTCAATCATGACAACATCTCCCTGTTTTAGAGGATGTGTTAAGATAAAATTCAAGCCGCCCTTGCTGACATTATTCACTTGAGAGACATTATGCTCAACAATTGGTTTGCCTTTTTCATGACAAGACACAATGAAATTGCGGTAAATACGTAAATGTTTGCGGCGTTCATTAGAAGGATTGTTCATAATCAACCATCAGTTAAAAATGGTCGGGAAGGTGGGATTTGAACCCACGACCTCTTGAACCCCATTCAAGTGCGCTAGCCAACTGCGCTACTTCCCGTGACCAATTAGTTGTTTGTTCTCAAGAGGTTGCGTAAAATCAAAAATCTAAATCAATACCAAACATGACCTTCTGGATACTGGCAAAAGCATGCCTTAGATCATGAAGGCGGAAATCTTTTATACCAGATTTATGCGGGGCTGTCCAGAAGCTTTTCCGAAGATGGATTGGTCTTAAAAGTTCAACGAAGAATACAAATAGGAAGGGTTTTTAGCCTGTAATCAACTATGACCAAAAATACAAACTTTATTCTTACCTTGATCTTTAGCCTGATAAAGGGCCTTGTCAGCATTAAATGTCAGCTCATGGCGCGTCATTTTGTTTCTATATTGAGCGACCCCAATACTAAGAGTTATTGATTTTGGGAATTGGGCATCCTCTATAAATTTCCTTATTTTTTCAGTTACAACCACCGCGCCTTCTTTATTTGTTTCCGGAAGAATAGCCACAAATTCATCACCCCCGTATCGACACAGCACATCGACCTCCCGCAACTTCGATTGGATCATCTCTCCAACTTTCCTTAATAATTCATCCCCTGCTAAATGGCCCAATTGATCGTTGTACGATTTAAAGCCATCAATATCCATCATCAATAAACATAAATCCCCTTGAAAGCGCTTCAATCTTTTTAATTCATACTCCAGGCTATTGACAAAATAACGGTAATTATGCATATGTGTCAATTCATCTGTAATAGTTAAATAATGTAATTCTTTATAAAATGAAACATTTTCAATAGCTATTGCCACGTCAGTGGCAATAGTGTTTAGAATTTTAAGGTCATTTTTATCAAAATTTCCTATACCATTAGAATCAGAACGTTTGTCAGCGACATTAATGACCCCCATAACATCCTGATCGGATTTAATAGGAACGATCATAAAAGAATTCCCTAAATAGGAAGGCTGTTTTAAATCCTTAAACCGCCCATCACTCGCCAAGTCATTAACTAATAACGACTGCCCCTCTAAAATCGCTCTCTCGGCAATAGACCCTGAAATATTGACCAGCATCGGAGTCTCTTCCAAAAAACCTGTCGTTGATTTGGTGTACAGCTCTTTTGTTTTACGGTCAACAAACATCACTGAACATTTCTCAACCCCTAAAATTCTCCTGGCTTTAGCTACTATATAATCTATCAAATGATCTGATTTTCTAATTTTGATTAGTTTCTCATCGAAACTGACGATTTCTTCCAGCTGCTTCTTCTCAAATTTTAACTGCTCTTCAACCCTGGCAATTTCTGTAACATCCTTCCAAACAGATACGAAATGAATGATCTCTTTTTTCTCATTGAATATGGGAGAAATCGTCTGGTCAACAACATAAAGTTGTCCATTTTTTTTCTTATTGATCACTTTAGCGTTAAAAACGCTACCCGCTAAGATCGTCTCCCACAACGATTGATAATATTCAATGGATTGTTTGCCTGATTTAAAGATCCGGGGATTCTGTCCTAACAACTCTTCTTTGGAATAACCTGTTGATTTCTCGAGGGAGGGATTAACGTATTCAATAATACCGTTCTTATCAGTAACCAGCACTTCATCGGCTACTTGCTCAATAATGTCACTATAGACCAAATGACCTGTACCTAATGGAAGATCCATGTTTTCCATAATCTAATAATACTCTTTTATTAGATGGCAATCAATCCAAATGCTCTTCCTGTGCCGGCGCCCGGAGCCCTACTAAGGGCCAAACACTGGCGATTGGTGTTATTTTAAGAATCACCGGTGAAAGGCTGTCAATGCCTTCACGCCTGATGCGTTCAATCATGGCAGGGTTGATGTTCATTTCAACACCTTGCCCATCCTTGCTGACCTTCCATTGCATGCCGTTAGACGTATTTAAATCGATACCGCCGCGGGTGAAAGCATCTGAAGCCTGAGGGAGTTTTGCCAACGCTGCTTTATCGCTCCTGTCCAAAATTCTAGTTATAAGCTCGAAATCTCTGCTTTGTGTCGGAGGATTTGATAATATATTATCACTCACTTCCTCATCATTTATGTCTTGAACTAATTTCCCTTCTTTCTCATCTTGTTTAATAAATCGTCCCAAAACAAAAATCAAAGTCCTCCTCGCATAAGAATTCTCTTCAGGCTTTTCGCTTATCAAATTAATTGCTTGTTTACGCGTCTCCTTATTCTGAAAAATCCTCCATAAAGAATGATCAACGGCCAACCTGATCAAAGAATTTTGAATTAGACCAGTACTAATAAATTCATCAATAATCGTTGATAAATTTTCTCTAACAATTGCTTCATTATTTAAATTTTTCAATATTCCATCCTCAAGATCATATAGTTCTTTAACGCATTCTTTTGTGGCAACGGCTTTAATCAACTTCAATACCTTTTCTTTATCAACTTTCCCCTTCGAAAACGCACTCTTTTGGGCCAGACCATCAAGGTTTTCCTTCAGAGCTGAATCAAAAACACGTTTTGCGAATTTTTCTGTTCCTGGAATATTGATGCTTAAAAAAGGGTACCAGTCTTCCTTATGCCACACGGATATGGTAAATCGCGATCGATGTTTTTCCAAAACCACACTCCATCCGCTGACAAGATACTTGTCCTTAAGGGGCGTTCTTACTAAATTGTATTTTATCTCCTCTAGCGTCATAACATGAATTACGTCGGACAGCCTCCCCGTCATCGCCGATAATAACTCCTCTTTTTTAACAACAGCCTTCACTGCCTGACCCTTCCTAAGAATATTTTTTAATACCTTTACTTCTTGTTGAGAAATAGATAATAGCTCACTAATTACTTCCAACTCTTCTGGGCTTGGTTTCTTAGAAACGTCAGTCAGAAAAGAACCTTCGGCTAGTTTATGAGTTAAATTATCAAGCTTCTCATGAATATTATATAGATCCGAATAACTATCTTTCAATGTTGGGGAGAAGTCTGCAATAAGCGCCCTATACAAACGCTTCATTTCCTCCTTTTGCCCCATGTAATAATCGCCATTGTACGACGGATCACTGCTTTTAAAATGATCTTCTAATTTTTGACAAATATTGCGGAATTCAATTAAATTATTATAATACCATCCTAACGCCGTCTTATCATTTTCCTGCATCATCGCCTGGTCTGATCTCGCCTTCTGAACGACGGCCTCTACCGTCCAATCTTTCATAAAAATATATGTTAATGCTTTCGCTAGTTGCGGTCTTTGTTCTTCAAACATTCCAAAGACAATTTCAGATACCAGTTCTTTCATTCGTTCTATGTCATTCGCTGCCCTGGCCAGATCTATTTGATTTTTAAAAACATTTTGAGTTAGTATAGTTAAAATTTCAACATCGTCTTTGCTCAATTTCGCCAATTCTTCTTTTCCCTCCATCACCTCGTCGAGCTTGATAGTGACTTCTTCCTTACTATTGTTATTAAGCATAACGCCAGTTAGGTTGGTAAACGAAGAAAAATTACCGCGAGGGAATGATTTAGACTTTAGATAAACCTCTTCAAAGGTGGGTACATCCTTTAAGGTAGGACCATTCTTAAAGGAAATAAAATGAATAGGATGACCATCGCTAGTAAACAAAATGTCCTGAGAAATCAGGTCCTGTCTTGCATCTCTCGCAAAAATGAATTTGGCTTCCTTATAAGACAACTTGCCATCCGGATGTGTCAAATCTATTAGTCCTTGCAATGCATTACGCGTCTCTTCATCATTCAAAATTATTGGTATTTCTCTGAAAGACACCGTACCAGAGCCTGCCAGCTCTGCACTGCCGACCTTCATTTCTTCAAAGTTTTCTTTTAAGCTTATTTTTTTAAAATTTAATGGGGCGGGTATATTCATCCCAGCCGTTTCATTTAACAAAACATCATTCCTCTTACTTTTAGTAGCGGTAAACGTTTTTAAGCCAACCAGCTTATAAAAATATTGTCGAGCCATTGCTTCAACACCCATCACAAGATTAGTTGTTGTTTTAGGCTTTAAAGCCATGGTTTCATTTGTATCGCCGGAAAAATGCTTACGGGGAATGGTTTTTCCTTTAGAAATTGCAAGCTCCTGCGAGCTCCTGCGAGCGTCCGGTATGAGGACCGAGTGTCCGGCATAAGATCCTTGGTCTGGATTCTTAACCTTTGCCTCTATCACATCGTCGAGCTGGATAGTGAATTCTTTACTATTAATATTAAGTATAACGCCAGTTAAGTTGATGAATGGAAAAAAATTATCACGGGGGAATGATTTAGATTTTAGATAAACCTCTGCGAAGGTGGGCCCATCCTTAAAGGCACGACCATTTTTAAGGGAAATAAAATAAATAGAATGCCCATCACCAGTAAACAAAATGCCCTGAAAAAACATGCGCAGTTTTGTGTCTGTCACAAGAATGAATTTAGCTTCCTTATAAAACAGCATGCTGCCCTTCGGAAGAGTCAAACCTATTAGTCTTTGCAATGCATCCTGTGTCTCTCGATCATCCAAAGCTATTGGTATTTCGAGAAACGCCTTACTAAAATCTAACAGCCCCGTACTAATTTCACTCAATTTTTCGAAGTTTACTTTTAAGCCTATTTTTTTAAAATTTGATGGGGCAAGTATGGTCTTCCAGGCCCTTTTATTTAACAGAACATCCTTCCTCTCCCCTTCGGTACTGGCAAACATCGCAAGATCAAACAGCTTATTAAAATGTTGTCGAGACATCTCTTCAGCGCCAATCACAAGATCAGTCGTTATTTTAGGGTTAGCAGCCATAGCTTCATCCACGCCACCAGAGAAATACTTGCGGGGAATAGTTGTTCCTTTAGAAACAGGTTCTTCCTTAATATAGTTAAACACGCCCTTTTTATAGGCTTTCAGGTATTGCTCATAGATTTGTTCACGAGATTGCTTCGCTTCGCTCGCAATGACACCTTTTACTTTACTCTTGTCCGCGTACACTTGATTTAATAACGCTTGTTTTAGGTTCTTTTTATACCAGCTTGAAAGAATGATGGAATTAAAAATCTGACGCAAATTAGCGAAATTCTTGCCTGTATTGACTTCTTTTTCAAGTTCGGGAAGGATGATTGTGCGGACCATCTGAGAGCCTAAAGAATGAACGTCATTCTGTAGGGGCCGACCTTGTGTCGGCCCGGTAATCGGGCGGATACAAGATCCGCCCCTACATTCATTCTTACATAATGCCAGATAATCCTCTTCCAGCATCACTTTCAAATGGCTGTCTACCACAAAGGCGGTTTGATTATGCTCAAAGACCTCTGCCCGGTCTGCCATGATCCATACCTTATTAAAGGTATTGACCGGCACTTGGGTTGTCCCATACATCTGCTGGGCTTTTGAATAGACTTTATCCCAGAAGGTCTTGCCTAATTGTTTTTCCGGATAAATAAGAGAAGCAGTGATTTGTTTTAAAATGTAATCCTGTTCCAAAAGGTCACGGCCCATATCGGTTTGACCCAACACTTCAGGGATCATTTTGTTTCTTTCATACGGGCTTAGGTTGACCCACACATCTTTATCAGGAATGGCTAAACTGGCGAGA
>Ga0181520_10009468_pt1 | contig 13441 bp, 10 predicted proteins | sample PEATcosm2014_Bin_29_FD_132451 | JGI IMG/M metagenome (GOLD analysis project Ga0181520, IMG submission 132451) | Peatland microbial communities from MTU Mesocosm Facility, Houghton, MI, USA - PEATcosm2014_Bin02_30_metaG | ecosystem: Environmental > Terrestrial > Soil > Wetlands > Peat | place...
AACCAGCTCAACGTTGTTGAGTGCCGTCGCAAAATCAGACCGGCCGAGGATGAGGTGACGGCGAATCCTCGCAATCTCATGCCGATAGGACTGTATCTGCACGTTCATGAATGAAGCAGGCTAGAGCGGTTTCGGTTTGACTGTTTACAGTCGAGGCTTGTGCTCTCCACCCTTTCCGCGATGAAGCTGCGGAAAGGATGGGGCACCCAACGCTTCGTTAACACTTGAATCGAAAATGCTGCAGCCCCTGAGGGAGTGCATTTTTCAACAACCTGCATTCCCTCTGCGGCTCAAGCCGTGCCCTTTCAAACCGCAGCTTAACCAGAGATTCCTTAAATCGCATCGGGAAGAGTAATGCACCAGTTACTTTCATGAGTTGCCTTCGCAGGCAACAGGCAAAGCAGGACCATGCAACTTATTCAACATTCGTAACCAAAGGGCTGGCTTGTGTGTGCGATGAGAAGGAGTGCTGAAACCGTTGACCGGGTTGCAGTTCTTTGAATGCCGCCAGCAGCGTAGAGGCCAGCGCGGAGACCGAAATCTCTGGCGCGAGCCATGCGCCGGGATCGCCGCTGAGCAAGTCAACAACGCCTCCCGAGGCGGGCAAGGCCACAATGGGCAGCCCCCCGGCAGCCGCTTCCAACAGGGCATTGGGCATCCCCTCGTGCCGCGACGGAAGCACGAAGAGCGTCGCCCCCGGGAAGTACGCATAGGGGCGGGGAACGTGGCCGGCAAAGCGAACCGCCGTTTCCAGGCCGAGCAGACGGCACTCAGCCTTCAGCGCTTCTTCTTCCGGACCGGTGCCGGCGATCACCAGATCGGCGTGGGCAAACTGCAAGCGCACGGTGGCAAGCGCTTGCAGCAACAGGTCGAATCCCTTTTCCCGCGAGAGCCTCCCCACCGCCAGCAGGTGGGGACCGGGGCCGTTCCATTGCTCCGGATCGCCTCTCGGCGCCCGGATTCCATCCATGTCTACCGGATTTGGCAGCACCGCAATCAGCTCATTTTTAATTCCAAGCACCTCGGCGAGATCGCCGGCCATCGCATGTGTCTGGCAGATCACCCGGTCGGCATGGCGGTAGAGCAACCGGTAAAGCAGGCGGGTGGAGCGGGGCAGGCCTCCAAAAGCCAATGCGGCGGAAACCGTTGCATTCTGCCGCACCAGTAAATGAGTTCCCCGGGGAAAGAAAGGCCGGAGCAGGAGCACCAGAAAGTTGAGGTGCGCCATGCCCGACAAAATCACGCGCGGCCTGAGCCGCCATATCAACCTGAGCAGGCGGAAGGCTCCGTAGCGCACTCTGGAAGCGCCCAGTGCATGGATTGCCACCCTCGGCGGCAGCGCTTCCGTGCCGGCGCTCGCCTGCGTGACCAGTCCCATGTGCAACTCATACTTCTGGCGCGACAGGCCTCGCGCCAGCAGAGCGGTTACCTGCTCCGCGCCACCACCCCCAAGGTGCGGGATAAGTAAGAGGATCCTGAGACGCTGCGTCATGGATATCTCTCGATTGAGGTTATTGAGGCGAACGCGCCATGATTTGGCGCGTTAACAATTACTTACCCGGTATTGTCACAGAATGGTACAGTGTTTGTGTCTCATTAGAAAATTCTTAGTGAGCCCAGGGCCCCATGCCGGTTTTTAAAGCGCGCCATCCCGTTCCCGATTCGGCGGTCCATTCAACCAGGCCGCCCTCCATCGTTGTGGGCATCACGCATTCGCAGACCTGCCTGGTGCTTACCGGGCGTTTGCGCACGCTGCGCGAGGCGGGGTTTCGGGTCACGCTGGTTTCAAGCCCGGGCGAATTGCTTGACCGCACGGCCGCCAGCGAGGGAGTTGAGGCGATTGCGATCCCCATGCACCGGGGAATCGCGCCGGCCGCGGATTTTGTGTCGTTCGTGCGCATGTGGAGGCTGCTCGGCAGGCTCAAGCCGGACCTGGTCGAATTCAGCACGCCCAAGGCTGGGTTGTTGGGTACCGTGGCAGCCATGCTTTGCGGTGTGCCCCGGCGCGTCTACATGCTGCGCGGTCTCAGGCTTGAAACCGCCACCGGACTCAGGCGGCGCATTTTGCTGGTTGCCGAGCGGCTGACCTCTGCCTGCGCCCATGTGGTGCTTTGCAACAGCGATAGCCTGCGGGCTGAAGCGCTCGCACTGGGCGTTGCACCCGCAGCCAAACTGCATCTGCTAGGAGATGGAAGCAGCAACGGGGTCGATTTGGAGCGATTCTCGCCGGGTCCCAGCGATATTCGAGACCGGCTGGGCCTTCCAAGCGATGCCTTTGTGCTGGGTTTTGTGGGGCGGTTGACTCGCGACAAGGGACTGCCTGAGCTGATCGACGCATTTGACGCCATTCTGATGGCGGAGCCGGGAGTTCACCTGCTGCTGGTGGGCTGGTTCGATGCCGCCGAGGACGCGCTGAGCAGCAAATTGCGCGCCCGCATTGAGAGCCATCCTCACGTTCATCTCACCGGGTTTGTAGACAGCACAGCGCCTTACTACCGCGCCATGGACCTGATGGTTTTGCCAACCTGGCGGGAGGGATTTCCCAACGTCGTGCTGGAGGCCGCGTCCACCGGGATTCCCGTGATTACCACCGTGTCCACGGGCTCCCGCGATTCCGTGGTGCCCGAGGTGACCGGGTTGCTCATTCCTCCGGGTTACCCGGAGGCCATCTGCGAAGCCGTGCTTAACCTGCTGCGCGATCCGGAGAGGCGCTACAGGATGGGCCGGGCCGCGCGGCTCTGGGTTCTCGATCACTATGGCAATGGGCGCGTTCTGGGGCTTACCGCGGCCTACTACAAGGGCCTGATCGAACCGGCGACCGTGGCTCAGGCAGCTTAGAGCGTTCTTCTACGCCGTATCCGGTTCGCCGGGGAAGAGGTTGGGCTGTTCTGTTCTGCGATCCGCGGCAGCGGGCCGTCTGCGGCCAGCCGCTCCAATCAGGCTCACCACCTCCAGTGTCTGGATCGCCTGCCGGGGCACATAAATCCTCTGCGTATTGGAGCGCGTATCCGGCGGGGTCAGCAGCAGGCCAGCGCCTTCCACCAGCGAAAGGTCATTGGCCGCCAGGCCCTCCAGTTCTTCTCCGTCGGTCAGCGTCATCCGCAGCCATAGTCCCGCCGTCCGGGGACGGATGGAGAAGCGCTTGTGCAGGAGCCGCTCCGGGTTGGCCTGGTCTGCGGAAGAGGAAGGGAAGTCGCGAACATAGCAGACCCATTTCACCTGATCCCAGCCGATGCGCAGCACCTTGCCGGTCAGGTCCAGAATCTCCAGCTCCGCCGCATTCTGGCCGAATCCGGCTCCCGCGTATCCGGCGCACCAGTCCCGGGAGAACTTGCGCACGATCACCGGTTTGCGAACGGAGGCCATCGCTTTGCATTGTCGCACGCACCGGGGCCCGTGCGGCGGCGGATCGGGGGCCTTCCGCACAGGTTTTTGTCCGTGGAAAGGCGAATCGGGCGGGTGCCGCGAACGGGTCAAGTCGCAAATCCGGTGCAACAATTTCTAGCCAACCGGCCCGAATTGTGTTAAGGTACTGGTTTGCCGCTCTACGGGATTGCTCTGTAAGAGTAACAACATCAGGTACTTGGCAGAAGCTTGAGACGGCGGAAGCAGGGAAGCAAATGCCCGACTACATCTACCTTTTGGAAAACCGGCTGTCGGCCGATCAGCAGAACGCTTTGCGCCAGTTGCGCGAGGCAGCCCGTGAAGCTGGAATGATCCTGTTTCTAACCGGCGATGCGGTTCGCGATCTGACCAGCGGCCATGCCGTTCGCAATCTTGAAGTATCAGTTCATGGAAGCGCTCTTAAACTCAAGAAAATACTTGAGAAGCTGGGTGGAAAGGTGTGGGGAGAAGACGAGGTATCCCGCAGCCTCTACCTCTGTTTTCCGGGCACCGTGCGGGTGGATGTCATCACCACCCAGCGCGTCGAATATCCCAAGCCCGGGAAGCCTGTTTTCCATTCCGCCTCCATTCAGGAGGAGCTGCGCCGCCGCGACTTTACGGCGAATGCCATGGCCATCTCGCTGAACGAGGGATCGTTCGGGTTGTTGATGGACCCCCTCAACGGGGCGGCGGATATCGAGTCCCGGACGCTGCGTCTGGTCTCAAATTATGGTTTTCTTGAGGATCCCTCGGTCCTGATTCGCGCCACGCGGTATCTTTCCCGGCTGGGCTGGGAATTCGATCCCAGGACCCGCACACGCTACGAAAATGCCAAGGGCGATGGCGTGATCGAATATCTCTCTGCCCAGGCGCGCAGCCATGAACTGGAGGAGATTGGCCACGAGGAAGACGGGCTGAAGGTTCTGCAGGCTCTTGAGGCCGAGGGCTGGATGAAGGCCCTGTTCCCGGCGTGGACCTCTGCCAGCGCCGACCAGGAGAAGCTGAAGGCCCTGCACGAACTGGCGGTCGAGCTGCTTCTTCAGGGTGTCCATGCCGATATGTCCGCGGCCCAGATTCAGTTGCTCGCAGCCAGGCTTTCCCCAAAGGATCTGGCAGCGCTGAAGAAGCTGATGCTGCGTCCCGGGTTCGCCGAGGAGTGGAACAACCTGGACGCTTTGGCGGCAGGGTTTGCCAAAGAGCTGCTGGCCAAGCAGAATGCGATTCCTTCGGCCGGCTACAAGCTGTTTATGAGCTATGATCCGGAAGCGATTCTCTGGCTTGGCTTTACAAGCAAGAACGCGGCCGTGCAAGAGCGCTTCAACCTGTTTCTGAAGGTCTGGCCTGAAGTTCGGCAGCGCATTCCTCACGCCCTGATGCAGGAGATGAGGATTACGCCGGAACTGGCTGCGTACAACGAAATTGTGCAGGCCATCTTCCTGAAATTGATTGACGATCAGTTGAGTACTCCGGAGGAGATGCGGGCTTTCCTGGAGCCCTATTCGCCCCCTGCTCCCCCGCCCCAGGTCACCATCAAGCGGCCACGCGCCAAGCGCGGCGCAGAGCCCAAGGTGAAGGAGCCATCCTACGATGACGAAGAAGAATCCGAAGAGGGTTTGAATGGCGACGAGGATCTGGACGATATCGGCGGCGATGAGGATGAGATCGAAGCAGGTTTGAGCCTTCCCAAGATCGGCCGGGATACGGACGAAGCTGAATCCGAAGAACTGGAGGCCGAGGAGCCCAAGCCGGCTCCCGCTGCCGTGAAGGCCGCTGCCAGGAAGCACTCCGAGCCTGCAAAGGTGGCTCAGGCGCCCGCGCCTGCAAAGACTGAAAAGCCGGCTCCCAAGCCGGTGGCCCAAAAGCCTGAGGCTGCAAAAAAGACACCGCCGGCGGTCCCGTCAAAGCCCGAACCCAAGGCGAAGCCTGTGGCTAAGGCTGTTGTGGTTGTCGCCAAGCCGCATGCGCCTGCGCCCAAGGCAAAGCCAGCACCGGCACCGGCCAAGGCAAAGACTCCGCCTCCGGCCAAGAAACCTGCCCCGGTTGCGGTCAAGGCAAGCCATGCAGCCAAGCCTGTCGCAGCAAAATCTCACGCGGTTGCCAAGGCTCCGGTCAAGGTTCAGCCCAAGGCTCCCGTAAAAGCTGTGCCAGCCAAAGCCGCGCATGCAAAAGCTGCTCCGGCCAAGGCTCCCGCCAAATCTGCTGCCGCGAAGGGAAAGCCGGCTCCTGTGGCGAGTTCCAAGGCGGGCAAGGGAGCGCATGAGGCGAAGCCATCCAGGCCGGTGGAGAAAAAGGCCCTGCCCAAGCACGGAAAGAAGCACTGAGTTTCTGACAGCATAATTTCGTACCTCAGGTTGTGCTTTCCCAGGTCCCAAAATCGGGACCTGGGGCACCCAGCCTTGGTACATCTTCAAGTTGTCAGAGACCTAGCGCGTTTTCGATTCAAGAGTTAGCAAGACTCCGCCGTGCCCCATCCTTTGTGCGTTCTTTGCACAAAGGGTGGGAAACCGCAGATGCCCATCTGGACCGTAAACATTCAGCTCGAAAACGCTCCAGCGTCCTGTCCCAGAAATTCATGACAAAACTGATGCTGTCATTCTGAGTGAACGGGGCCCCGAACGCTTTCCAGTTCGGGGGTGGTGAGCGAAGAATCTGCTTTTGTTCTTTTATGCATTCTACAAAGGACTTTAGGGACATGACACTAGTGTGGTGAATCCGAAATTCGTTGCACATTTACACGAAGCTGCGGAGTAGCCATCTTGCGGAAAATGCAGATCCTTCGACTCGCTGCGCTCGCTCAGGATGACAGCATGTTTATGATGCGAAGGTCCTAATCATGTGCTCACAGACAGAAAAGCCCCGCTGGAAGCGGGGCTTTTTCTGTGCTGCGAAAGAATGCGCCTCAGCGTCCTGCGATCTTGACGCCGATGCTGTTGAGCTTGGTGCGAGCCTGCATGGCTTCAGGGGTTTGCGGATGGCGCTGGATGAGCTGGCGCAATTCGTGAACGCCCGCGTCCTTCTTGTTCAATTGCAACAAGGCCAGCCCCTTGCGCAGTTGTGCGGCGGGAGCCTTGGGGCTGCCGCTGAATCCTTCCAGCACGGCGTTGTAGGCGCTCACGGCAGCCGTGTAATTCTGCTGCCGGTAGGCAATCTCGCCCAGGTAGAACTGCGCGACGCCTGCCATGTCGTCTTGAGGATAGTAGTGAATTACGTCCTGGAACTCACCGGTGGCGACTTCGTAGCGGGCTGCGTTGTAGTCGCGCAAGCCGGCCTGGAAGGTCTCCTGGAGAGGCGGCGCCTGGCTGGCGGCCTGAGGGCCCGCGGGCGATGAACCGCCGCCGGGGGCGGGGGCCTGTGCCGAATTCTGGGGCGTCTGGACGTTTTGCAACTGGGCCTGCAAGTCCTGGGTCAGCTTGTCGAGTTTGGCCATGCGGGACTTCAGCTCGTCCACGGAGTCGTTCAGCGACTGCACCTGTCCTGAGACGGTGTCCAGCTTGCCGGTGACCGCTTCATTCTGGGTGTTGAGCTTCTGCTGCAGGGCGTTCACCGATGCGGTCATCTGGTTGGCTTCGTCGGCGGTCTGCTCGGCCAGGTGCTGCACGACGCCGAAACGCGTATCCAGGGTGGACTGGAGGCGCTGCACCATGTCCAGCAATTGCTGCACCTGCGTTTGCAGCGCGATGATCTCCTTTGAGACCGCGAGCGCCGGTACGGGCGCCGAGGCAAGAACGACGGCAAATACTGCCGCCGCGAGGAGACGATTGCGAAGTGGTTTTGCTATTTGCATTCTTCACCCATGCTCAAGAGAGCTCGCGCCAGTTCGTTTGGTCGGGTGGGACTGCCGCGAAGTTGTGCCAATGCGTTGTCCGGGGTGCGCCCCAGGCCATAGAATATCGCTGGCCTGGGGCGTCCGGTTTGAAGGCTTCCAGGGGACCCGGAATTCCAGGTCCGCGGAGCATTCTAGCGGTCCATGGTGAATCCGCCGCGGCGGTTCTGCTGCCAGCACTCTTCGGTCGACTCGCTGCAGAAGGGCTTTTCCTTGCCGTAGCTGACCACGCGGATGCGGCTGGTTGCTACTCCGGCGGTCACCAGGGCGTTCTTGACAGCCTCGGCGCGATTCTGGCCGAGCGCCAGGTTGTACTCGTTGGAGCCGCGCTCGTCGCAGTAGCCGCCGATGACAACCTTAACGTCCGCATGGCTGACCAGGTAGGAGGCGTCCTTTGACACCGTCGCCTGGGCGTCGCTGCGAATATCGTACGTGTCGTAATCGAAGAAGATGTCCTGCACATTGGCCTTGAACTCTTCTTCGGCGGTCAGGGTGTTCACGGGCACCGCAACGGCGGGAGGCGCGTTCACTGTGACGCGCGCAGAGGCGTCGGTCGAGCCGCCATCACCGCGTGCAACCAGGTGATAAGTGGTTGACACGGAGGGTGTTACGGTCTTTACGCCCGAGGAGGGAACGTCGCCGATGCCATCGATGGAGATGGTGGTGGCGCCCGTGGTGCGCCAGCTCAGCTGAACCTGGTCTCCGGCAGAGACCACCGTGGGTGTAGCGGTGATTTGCGCTGTGGGCGCGGCGGCAGCGATTGCCGGAGCAGCTGCGGCGGGTGGCAACGGCGCGGGCTTCTTTTTGCAACCTGCAATTGCAACCAGGGCGACAAGCAAGACAAACGGTACCAGAATACGATTACGTCGGTTCAATGAATTACTCCTTCCGCAAATTCAAGAGTGTTTCCCCAAGTGATCCGGCCCTTTGTATCCCTGCGCACAGGCGCCGCTTTTGGCCTTGCTGAAGAACGCCCGGCCGCGAGCGAAAAATGAAACGACGAACTGGGACGCTATGGTTCTGGCCTATATCCCCTCAGAAAACGTTGTCGTTAAGGCCGGCAGCCCATCTTGAACGGTTACAAAATGCGGAGCCAGCGTGTCGGTACTCCCCTTCTGGAACGAACCAGCGAGCGATATCAGCAACGCTAAAATCATAGTGCATCCGGCTGGACTGTTTCCCGCGGCGCGCGATGGAGCGTGCGCTCCATCACGCCGAGTTTACTTCCAGCTCCAGTTGGGCATAAAGTTGCTGCCCGTGTGGGTCAACTGGTGCTGCTCGGTGCCGTCGGCCAGCATTGACCAGATCTGCGCATGTCCGCCGCTGCTCCTCTCGAACACGATGTGGCGTCCGTCGGGGGCCCAGGAGGGATAATCGTTGCTCCCGGCTTCGTGGGTCAGTTGCAGCCAGCGCTTGCTGGCGATGTCCATGACGTAGATGTCCTGTCCGCCGGGCGCTCCGGGGCCGTACTTGCGGTTCCAACTGAAGGTCAGGAACTGGCCGTTGGGTGACCACGAGGGCGAAACGGCATAGCCGCCGTCGGTCATGCGCTGGATGTTGGCGCCGTCCATATCCATGGTGTAAATCTGCGGCAATCCCGTGCGCCCGCTCACCCAGGCCAGTTGGGCGTTGGTGCGCGGATTCCAGGTGGGCGCCACATCGGGTCCGCGGAATGAAGTGAGCTTGCGCAGGTTGCCGCCGCTCGCGTCCGCTACGTAAATCTCGGCATCGCCCGTGCGCGACGAGGAAAACGCGATTTTTGAGCCGTCCGCCGACCACGCCGGAGATTGATTGCTTCCGCCAGCCGTGCCGGCGGGAAAGTTGACCGGGCGGCCCAGTTCGAGCGAAAACATGCGCACCGCCCATCCCCCGCTGCCGAGGGAGGCAAAGGCGATCCGGGTATTGTCCGGCGAGATGCGCGGCGAGAGAGAAATGCTGCCCAGGTGCGTAACGGCGTGCTGGTTCTGGCCGTCGTAGTCCATCACCCAGATCTCTTTCGATCCGGTACGGGAGCTGACGAAGTAGATTTTGGTTTCGGCGATGCCGTTGACGCCGCCGCCCAGCCGGGAGATGATTTCGTCGGCGAAGCGGTGAGCCACGGTTCGCGCCATATCCTGGCTGGCGGCTTCGTTGTATTGCTTGCCGAGCACCTGCGGGCTGACGGTGTTGCGCGCGTCGAACAGCCATCCGTAGACGACCAGGCGGCCATTGCTGGCCGAAAGCGCGCCGAATGTCACCATGACGGCATTGGCCGGGGCGGCGGACCACTCCGGCAAACTGATTTCCTGGGGCGAACCGGGCGTGGACTGGGGCGCAAGGCTCTTTGAAACCAGATCGAAGATGCCGGCATTGGCCAGATCGCTATAGAGCGTGGCGTCGAAGGTAGCCTTTAACGCCGGGGTCTGAGGATCGCCGCCCACGGGCTTGAAATTTGCCGCGGCCAGGCGGATGCGAGCTGCGCCGTTGTTGGTGCCGGCCTGGACCCAGTCCTGGGCGGGCAATTGCGCTGCCGAATAACAGAGGGGAACAAGGACAAAGAGGGGCAGAAGCCTGGAAAATGCCTTCATGCGATGAACAATCCTTCCTGATGAAGAACGGATGGTAGAGCGCACGCTTGGGCGGGCTCTGTTGTGCATGTTGGTAAATGAGTTGAATCGCTAGTATTCACAATAATAAGAAACCTTCAGCGTACTTGAATTATATGCCGATGGAAGCTGGCCGAATGTATCCACGCGCTGCACTCCGCGCTGGCAGGAGCGGTCCAGCGTGGTGCTGCCGCTGGATCGATCGATCTGCACATCGGCCGGGGTTCCGTCCCTGCGGATCGTGAAGTTGAGATAGACGCGTGCGCCTCTGGGAGTGCGGGGATCGACTTCACCCTTCACCCAGCTCTGGGACATCTTGTGATTGATGCCATCCACATACCAGCCGAAGCGGCTGCCGAAATCGCCCACGTTGATCGAGGCCGGTCCACTCGATCCGTTTTGCTGCATGGCGCGGGGCATCGAGGAGCCCGCCTGCTCGCCATACTGGGCCCGGTTCTGCTGCATGGGCATGGGCTGGTGCTGCGGAGTCTTGGCCGCCATCTGCTGCTGTTTGGGCTTTGCCTGCTTGCCAGAGATGGGAATGGCGGTCTCGTCCACGGCCTGCTTGGCCTTGGGCGTGGGCTCCGCCGGAGCCTGGCTGGGCGACTCAGTAGCCAGCACATTGTTGTTGACAGGCTGATCGGCGGGCAGGGGCAGAGCACTGCTCACCAGGTTCACCTGCATGGCTCCGCCCGCTCCCGGATTGCCCCACAGGTTGCGATGAAAGTAGCCGCCGAGAATGCCATAGAGCACCAGGCTGCCAGCCAGGAGGCCGTGGATCGCAAGCGAGCCCGCGGCCGGCGCGATAATCGGTTCTGGCGTCAGTTCCTGTTCCAGTTGCTTGCCGCCTTCCAGCAAATTGCTCATTTGCTTGCCTGACGTTCTCTGTTAAAGAGTGCGCACAGACCTTAATTTTCGCCCGCCGTGGAGCCCTTGGTCTCCAGCGGCTGGGTGACGATGGAAACGTTCGTAATGCCGGACTGCTTCACCACGTCCATCACGCTGGCGAAAGCGCCGAAGGGGACCCGCTCGTCGGCCCTCAGATAAATGATTTGATGCGCGGGATCGGTGCCCGGCTGACGCAATTTTTGGGGCAGTTCGTGAATGTTGACCGGTTGATCGCCCAGAAAGACCTGCTGGTCGCGGTCGATGGTCAGCACCATGCGCTGCTCGGTGATTTCCTTCACCGTGCGCGTCTTGGGGATGGCTACTTCAATCCCCGACTGCAGCACAGGCGCGGTAATCATGAAAATAATCAGCAGCACCAGCACCACATCCACCAGCGGCGTGATGTTGATATCCGCCAGCGAGGTCTGGGTCCGGCCGCTGCTACTTGTATAGGCCACGTTCAACCTCCCGGGGAATCTCCACTCCGGGAATGCGTTGCGACTGGGGCGCGCGCACGGGAATTTCTTCCAGCGAGTTCAGCAGTTCGCGGCAGAAGTCGTCGATGGCCGCGGCAAAAACCCTGATCCGCTGGGTGAACAGGTTGTAGGCGATCAAGGCGGGAACGGCCACAAACAGGCCGGCCGCGGTGGTGATGAGCGCCTCTGAAATGCCGGGCGCGACCGCTCTCAGCGTTGCGGAGCCGGCGGTGCCCAGCCCGTGGAACGAATCCACAATGCCCATGACCGTGCCGAACAGGCCCACGAACGGGCTGACGGAGGCGATCGTCGACAGCCAGGTCATGCGGCGTTCCAGGTGGGTTACGGCTTCACTGGCGGCGGTTTGCGCCGAGCGCTCCAGCGGAACCAGGTTGCGCGGCGGTCCCGATCCGCCGGTCTGCCGCTTGTAGGTCTCGTACACGTCCAGAAAAACCTGGGCCAGCGGGCTCAATGCGTATTCGTTGGTCAGAACCGCGATTTCCTGCAAGCGGGTGGCCTTGCGGAAGGCGCGAATGAAGCGGCGGCTCTCCTTGGTGGCCTTGCTGAACGTGGACATCTTGCCTAGAATCACGGTCCACGAGTAAAGACTGGCAAACAGCAACAGAATGAGCACACCCAGCGCTACAGGGCCGCAGTTGGTCACCATCTCCATCAGGGCGCTGGAACCCTGCGGAACAGGGGACGCTCCCGTGGCGGCGCCACTGTCAGCCTGCAACATGTAAACAAAGGCAACAGTAAGAATCGGTCTTCACCTCACTATCAACGGTATCAGACCCCATCCTCACTTCCAAGTTATCGATTGGGTGCCCCGTGCGCCGGGCGGCTCCGCTAGTGGGACCGCAAACCCGCCAATCATGCTATGCTGCGCTCGGATTCCCGTTGCGGTTTTCGTCCCACTGAAAACCAAACATGAACGGGAAGGCGGACGCCAAAATGCTCGTCGAACTGCGCGCTGAAAATTACGCCGTCATCGATCACGCCATCGCCGTTTTTGGTCCGGGGCTGAACCTGCTTACCGGCGAAACCGGCGCCGGCAAATCCATCCTGGTGGATGCGCTGGCCCTGCTTATGGGCGGCAAAGCCTCAGCCGACGTGGTGCGCCACGGCGCGGACAAGGCCGTCGTGGCCTGCGTTTTCGAGTCCACAGGCGGGGCTGAAACCATTCTGGAAGAGAACGGCCTGGATGCGGAAGGAAACGAGATCATCCTGCGCCGCGAGATTCTGACTTCCGGCAAGGGACGCGTTTTTGTCAACAACCAGCCGGCCACCGTGGCCGTGCTCAAGCAACTTGCGCCGGAGCTGGCGCTGGTCCATGCCCAGAGCGAAAGCCTGTCGAGCTTCGACCAGACCCAGCAGCGCATTCTGCTCGACCGCTTTGGCGGGCTCTCGACCGACGCCGTCGGCGAGGCTTACGCCCGCTGGCGCGACGCTTCCACCAGGCTGGACGAACTGCTCCAGGGCGAGCGGGACCGCCTGCGCATGGTGGACCTGTGGACCTATCAGCACAAGGAGATTGAGGCCGGCCACCCGGAGCCCGGCGAAGACGAAGCGCTGGAGACCGAGAAGCGCGTCCTGGGCAACGCCGAAAAGCTCTATGAAGCGGCCATGGGCGCCTTTGAGCAACTGTACGAGGGCAGTGCTTCAGCCGAGGTAGCTCTGCGCGCGGCCCTGCGCAATGTGGAGGAGCTGGCCCGCTACGACGGCCGCTTTACTGAGGCTGCCCAGCAGCTTGCGTCGGCTCGCGCCACCCTTGGCGACGTGAGCGGCAGCCTGCGCGACTACGCAGAAGGCATCGACGCTTCACCCGAGCGGCTGGCCGAGATTGAAGACCGCCTGGCCCTGCTGGATCGCCTCAAGCGCAAGTACGGCAAAACCCTGGCCGAGGTCATCGCGTTTGGAGAAGACGTGACCCGCAAGCTGGCCGAAGTCGAGGATCGCGACGAAACCCTCAAGGTGCTTCGCGCCGCCCTGAATGAAGCGGCTACGGCTTATCGCGCCGCCGCCGCCGCTCTCAGCGCGGAACGCAAAGCCGCCGCCACCAGGCTGGCCAAGCTGGCCGAAGCGCAGATCAATTCTCTCGCCATGAAGGTGCGCTTTGCCGTGGACGTCACGGGCGCTGCACCGCAATCCGGCGAGGCCAGTTGGACCGCTCATGGCTGGGATCAGGTCGAATATCGCATTGCGACAAACCCGGGCGAGCCGCTCAAGTCTCTGCACGAGATCGCTTCCGGCGGCGAAATGAGCCGCGTGATGCTGGCCCTCAA
>Ga0181520_10009470_pt1 | contig 13439 bp, 12 predicted proteins | sample PEATcosm2014_Bin_29_FD_132451 | JGI IMG/M metagenome (GOLD analysis project Ga0181520, IMG submission 132451) | Peatland microbial communities from MTU Mesocosm Facility, Houghton, MI, USA - PEATcosm2014_Bin02_30_metaG | ecosystem: Environmental > Terrestrial > Soil > Wetlands > Peat | place...
AGCTTCCTTTATTTTTTTCCTGGTGCGCTCCTCATATTTGGGTATATATTCCTTCCGCACGGTCTTGTCCTGGACCGTCCCTATAGTTCCGGCCCTGAAGACCTTGTCTGCGCCGAAGAGTTCTATTATGAATTTGTGTATCTTGTCCTGGTATTCCCCGGAAAAATTCAGGTCTATATCCGGGACCTTGTCCCCTTTGAAACCCATGAAAGTCTCGAAGGGGATGTTATATCCGTCCTTGTCCATTTTTTGCCCGCAAACAGGGCATTCCTTGTCCTCAAGGTCGATGCCCACCAGGTCGGAATTCAGGAATTCGCTGTGCTGGCAGCCTTTGCATATGTAATGCGGCGCCAGAGGGTTTACCTCGGAGATACCGCATAAAAAAGCCACTATGGACGACCCGACCGACCCCCTGGACCCGACTATGTAGCCGTCGCTGTTGGATTTTTCCACCATTTTTTTCGCTATAAGGTAAAGAACCGCGAACTTGTTGCCTATTATCGCCTTCAACTCCCTGTCTACCCTTTCGGAAACAATATCCGGCAGGTTCACCCCGTATATTTCGGCGGCCCTGTCCCAACTGGTCCTTGATATCTCATCTTCGGAATTATCCAGGGTCGGCGGGAAAAGTTTGTCCGGAACGGGCATTATTTTCTGGTCTATCATTCCGGCTATAAGGCATGTGTTTTTCACAACGACCTCAAGGGCTTTCTCGGCTCCCAGGTAGGAAAATTCCTTCAGCATCCAGTCCGTCGTCTTGAATGAAAGGTCTGCCGTGGCTCCCTCGCCTATCTCGTCAAACCCCTGGGCCGACATCAGCACTTCCCTGTATATCCTGTCCTGCGGGTCGAGAAAATGCACGTCGCCTGTGGCCACCACGGGTTTTCCCAGCGATTCGCCGAGCGCGCATATCTTCCTGTTTATTTCGTGAAGTTCCTCTTCCGAGGATAGCTCGCCGGAGCGCACCAGGAACCTGTTGTTCTCGTCGGGCTGAATTTCAAGGTAGTCGTATGAAGCCGCTATGGCCTCAAGTTCCTCGTCGCTTTTTTTCGCAAGTATCGCCTGGTAAAGCTCGCCTATGTAGCACGCGGTCCCGATAATGAGCCCTTCCCTGTTGGCCTCCAGCACCTTTTTCGGTATCCTGGGTTTCTTGTAAAAATAATCCAGGTGAGCGAACGATACAAGTTTATAAAGGTTTTTAAGCCCCGTCTTGTTTTTAACGAGTATTATTATATGAAAAGGCTTTTCTTTCCTTGCCCCTTTGTCGTCGTCGTCCTTTTTGCTTTTTTTCCTGTCTATTTTTGTGTCGTCATGGACAAGATACCCTTCCATTCCCAGGATGAGCTTTATCGGGTTAGGGAGCGGGTTTTTCCTGTCGTTTACCAGCGCGTAAGCCTCCGGGTAGGCGTGCACCACGCCGTGGTCGGTTATTGCCACGGCCGGGTGGCCCCATCTGGAGGCCCTGTTTATGAAATCCGTCACCGAGGTAAGCGCGTCCATGGCGCTCATCTGCGTATGGGCGTGCAGTTCCACCCTTTTTTGAGGGGCGCAATCGAGCACTTCCGGGGCCGGAATTAACTTCAATTTCTTCACCCTGCCCGTCATTTCTATCTCATTGGGATAGTAATCCGCCTCAATGAACGCCCGCGCGTATTTTATCTTTTTTATGGCCTCAAAAAGGCCGTCCTCATAATCAAGCCAGCACGACAGTTTTATCGTATCGTTGTCGTCGGTCATGTAAAAAAATATTATCCTGGAATCCGAGCCGTCCCTGCCTTTGCCCTTCATGTCGCGCCAGTAATCGGCATCGTCGGTTATGAATACCCGGCCTTCTATGACATATTTCCCTTTTGTGGTAATGTCCTCTATGCGGGTCGCCTCGCCGGGTATGTCGTCCTCTTTCAGAACCTTTGAGGAAGCGATGCTGGACGACGTGATCTGAACGCTGGTTACCACCGGCCTTGCATCCTGCGCCGGAGCGGGCGCCTGGTCCCTTGTGACCGCTATCTCGACGTGCCTGCCGGTAAAGGCAAGTGCCTTTTCCCTCAGAGCCATTATTATCTTCTTTTCCGAGAGCCTTGAAAACGCCAGGTCATTGGAACATTTTATAACGAGCCCGTTGTTTTCTACCCCTGCGGAAGCAAAATCCAGCCACACTTTTTCCGCTTCGAAGAGCCCCTTATATACCGTCCAGAAGGACCTTATGGCCTGCGCCGGGTCTACTTCTTTGGAGAACTCAAGGCTGTATTTGACCTCCCTGCCGCTTGCGGAGCCCATGAGGCGCGGGACTATCTCGTAAAAAGCCGGGGCCGCGCCAAGGTCGTGGATATGCGCGGATATGACCATTGGGCCCGGGCCGTCCTCGGGGAATTCTATCGATTTGAATATGAGGTTTTGGGCTATTTTCGCGGCGTTTTCAGGGGTAAAAAAAGCCTTGAGTATTTCCTTGGTCCCGCTGTCGTTTATGTTTAGGAGGTATTTACCCGGCATTTCCCACCGTTTTATTTTATTTTATAATGTATTTTGTATTAAAAATTATACATCATTAATGATTTTAATCAAGGTGGTAATTTACGGGAAATATAATATTAAAGCGGTTGTTGATCTGAAATCTTATATTTTCATTAACTTCCGCGTAAATATCCTCAAAATATATCCTTTATCGCCTTTTTAAGCTTTGCCCTCAAATTTTTCTGCATGGATGCGTATTTAAGGGTCGCAAGGATGTACTCGAATTTGTCGCCGGTGTCGCACCTGACCCCCTCGAATTCATGGGCCAGAAGGCCTCGTTCGGTCATAAGGGCCTTTAACGAATCGGTCAGCTGTATCTCGCCTTTCGCGCCCGGCTTCGTCTTCCTTATATAGTCAAATACCGCCGAAGGCAGCACGTAGCGCCCCACGATGGCAAGGTTTGAAAAGGCCTTTTTTACAGGCGGCTTTTCCGCCATGTCCATGACCTTAAATACCCGGTTTTCCAGTTTGTGCGGTTTTATAATTCCGTATGAGCTTATCTTTTCCTTTGGGACCGCCTCGACAGCCACGACAGCCTCGCCTTTCGCCTCGAATATCTCTATCATTTTCTTCATTACCGGCACCTTTGAGAATATAAGGTCGTCCGGCAGGAATACCGCGAAGCTTTCATCTCCCACAAAATCCGCGGCCTGGAGTATGGCATGGCCGAGCCCAAGCGCCTCTTTTTGCCTCACTGAAAAAATGTTCACATTTTCCGGTATCCTTTTAAGCTGGTCAAGCGCGTCCTGGTTCTTGTTCTTATTGAGGAAATACTCCAGGTAAAAATTCCTGTCAAAATAATCCTCTATCGATGATTTTTCCTTGCTTGTCACAAAAAGGATGGATTCAATGCCGGAATCGATGGCCTCTTTTACGATGAAATGAATGGCGGGTATGTCTATTATCGGCAACATTTCTTTCGGAACGGCCTTCGTGTAAGGCAGGAACCTGGTCCCGAGGCCGGCCACGGGTATTACGGCTTTGCGAACCCTCATTTTTTTTCTCCCTTTTCTTTCGCGTAGAGCAGCTGGTTCAACCGCGTCAGAATCATGTCTTTTATCACGGATGCGCGGTCCTCCCTCAAAGCCTCGTCCGCGGTATCAAGCGCGTCCTTGAAGGACACGGACCTTATCAATTTTTTTACGGACAGTATGGACGATGGGCTTACCGAAAGCTCGTCGATGCCCAGCCCTATAAGAAGGAACGCAAGATGCGGCGCCCCGGCCATTTCCCCGCATACGGAAACCTTTATTCCCGCCTTGTGGGCGCTGTTGGATATCATTTTGATGAGCCTTAAAACCGCCGGATTGAGGGGATCGTAGAGATAGGAAACAGACTCGTTGCCCCTGTCGGCCGCCACGGTATACTGTATCAGGTCGTTGGTGCCTATCGAGAAAAAATCGACTTTTTTGGCAAGCTCGTCGGCCATGATCGCCGCCGAAGGGACTTCTATCATGCACCCCACCTTGACGCTGGGGTCGAACTTAACTTCTTTTCTTTTCAGGTCCGCCTTTACCTCTTCGAGCACCTTTTTTGCCTCATCGAGCTCCTCTGCCACGGTTATCATGGGGAACATTATCTTGACCTTTCCAAAAGCCGATGACCTGAGTATGGCGCGCAGCTGCAGTTTGAACATATTGATATTTGCCAGGGTAGGGCGTATGGCTCTGAGCCCCAAAAACGGGTTCTGTTCGGGCGCGATCTTGAAATAAGGCAGGAACTTGTCCCCGCCGATGTCCAGGGTCCTCAAGGTGACCGGCCTGGGGTTCATCTTTTGAACGACCGCCTTATACGACTCGAACTGTTCCTCTTCCGACGGGAGGTTGGACTTGTTGATGTATATGAATTCCGTCCTGAAAAGCCCGACTCCCTCGGCATTGTTCTCCTGCACCACCACTATCTCCTCGGGAAACTCTATATTTGCCGTAAGTTCCACCTTGTGCTTGTCGATGGTCACGGTGTCAAGTGTCTTGAGCCTCTTAAGCATCCGCAGTTTGAGGATGAATTTTTTCCTTTCTTCCTTGTATGCCGCGAGTATCTTCGGGTTGGGATTTATGACCACTATGCCTTTTTCGCCGTCAATAATGACCAGGTCCCCGGTTTTCGCGGTGCTTGTTATATCCCTGACTCCCACAACCGCCGGCAGCTCGAGCGATCGCGCCACTATCGCGGTATGGGACGTCGCCCCGCCCATCTCGGTCACAAAACCCATCACGCTGTTCTTATTCATGTCGGCCGTATCCGCCGGCGAAAGGTCCTGCGCTATGATGATATATTTGTCGGCCGGGGCATTGGAGTCCTTCTCTCCGGATTCCTCAAGGTTGTGTATTATCTTGTCGACCAGCGAATTTATGTCACGCGACCTTTCCTTTAAATATGAGTCCGATATCCTGTTGGAAAATTCCGCGTAATTCTGAAGTACCATGTGCAGTGCGTATTCGGTATTGACCAGCTGGCCCCTTATTATCTCCTCGGCTTTGCCAACGAAAGTTGGATCGGAAAGCAGCATAAGATAGGCGTTGAATATTTCCGCTTCGGCGGTCCCGATGTCATGGACGATCCTTTCCTTTATGGTGCCAATATCGGTCTTGGTCCTCTCGACGGCGCTGTGCATCCTTGCGACTTCCGCGTCTATCTTTTGCGGCGTCAACTCGACCTTGTTCACCTGAACGGCCCTTTTTGATATCACATACGCCGGCCCGATGACTATACCCGGCGACGCCGCTATTCCTTTATACATTATTCCGCCTCCCCGAATTTATCGGCTATAAGCTTTGAAAGCCGCGCAACGGCTTCCTTTGCGTCCGGCCCGTCGGCTTTTATCTCTATTTCCACGCCTATGCCGGCGCCGAGCGTGGTCAACCCCATTATGGATTTTCCCTCGGCCTCTATTTCGTCGTGGCGCACTTTGATATCGGACTTGAATTTCTCGGCCTCTTTAACGAACACAGCGACGGCCCTCAAATGGAACCCGGCGTTGTTGACTATTTTTACTTTCTTTTTGTATTGCATTTTATCTCTCCTGTTTTGGTTATGTAATATAAGCGAGCACGATGCATGCCGCCACCGACGCGCCGAAGATGAATGAAACCGATTTTTTTGACCTCAGCGCCCAGATGACCAGTATAAAGGCGCCGCAAAGCACAAGGGAGTCCAGCCATCTTAAACCTACTATGGTCAGCTGTTTTTCCCTGAGATACACGGCCGTAAAAGCCCCCAAAAATCCCATTCCGGCGACTTTCAGGCTTTTCATAATGTCCTGGAACTTTACCTTCTGTATGAAGGAAAACAGCTCCCTGTACCTGTAATATGACTTAAAGAGCAGGTAATATTTAATGACTATGCGCAGCATATTGTAAAAAGCAAGCGATATAACGACTCCCGCCAGCCAGCCGGTAAAGGTGAATTTCGTCAGCCATATAATACCAACCCCGAGCAGAAGGGAAAAAGGTTTTAAGCCCGACCAGAAGAGCGAATCCCCTATGGCCGCCAGCGGCCCCATTAATCCCATCTTTGTGCTTTCTATCTCCATCTCCTTCGCCTTTGGAGTTTCATCGGAGAGGTCCTCCTCAAGCCTGACCATCACGCCGAGCAGGGCCGTGGAAAAAAATATATGCGTGTTAAAAAATCCTATATGCCTGCGCGTGGCTGCAAGCCTCTGCTCCGTCCTTCCGGCGTATATTTTCCTCAGCATGTTGTGGAGCGAAAAATAGAATCCCAGGTTCTGCAGCCTCTCAAAATTCCAGGCCAGATGGAGCAGGTTGAGTTTGAAACCGCTCCACAGCAGGTTTAACGGACTTATCATCTTTTTTGGACCGTTTGTCTGCATTTTTACCGGCTCCTTTTGTTCCATACAAAATTATAGATTACAACGCCGCAGGCTGCCGCCGCAGCCAGCATAAAAAAAACAGGCTCGACATGCCTGAATTTCCAGAAAACAAGGTAAAAAACAAGAAAAAGCGCTATATGCAGCATTTCCCCCATCCTGGTCCTGAACGTCTCGTAAATCACGGCAAGCCCTATTACCGGCATCACCCAGAGGGCTTTTTCAAGGCCTTTGAGTATGTCCGGCGGCAGGGATGAGAATATTTTTGCCGCAATCCCGGTCCCGAATGCAAAAACAATGAAATAAAAAACGGCGTCCCTAAAAAACTTCGCCGCAAGCGCGAAAGCCTGCGCCGCAAGGACGGGCCATATGCCCCCCTTTAATATCGCCGGCTCAAAAAGATGCAGTATCAATGTGTTCAATTTCCTGTTCCATATGTCCGCCTGTCCCACGAAATATCCCGTCGCGGTCCCGATGACCAGCCCGAACATGATAAGAGCGTCAAATTCCTTGTGGACAAAAAGCACGTTCATATTCAGGCACAATACCGTGGCCGTATAAGCTATGGCCGAAGATGACGGCGGGACATAAGCACCGACCGGGGGCGATATCCATACAAGCTGGACAAGGCTCCCTATAAAAATGCCTGTAAAAAAATCCCCGAATATCCATCCCGCTATGCCGCCGGCTATTATCGGCTGGGAAACAAGCGTCATGCCGATAAAATAGGCGTCAAGTTCCAGTGCCGCCCCGATCGCCGCAGCCAGGACTATTTTTGCGCTTAATAAAAGTTCCAATTCAACCCCTTTATCACAATTTTAAGGTTTCTTGCCGAACTTTTCCTCGATGGCCCTGATAATATTACGCTTGGGGTCTGTGGGGACCATACGGACGTCCAGAATGACCCCCATTGAATCAAGTTCCTTAAACACCCCGATATCCTTTTCATCAACGAACACAGCGTCAAAAAGCTGTGTTTTGTTGTTCTCAAAATGCATGCCGCCGATGTTTATCTCGGATATTTTTCCGCCGGCCTTTATAACGTTATAAATATCCGCCGGCGCCTTCACAAGGATCATGGCCGAATCGTCGTCAAATTCCCTGCCCTTAATTTTGTCGGCGGCCTCTTCGACCGTAAGTATGGAAAGGTTGATGTCATTGGGCGTGGCCATCCTAAAAAGGAATTTCTGCATGTCGTTTTTTACGATCTCGTCGTTCACCACTATGATGTGGTTTATCTTCAGGGCCTGCGCCCAGCCGACAACCACCTGTCCGTGTATCAACCTGTCGTCTATCCTCGTGAGCAATATAGGCATTTGTTATCCCCTGTTCTTGAATATGGCTTTAGCGTCAATTATCGACTTGTCGCGCCTTTCCATTATTATCTTGCCCAGCTCTTCCACGGGCCTGTTGGAATGCATTATGGCCTCGATCACGATGGGCAGGTTGACTCCCGTGATTATCCTCACCTGTTCGTTGGTTCCGAAAAGCGATAGCGCCGTATTGCACGGCGTGCCGCCGAACATATCCGCGAGGATAAGGACGCCGTCGCCCTTGTCGGTTTCCTGAACGGCCTTTTTGAGCCGCGAGGCGAAATCCTCCAGCCTGTCGTTCTTCATCAGCCCAAGAGTGTGCACGTTATCCTTCTCCCCGACAATTAAAGACACCGTGGTCTTCAGCGACTCGGCAAGCGTGGAGTGCGAGATTATTATTATTCCAACCATTTCAATTTACTCTCCTTTAAACTATTATTATCTTCATGATCATTTTGGCGAGCTGCTCCGGCGAATGCCTGATGTATGGTCCGTCCGCAAAAAGCTTGCCCTGTATGAGCGTTACGCCCATGCCCGCTATCTTTTCCCTGTCAATTTTCACCGGATATGCCTTCTCGCTTTCGTACCTTTTCAGCACCTCATCGCTGGGGAGCTTGTTATTGGCGATCACATAATCAACCATCCTGTGCCCGGTGTGGTTGAATATGGCCTCGAGGTGTTCCGATACGGTATAGCCGTCGGTTTCCCCCTCCTGCGTCATGATATTGCATATGTATATCTTTACGGATTTTGTGTTAAGAAGAGCTTCCTTAATACCTGGGACAAGGAGGTTCGGGATAATGCTGGTATAAAGCGAACCCGGGCCTATTATGACCGCGTCCGCGTTCTTAATGGCATCCACGGCGGGAGTGTAGGGTTTTGCCTTTTCAGGGGTTATAAAAACCCTGTCAATGCGGCCGCCCGCTTTCGGTATGGCCGATTCGCCTTTTATAACGCGGCCGTCGCTGAGCCTGGCGCCAAGCTCTATATTGTCAAGCGAAACCGGAAGCACCTTTCCCTTGATGGCAAGAACCTTGGAGGATTCATTTACGGCCGTTGGAAAATCCCCGACGACATGGGTAAGCGCGGTTATGAAAAGGTTCCCGAAATTATGCCCCTTTAATTCCTTGCCCTGCGAAAACCTGTACTGGAAAAGCCTACCCAGCAGAGTTTCCTCGTCGGCAAGCGCCACAAGGCAATTCCTTATGTCTCCGGGAGGAAGTATGCGGTAATCCTTCCTCAGCCTGCCGGAAGAACCCCCGTCGTCCGCCACGGTGACAACCGCGGATAAATTCCCGGTAAATTCTTTCATGCCCTTCAACACATTGGGCATGCCAGTGCCCCCGCCTATCGCGGCTATTTTCGGCCCGCGTTTCAATTTTTCTTCCCTGTATGCCTTGTTCAGGAATTCTTTCTCCCTGCCGGACGACACCAGCGTGAGCATGGCGAAAGTCGACCGTCTCCAGGCAAGCATTATGCCGGAAAAAGCCAGCACAATCAGCAGATAGTCGATGGCTCTCAGGTGCTGGAGCTTCTTGAATATCCAGTCTATGTTCATCTTTTCTATCCGGACATTTTTTACCATTTCACCCAGGAACCCGGACGCCCCGACCACCAGGACTATAATGCTGAACACAAACAAAAATATCCACCTTTTCATCCTGATACCCGGATAAAGCCATTTATTTATCTGAAACATCCGCATTCTCCTTGGTGCTTTTCTTTTCCTTTTTCATCCATTTTATTATCGATTTATTAAGTTCCCTGGCCGGATTGTATCCCCTGGCCTTTAAACGCTGCGTCATAGCGGCGACTTCTATTATCACGCTCAGGTTCCTGCCCGGCTTCACCGGCAGGATTATTTTCGGCACTTTGACTCCGAGGATATCCTCCTGGACCTCCTCGATACCAAGTCGCTCGTAATCTTTTCCCTTTTCCCACTCCTCAAGATGCATGACAAGCTCGACTTTTTGCTCGTCGCGCACCGCACCGACGCCGAAAAGGTTCCTTATGTCTATTATACCGACCCCCCTGATCTCCATGTGGTGCTGTATGATCGAGAGCCCTTTTCCTTCCAGCGCGTCCTCCGAGAGCTTTGTCACTTCAACCAGGTCGTCCGCCACGAGCCTGTGGCCCCTCTTTATCAGTTCGAGGGAAATTTCGCTCTTTCCTATGCCGCTCTTTCCTATTATAAGCACGCCGATGCCGTAAACATCGACGAACGTGCCGTGCATGGTTATTTTAGGCGCTATTTTTTTATCGAGATATGTCACGATCGAGCTTATGAGCTTTGTGGTGAATACGGAAGACATCATGATGGGGATGCGGTGCCTGCGGGCGATCGACAGGAAATTGTACGGCACGGGAAGATTCCTGGAAATAATCGCGCAGCAGATGTTGGCGGCAAAGAGCCTTTCGATGACCCTGTTCGCCTTTTCCCTGCCAAGGTTCTTCAGGTAGGCAAACTCGGTCTTTCCGAATATCTGGATGCGTTCATACGGGAAATAATCAAAAAAGCCGGCAAGGGCAAGCCCGGGCCTGTTTATATCGGACACGATTATTTTTTTCTTGGATAAATATTCACCGCCCGTAAGGACGCGCAGGTGAAGCTTTGACTTGTTATCGGAGAAAAATTCTTTAACGGTGATAAAGTTCATCCGGAAATCTCCTAAAAGGCTGCCCGGATATTTTTTGGGGCCCGCCGGTTCACTGCTTTGTCTTTTCTTCTTCTTCGATTGTTTGAACCACGGTTGCCTTGTCTTTCGCCTCGAGTATTTTCCGCCTGTAATATTTGTTCTTCAGGAAATTCGAAACCCTTGCCAGCGCCTTGAGCATAAGGCCCGCGGCCCCTTCAGGCGCAAGAAGCAGGAAAAATATGTTCACGGGTTCCCCGTCAAGCGCGTCAAAATCCACCCCTTCTTTCGATACTCCGAATGCCGCGACAAGATCTTTTACGCCCTTTGTCTTGCTGTGCGGGATTGCTATGCCCTGCCCGACTCCCGTGGAGCCGAGTTCTTCCCTTTCCATCAGCGAATCAATCGTGGCTTTCTTGTCCAGTATTACGCTCTTTTTTGCCAGCATTTCAACAAGTTCTTCAATTACTTCTTTTTTTGTCTTGGCCGTTATATTCAGCTCTATGCTCTCTTTTTCAAGAAAATCCAGGATCCTCATAATGAATCGTCACCTCTATTTTTTAGTATTTTGAGATCGTTAATCCGTATTTTCCGTCTTTTCTTTTCCTTAACAGGCATACCTTGTTGAAATCAACGTTAAAAAACATCATGATCTGTTCCTTTGCGATCGACAGTTCTTCCATTGCCTCTTCCGTATTCATGGGTTTTAAGGCCTGAATGTCCTCTTCCTCGACTATCTCGTTGTATTTCTCCCCCTTGACGTTTGTAACCGGGCCCATATTGGCCAGAATATTTATCCTTTTGTCCTTCTTCTTTTCACTGCGGTCAAGCTTGTCCTTTAATTTTTTTATCTGGGACAAAAGCTTGTCCTCGATCATGTCTATCGAGGAGTAGAGGTCCTTTGTCTCGACTTTGGCCGAAAATTTGTGCCATTTTGATGTCAGATTAGCTTCGGCGAGCTGCCTGTATTTTTGGACTTCCAGAATGATGTGCAATTCCCCGTGTTCCTTAAAATCAAAATATTCCTCGATTTTTTTGAGTTTTTTGACCGCATACTGTTTTATGGCCTTTGTGAGGGTTACATGCCTTCCGGTTATGTTGATCTCCAAGTCGAACCTCCTGAAGTTATTAAAAGCGCAAAAACACGCTTTTGTATATATAACAGTTATACCACCAACCTTATAAAAATACCATATTATAAAACTTATGTCAATTAAGGAGTTTAACCCCTATTTTTTCCTCATATTTGCGGGTAAAAGTCCGAGCTGTTCCCTGTATTTCGTAACGGTCCTGCGCGCGACGGGAATTCCCTGCTCCTTGAGTATCTTCTCGATATCCGTGTCGGTAAGCGGATTCTTTATGTCTTCGGCCCCTATGAGATTGAGCATTTTGTCCCTTATGACGGCATTGGCCATCTGCCCCCCGCCGTTGCTGGTTTCAATGCCGGCCATAAAAAATTTCTTCATCGGATAAACGCCCGTTGGCAATTGTATATATTTTTTAGAAACTATCCTCGATACGGTTGATTCCGATATGCCGGTTTCCTGGGCTATTTCCCTGTAAGTCAGCGGTTTTAATCCGGCTTCCTCGTTCTTAAGGAAACCTTCCTGATATGTTATTATCTTTTTTATCACGTTTTCTATGGTCTTATTGCGCTCTTCCAGCGCCTTCAGGAGCTCTTTTACCCTGTTCTCATAAGCCCTTATAAAATCCCTGGTCTCCTTTTTTTCCTTGTACATGTTCAAATACTTGCGGTTTATCTTTACCTCCGGGAAATTCGAAGGCACATGCACCTTGTAGGAGCCGTCCTCTTCCGTGACAACGATGTCCGGCACCACATATTCGTTGGTCCCCTTCGCAAAATCAACCGCGGGGAAAGGCGAAAGTTCTTTGATGACTTCTTCGGCTTTTTTTATATCGTCTTCCTTTACCTTGAATACGGAGGCGAGTTTTGAATAGTTCTGCTTAGAGAGCAGGGCGAATTCCTTTTCAACTATTTTATAGGCAAGAGTGTCTTTCTGCCCGCGCAATTTCAGCTGTATGAGCAGGCATTCCCTTGCATCGGTTGCTCCGACTCCAGCCGGCTCGAATGATTTCAGTATCTCGAGGGCCTTTAACAGCGCCTCTTTGCTTATAGCCGTTTCGGAGGATATTTCATCCAGATCTTTTGTAAGGAACCCCTTTTCATCCAGGCTCGATATCAGAGACACCACCGACAGGTATGCCTCATCATTGAGCCCTGCGGCATTTGCCTGCCTGGTAAGTTCATCACCAAGGTCGGGTTTCTCCTCGTAACTCATGGAGTTGTACTTATAATCCTCAAATTTACCCATTTCTGGATTATATTCCGCAGGGGCGCTCCTATTGTCGTATTCGGCTTCAAAAAGATTTTCATAGCTGCCGCTGTCAAGCTCGTCCAGGTGCGTCTCTTCCGTCCCTCGGCTCAAGTCTTCCGTCTTCTCGGCCTTTTCCGCGGACTCGGAACGGACGATGGACTCGTCGTCATCCTCTATAAAGTCCTCAAGCACGGGATTCTCGGAAAGTTCTTTGTTGAGTATGTCCCTGAGCTCAAGGTGCGTGGCCTGCAGGACGTCGAGCCTTAAGCGCATTTCCGGTGTAAGTTTTAACCCGAGTTCCTGTTTTAATCCCTGGGATAAGTTTAATTTATTGGAATATTCCATTATGAACCGCCTTTGTGTTTTACATATTGATACTATACGATTAAAAGCGGCTTGTCAAGGTCTTTGCCCGGAAGGTTAAAACGGGCAAAAAAAAAGCCGCGGTTTTAACCGCGGCTTTTTTTCATGACAATTATATAAGCTTGTCGGGCGTTACAAAATCACCCTTTGAAGCTTTTAACGCAAGGAACCTTTCTTTTTCTTCCTTGAGCACCTCTACGATTACCCTGGGGGCTCCGTGTATCCTTGTAGTATAAACTTCCATTATCCTCTCTATCTTCGCGATGTTCTGCGGGATCCTGATGAGGAACTGCGCGTTGTAATCTTCGAGGGTATACTGCTTTTTCATTACTTTCTTAAAAAGCCTCCTCAGGTCCTCGTACTTCGGGATAAAGCCTCCCGGAGACCTTATGGCGCCTATCTCATTGTGCGCCCTTAATTCCATCCATTTCAGCCATATCCTTTTGTCCTTGACGCC
>Ga0181520_10009471_pt1 | contig 13438 bp, 11 predicted proteins | sample PEATcosm2014_Bin_29_FD_132451 | JGI IMG/M metagenome (GOLD analysis project Ga0181520, IMG submission 132451) | Peatland microbial communities from MTU Mesocosm Facility, Houghton, MI, USA - PEATcosm2014_Bin02_30_metaG | ecosystem: Environmental > Terrestrial > Soil > Wetlands > Peat | place...
GACGTGGACGGGTGGGTTTATGTCGCGGATCGGGAAAATCATCGTGTGCAGGTTTTCGACCGGAACGGCCGGTTCGAGACGCAGTGGAACAACCTTCACCGGCCCTGCGGGATGTACATGCGGGGGGAACGCGGCGCGCTCTGCTACATCGCGGAAGCCGGGACGGGGCTTGCGATCAACCGACAGATGCCGAACATCGGGCCGCGCGTGTGTGTCCTGACGCTTGAGGGCAAGCAGTTGGCGCAACTCGGCTTCCGGTCGCCGGGGCAGGGGCTTGACCAGTTCGTGTCGGTGCATGGCATCGCTGCCGATTCACAAGGCGACATCTACGTGGGCGAGACGGCGAACCACAGTTGGCCGTCGCTGTTTCCCGGGCAGCCCGTCCCCACGGGTCTGCGCACCTTCCGCAAGCTGGCCAAGGTGGCGATCTGAGCCGAGGGCGTGACACCCGTGCATGGCAACAAGGAAACCAGATGATGCATGAGATTGAAAAGAACTTTACCAAGGCGAAGCTGCGGGCCAACGAGCTGGTGCTGTGCATGGCGGTCAATCAGATGCGCACACCCAATGTCGGCATGATCGCGGCGAGCGCCGGCTTCGATGCGATTTACGTCGACCTCGAGCACAACCCGACCGACCTGCAGACCACTGCGGCCATCTGCATCGGCGCGCTGGCGGCGGACGTCACGCCGATCGTGCGCATCGCCTCCTGCGAGCCGCAGGACGTCAGCCGCGTGCTCGATCTCGGGGCGCAGGGCGTCATGGTGGCGCATGTGAATACTGCCGAGGAGGCCCGCACCATCGTCGATGCGGCGCTGTTCAAGCCGCTCGGCCGCCGCTCGGCCTCCGGCACTCTGCCCTCGCTGGGCTACCGCCCGATGTCGCAGGGCGCGATCAATCGGCTGGTCAACCAGGAGACCCTGGTGATCCCCATCATCGAGACGGAAGAGGGCCTGGCGAACGTGGAGGCGATCGCCGCGGTGGATGGGATCGATACACTGCATATCGGCGCCAACGACCTCAGCGTGGAGATGGGGCTGCCCGGCCAGATCAAACATCCGCGCATGCGCGATGCCTATGCCAGGGTGGCGGCGGCGGCGCGGGCGCATGGTCGGTCGATGGGCGTCGGCGGGGCGCGCAACGATCCGGAACTACAGGCCGAGCTCTTGAAGCTGGGCGTGCGTTATCTTACCTGCGGGGCCGATGTCAGCTACGTCATCGACGGGGGCCGGGCCGACTGCGCCGCCATCCGTGCCATGCCGCTGCGTTGAACCGCGCGTCATCGACACGAACTCGGGCATTCAGGAGGACCGCAAGCTTGCCCGCGACGAAGGGGTGGTGTCGACGACGGTGCGACTGCCCGTCACTTCCTGATTTTGGCGAGTGCCGTCTTGAACCCACCTTGCAGGACTTCGACGTCGCTGGAATAGGCCAGCAGCAGCGCACCGGCATCTTTCCATTGCCGGGCCTGTTCGGCGCTGGAGACCAGCATGGCGCAGGTCTTGCCATATTTTCTCGCGGCCTCGAGGATCTGGTTTCTCTTTTCGTCCAACACGCGCGCCTGATCCGGTGTCCCCAGCACGCCCAGATCCTGTGCAAGGTCCGCCGGGCCGAGCGTGAGCGCATCGATGCCGTCCATGGCCGCGATCTCGTCGAGATAGTCGAAGGCGCCGCCGGTCTCCAGCATCACCGTCACAAACACCTGCCGGTTGGCGAAGGCGCGGCACTCCGAATCCGTACTGGCCGTTTCGAAGTCCGTGCCCGGGCCGCGTCCACCATTGCCGCGCAAGCCCATCGGCGCGTAACGGGAGGCCGCGACAATCTCCGCGGCCTGCCGTGCCGTCTCGACCTGGGGACAATGCAGATTCCAAACGCCGAGATCGAGCAGGCGGGTGATCCATTCCCGGTTCGCCACGGGCGGACGTACGGCGATCGGAAAATCCAGCGCGCGGGCCATCACCGCCATGTCGGCGATGGTTTCAATCGACGGACCGGAATGCTCCATGTCCACCCGCGCGAAATCCAGCCCGGCGGCCTTCAGCAAGGGCAGGATCGCGGGATTCCGAACCAGGTTGACCCAGGTTCCGATCTGCAGTTCGCCGCGCTCGATGCCTGCCCGCATCGCATTTGCATGCATCCGCTTCATCCTCATCCAGGGTTCCGCGTTGTTCGCCTTTGGCGGGGCGCCCTACGTCGTCCCGGCCAGCAGCCCTTCGGTCGTCAGCTCCGACATCATGGGACGCTCGGCGTCGATCAGGAAGAGCCAGATCATCGCGCCGGCGATGAGCACGGCCGCCTGGATTATGATGGCGCGATCCAGTGGCCATTCTGGCTCAATGTCCCGAACACCATGGGCGAAAATGTGCCGGCAATGCTCGCCCCCAGGTTCATCAGACTCGACACGGTGCCGGAGTAGGCGCCGCCGACATCCATCGTCACCGCCCAACTGGGGGCGTTCAGGAATTCCATGAAGAACAGTGATACCGACATACAGACCACGGCCAGGCCCGCGCTGCCGACCATGCCAGCCGGAATGATAAACAGCGCGGCGCCAAGCATGCCAGGAACGGCCACCATCCTGCGGCTGTAATTGAGCCGCCCGGTGCGCCGCAGCATGCGATCGCCGAATAACCCGCCGACGACATCGCCCGCCATGCCGGCGAGCAGCGGCAAGGAGGCCACGATACCCATCTGCGCCATCGAGAGATGGCGGTATTGCACCAGATAGCTGGGCAACCAAGCGATGTAGAAATAGCCGCTGTAGGCGTAGCAGGCGAACCCCAGAGCGATGAACAGCATGTTCGGTGACCGCAGGATCACGCGCCAGGGCACCTGCCGGCGACGCGAGGGCAGGGATGTCGCGCCTCGCAATACCGCCAGTTCGTCGGCGCCGATGTACGGATGCTCGGTCGGCGAATCGCGATAGACACGGGCGAACACCAGCGCCCAGATCAGGCCGACGAACCCGCACGCATAGAATACCCAATGCCAGCCGAAGGAAAGTGTCAGCCACACCGCCAGCGGCGGCACGATCGCGGCACCGAGACGGGCGCAGCCATGGGTGATGCCGCTGATGGAACCGCGCTCCGAGGGGAGGAACCACGGCTGCATGACGCGCGTCGTGATCGGAAACGTCCCGCTGGCACCCAGGCCGGTAATGAAACGCAGGCCGAACAGCGTGAGGAAGCCGGTGCCGAAGCCGGTGAGCACGGTCGTGAGGGACCAGAACGGCACCAGGATGCCGATGACGCGCCGCGGCCCGAAGTGGTCCGACAACCATCCCGACGGAATCTGCCCCAGCGTGTAGGCCAGGACGAAGCCGCTGAAGATCAGCCCCATCTGCGAATTGTCGAGTCCGAACTCCTTGCTGATCGCCGGGGCCGCGACCGATATGTTCGCCTTCTCGAGATAGACGATCATGTAGAGCAGCGCGACTAGTATCAGAATAGTCCAACGCACCGGGTTGGCGCGAACCTGGAACAGACTGCTTGCCGTCGTTGCCGTCATTGAGCCGCTGGATCGTGAAACCATCACATACGTCGCCTGACGGCTGATACCGCGTGCCAGGGCCCTCGGGCGAGGGCAGGGGCGCCACCCCCGGAGAGAGTCACAACCGCGCATGCCACACCGGGTTGCCGTCGTGCCAGACCTTCCATGGCGTCATCTCCCGTGTCGAGGGCAGTCCGAGAATACAGCTTTTCGCGTGGCTGGGGTCAATCCCGGCGACCGGCCCCATGGAGAAGGACACAAGTCCGGCACTCAGACCCGCGCCAATACATCGTCGCGGAAATGCTTCATCCGGATCAGCACCTCCTCCGCGGTCGACCCGGCAAAACCGAAATCGACGTGGCCGATGCCCATGGCAAGGAAGTCCCGAAGATCCGCTGCGAGGTCGGCCGCGCTGCCGGAGAACAGACGCCGCTCGCCGTCGCCCGCTTTTGGCGCAAGTTCCTCGCCGTATCTGGCACAGCGATAGGCGAGCACGACGCTCGCCGGGTCACGTCCGGCCTCGGTGATCAGCTTGCGCAGTCGCTCGATGGCGGCACGATAGCGCGCCAGGCTGTCGAGCGGATGCGCGGGATTGGTGCCGATTGGATACCAGCCGTCACCCAACCGCGCGGTGCGGCGCAGCGCCGGCCCACTTTCGCCGCCCACCCAAATCGGGGGGTGCGGCGTTTGCACCGGTTTGGGCGCGAACACGATGTCGCTGAACCGGACGTGCGGCCCGGCGAAGTGCGGGTCGTCCTTGGTCCAGAGTTCGCGGAACGCCTGCAGATACTCGTCCGTGACCGCGCCACGCTCGGCGAAAGGGGGAGCGTCAATGGCTTCGAACTCCTCCTTCAGCCAACCCGCGCCGATCCCCACGGTCAGCCGCCCCCCGGACAGCACATCGATCGTCGCGAGGATTTTCGCCGTCAACACCGCCGGCCGGTGCGGCACCACCATCACCGACGTCACCAGGCGGATGCGCGAGGTCTTCGCAGCGACGAAGGCGATTTCGGTCAACTGTTCGTGCCGGCCGCCACGCGAGCCTTGCGGAAACTCGCCCGTCTCGGAATAAGGATACCTGGCCTGGATATCGGTCGGGATAACGACGTGATCACTGAAGGTGACGGAGTCGAAGCCCATTGCCTCGCCCTCGACGACGATCCGCGTCAACGCATCCGGCGCCGCCAAGGGTCCCCCGGTCGGCGCATTGAAGCCAATGTGCATCTCGTCTCCCCTCGATTGCATGGTGCGACACGATATCACATCATGCGGGTCCATCGCGACGCAAGACCATGCCAGCCAGCGCCGGAGGATGACAGGGCAATGACCGAAACAAAGGATACCGCACTGTCACAGTGGCTTCAACGGGCGCCGCTGGCCGAGTTGATCACGGCCGCCGGGCGCTTACGCGACGATGGCCACGGCCGCCACATGTCGTACTCGCGGAAGGTGTTCATTCCGCTGACCCGTTTATGTCGCGATGTGTGCCACTACTGCACCTTCGCCCAGCGGCCGCGTGCCGGGCGGGCGGCCTATCTTCTCCCGGAGGATGTTTTGGCGATCGCGCGCGCCGGGGCGACGTCCGGCTGCACGGAGGCGCTGTTCACCCTCGGCGATAAGCCGGAGCTGCGGTATCCCGCCGCGCGGGACGCGCTTGACGCGCTCGGGCACGAGACCACGATCGGCTACCTGCAAGCCATGTGCGCGCTGGTGCTGCGCGAGACCGGGTTGCTGGCGCACGTCAACCCGGGCGTGATGACACGGGCGGAAATCGCCGGCCTGCGCACGGTGTCGGCCAGCCAGGGCATCATGCTGGAATCGATCAGCGCGCGGCTGTGCGAGCCGGGCCAGGTGCATCATGGCTCACCCGATAAACGGCCGGGCGCGCGCCTCGACACGCTGCGGCTGGCCGGCGAATTGCAGGTGCCATTCACGACCGGCATTCTGATCGGCATCGGCGAGACCCGCGCCGAGCGGCTGGATGCGTTGCGCGCCATTGGCGATCTTCATGCCCGTTATGGCCATGTTCAGGAAGTCATTGTCCAGAATTTTCGTGCCAAGCCCGGCACCAAACGCGCCGGCGCCGCCGAGCCGGATCTCGACGATCAGCTCTGGAGCATCGCTGCCGCACGCCTCATCCTCGGGCCGGCGATGAATATCCAGGCGCCACCCAATCTCTCGCCAGGCGTGTATCCGCGGTTGATCGCGGCCGGCATCAACGATTGGGGCGGTGTCTCCCCTGTGACGCCGGACCACGTCAATCCGGAAGCGCCGTGGCCCGCGATTGCCGAATTGGCGCAACGCACTGCCGCGGCCGGCAAGCTGCTAGTGAACCGCCTGCCGGTCTATCCGTCCTACGCACAAGCCCCGACAACCTGGCTGGCGCCGGAGATCGCCACGCAGGTGCGTCGGATGAGCGACGCCGAGGGTTTCGCGCGCGACGATGACTGGGCACCCGGCTCGCTGATGGCTCCGCCCGCACCAGCTATCCTGGCGCGCTCGGTTGATCCGGCCATCGTGGAAATCATCGGCAAGGCCGTGGCCGGCAACCGGCTCGACGACCCGGAAATCGTGCGGCTGTTCGCGGCGCGCGATGCCGACTGCCAGCGCGTCGTCACCGCGGCCGACGAGCTGCGCCGGGCAGTCAGCGGCGAGACGGTGCGCTACGTGGTCAACCGCAATATCAATTACACCAACATCTGCTATTTTCGTTGCCAGTTCTGCGCTTTTTCCAAGGGCAAGACCCAGGAGTCGCTGCGGGGCAAACCCTATGATCTGGCGCTGGAAGAAGTCGTGCGCCGCGCCATCGAGGCGTGGCAGCGGGGCGCCACCGAAGTATGCCTGCAGGGCGGCATCCATCCCGACTACACCGGCGAGACCTATCTCGGCATCTGCCGAGCCCTCAAGGCGGCGATCCCGGACATCCACATCCACGCCTTTTCGCCGCTGGAGGTCACTCAGGGCGCCGCCACGCTCGGAATCTCCGTGCGGTCTTTTCTGGCGGCGCTGCAGGCGGCGGGCCTGGGCACATTGCCGGGCACCGCGGCCGAAATCCTGGACGACGAAGTGCGCGCCACGATCTGTCCAGACAAGATCAATACGGCACAGTGGCTCGATGTCGCGCGTGCGGCGCATGGTCTCGGACTGCGCACGACGGCGACGATTATGTACGGGCATGTCGAGCGTCCGCCGTCCTGGGCGCGGCATCTGCTGGCGCTGCGCGACCTGCAGACGGAGACTGGCGGTTTCACGGAGTTCGTGCCCTTGCCATTCGTGCATATGGAGGCGCCGATGTATCTGCGCGGAGCCTCCCGCCGCGGGCCAACCTTTCGCGAGGCGGTGCTGATGCATGCCGTGGCGCGCCTGGCGCTGCATCCGTGGATCACCAACATCCAGACCTCCTGGGTGAAGATGGGACCCCAGGGGGCGGCGGCGTGCCTGAATGCGGGCGCCAACGATCTCGGCGGCACCTTGATGAACGAGAGCATTTCCCGCTCGGCCGGCACCGAGCACGGCCAGGAATTTCCGCCCGAGGCCATGCAGCGGCTGATCCGTTCCCTCGGGCGCGTGCCGGAGCAACGAAGCACGCTCTACGCTCCGGTCCCGGCGGAGCGCCGCGCGGCGTCGCTGGGGGCCGCCGCGCTGGCTCCCATCGTACTGACCCCGCCACGGAAGAAGCTTGTGGCGGCTGATTAGGCCTTATGGGCTTTCGCGATCCGCGGCCATAAGGTCCTGGGCGATGCCGGATTGTTGCAGAAATGTCAGCGTCCGCGACGGCGCATGCGGCGATATCCGCAGGAAGGCAGCGAGGTCGGCGGGGTCGTCGATGTCCATCGCGATCCCGGGCTGACGGACGATAACCGGCTCTATCCCGCAGCGCCGCGCGGCGTCGAGGTGCGGGGTGAAGCTGTTGTCGCCGAAGCGCAGCGGCACCGCGTCGGGCGGAGAGCAGACGATGGCGTTGGACCCGAGATCGTCATGCGCCGGTACGATCGTGAAAGCCGGGGCGGGCCGATGCGCGGCGAGAACGGCGGTCACCTCGGCGACCGATATTCCCGGAACATCGCCGGGCAAGGTGATCATCCCCGGCCGGCCTTCCCGGGCCAATATGCGGGCGGCGGCGCTGACTGCTCCGGTGTGCCCCTCACGCGCGCCGTCGGTCACGACACGCGCGCCGTAGCGCCGGGCCAGGGACGTTGCGAGCGGGTCCACCGTGACCACCAGGATGCCGGCAAGCCGCGGGACCGCCGCCAGGGCATCGAGCACATCCTCGATCATGGCCGCTGCCAGCGCCTGACGTTGCCCGGGCGCCAGGCGAGGCGCCAGCCGCTGCTTGGCGCCCGCCAGCGCCTTGACCGGGACGACCGCCCAGATGCCGCTCATGCCGCCGGATTCCGGCGCCGCGCGCAGGGAATGGCATCCGCCGCGTCAAGCACCACGCGCGCCAATGCCTCGCGCTCGGCGAGGCTGGTCATCAGCGTGGGGGCGAGGGTCACCCGCGGGGTCAGGCCAACCGCCTCTCCGGCATCCCCGATATCGATGATGTAGCCATCAAGCAGGCTGCCATACCATTGCGCGACCGCCGCCGCGCCTGGTGCGATCCCGAGTTCGGTCATCATCTTGGCCGTCGGCCCCTTGACCGCGCGGCCGCCGATGACGGGGGACACCGCGACAACGGGCGCCGGGCACGCGGCGAGGGCCTGTCGCATCCCCGCTACCGCCAGGATCGGCTCGATGCTGATGAACGGGTTAGATGGACAGATGATCACCGCGCGCAGCCGCTCGCTGCGCAACGCAGCCAGAACATCGGGCTGCGGGCATGCGCTCTCCGCGCCGGCGAAAACGAGTTCGCTGATGACCGGGCGGCAGCGCAGGCGCACGAAGTAATCCTGGAAGTCCAGCCAGCCCTCGTCCGTGTTCAGCCGGGTGCGCACGGGGTCGTCGGTGGCCGGCAGCACACGCGGGCCAACCCCGAGCCGGCGGCAGAAATCGGCGGTGATTTCCGCGAGCGTCTCGCCCCGCCGCAGCCGATGGGTGCGCTCGACATGGACGGCCAGGTCGCGGTCGCCGAGCCGGAACCAGTCCTCGCCGCCAAGCGCGGCCAGCGTTTCCATGAACGACCAGGTCTCGTCGCGCCGTCCCCAGCCCAGTTGCGTGTTGTCCAGGCCGGCGAGCGTGTACATCAGGGTATCGATGTCGGGCGAAACATGCAGTCCCAGGTGCTCGAAGTCGTCACCGGTATTGGCGACGATGAGCAGGTTGTCAGCCCCCACGATCCGGCTCAGCCCGAGCGCGAGCTTGGCGCCGCCGATGCCGCCGGACAGGGCGACGACGCGGTCCCGTGTCATCGGAACAGATCTTCCTGGGCCGGGCGAACGATGCTGGCCGCTGTCGACTCAGGGGCGGACCAGCGCAATCCGCGGACGCGAACCACCGGCCGCGCCTCGTCCGCCTGGCCCATCAGCAGCGACGCCGCCGCGGCGATCTCGTCGGCAAAGCCGATGATGCTGACTTCGAGCGTGCGGCCGAACAGGTCCGGCCGTCCGCGCAGATCGACCAGCGCCGGCAGCCCCGCCGCCCCGATGGCGACCCCGGCGGTGCCACGCCGCCAGGGCCGGCCAAAGCTGTCGTTGATGATCACCGCGACCTCGACGCCCGTCAGCACGGCCAGCCGGCGCCGCAGTTCCGCGGCACTCCGGTCGGGATTCTCGGGCAGCAGCAACACGCGGTGGGTGCCATCCGGAGGCGCCACGTTGGAGTGATCCACGCCGCCGTTTGCCATGATGAAGCCGAGCCTGTGCTCGACGATCAGCAACCCGGGCCGCTGGCGCACGACGCGAACCGACTCCGACAGGATGACCTCCACCAGCCGCGGGTCCTTGCCGATATCAGCGGCGAGTTCCATGGCCCGCGGCGAAGGCACGATGGTCGCGAGGTCGACCATGCGCCCTTCGGCCTTCGACACGATTTTTTGCGCCACGACGATCACGTCCCCGGCGCACAACGTCATGCCGTTCGGCTCGAGGGAGGCCGCCACCAGCCCGGCCAGGTCGTCGCCTGCCCGCACCATCGGCAAGCCATGAACGGCGATGATCTGCAGAGCCGTCATGCATCCGCTCGATTTTCGTCGGGTGTGCCAAACCGCCGGCGCAGGCGGGGCAGCACGTGCTCGGCGTACAGCCGGAGGAACCGTTTCTGGTCCGGTCCCGGGGCATGGAACACCAGGTGCGTGAAGCCCAGATCTACGTAATATCCGATCCGCTCGACATGCTCGTCGGCATCGGTCGAGACGATCCAGCGGCTGGCCGCCCGCTCCGCCGACAGGCCGGCGGCAAGGCGCTCCATCGCATCCGGCGTTTCGACGGAAATCCTCTCCTCCGGTGTCAAGGCGAGAACCGCCCAATGCCTGGTGTCCTGCACGGCGCGGTCCCTGTCCGTATCGAACGACACCTTGACCTCGATCATCCGGGTGTAGTCGCGCGATTTCGGGCCAGCCAGGCTTAGCCCTTCCACGACTTTCGGCAACACCGTCTCGGTGTAGAGTTCCGCTGCCTTGCCGCTGGTGCAGATCAGGCCGTCGCCCATCCGGCCCGCATATTTCGCGATGAGCGCGCCCGCGGCGGCGATATAGATCAGCACCGGCGTCGCGGGCCGGTCATAGAGGGTGGCACTCCGCGTGCGGTAATACTGCCCTTCGAAGGTCACCCGTTCCTCGGTCCACAGGCGGCGCATCAGGGCCACGGCTTCACGCAGGCGTGCGAACCGCTCCTTGAAGTCGGGCCAGGTCATGCCCGTGGATGGCACCTAGTTGAGCGACTCCCCGGTGCCGATGCCGAGCACGACCCGATCGGGAAACATGACGCCGAGGGTGGCGAAGGCCTGTGCCACCACGGCGGGATGATACCGAAAGGTCGGGGTCAGCACGCTGGTGCCGATGGTGATCCGCGACGTTCTCGCTCCCAGGGCGCCCAGCCAGGCCAGCGAGAAGGGGGCGTGGCCATCATGATGCTTCCAGGGCTGAAAATGGTCGCTGATGAAGACCGAGTCGAAGCCCAACCCCTCCGCGAGGCAGGCGAATTCGAGCAACTCCAGGGGGCCGAATTGCTCAGCCGACGCCTTATATCCCAGTTTGAGCATGAGCCATCCTCCGACGCGGGCGCCGGAAGCGTAGCGCAAACAGTTGTCTGGGGCGACGGCCTGTTCTCGCATAGGATCGCGAGCACCCGGTCTGGTCCAGAAGGAGCGCGTCGATGGAACTCGGTATCACCTTGCCATTGATCGACATCGGTGGCGATCCGGCGACGATCCGCATCTTTGCGCAGGCGGCGGAAGCGGCCGGCTATGATCACCTTGCCGCCCCCGATCACGTTCTCGGGGTCAACGTTGCCAGCCGGCCGGATTGGGGAGACCGCAACACGTCGGCCGACCTGTTCCACGATCCGTTCGTCCTGTTCGGATTCTTGAGCGGCTGCACCACCAGGATCGGATTTTCGACCCAGGTGCTCATCCTGCCGCAGCGGCAGACCGTGTTGGTCGCGAAGCAGGCAGCCAGTCTCGACGTGTTGTGCGGGGGCCGGTTCCGGCTGGGGGTGGGAATTGGCTGGAACGAGGTGGAGTTCGTTGGCCTGAACGAGGACTTCCACAACCGTGGACGGCGCTCGGAGGAGCAGGTGCAGGTCATGCAGGCGCTCTGGGCCGAGCCGCATGTCAGCTTCAAAGGGCGCTGGCATGAGATCGATGACGCCGGCATCAATCCGTTGCCGACGCGCTGCCGCGTGCCGATCTGGTTCGGCGGGCATCACGATCTGACGCTCCGGCGGATCGCCAAATGGGGCGATGGCTGGATGATGCTGGCCTATCCCGCCGACGACAGCGCGAAGGCGGCGTTCGCCAGCTTGCGCGCCTATGCCGAACAGGAAGGCCGTGACCCCGCCAGCCTCGGCATCGAGGTCTGGGTGTCCACCGGGACCGGCGACGAGGCGACCTGGCGCGAGGAGTTCAACTTCTGGAAGAATGCCGGTGTCACTCACATCACGCTGAACAGCGCCTACCAGCGCAACCACCACCAACGCATCGCCTCGCGCTCATTGCAGGGCCATCTGGCCGCGCTCCATCGCTACCGCGATGCCGTCGGTGATCTGCTGTAGACGGACGTAATCGCGTTTAGCCCATTGTTTGCGTAGAGGTCGGCTCGATCTCGAAGATGACGCGCACTTCGCCGGGTTGGCTGAACGGGTATTTGTCTTTCCCAAGATATTTCTTCGCCAGCGCGTCTATGTGTGTGCTCGCGCCCTCTTCGATCACGCGTTCGACCCGGCCGCGGATCTGGATGTAGCGATAGGGATTATCAGGGTCCAAAATCGACAGCGCTACCCGTGCTCCTTCCTGCATATTGCGAGTCTTCACGCGTCCCCTGGCCGAGTTCACACGGATCTTCCCGTCCTTATAGTCGAACCAAACCGGCGTTACCTGTGGGGATCCATCGCGCATGACCGTGGCGAGGTTGGCGAAGGCCTTTTTCTGCTGGAGCAGGTCAAGATGATCGGCGGGAATTTCCACCATGGCTACCTCTTTTCATTGGGCGTCGGTCGTGGGGTCACTTTTCGCCGGCAAGCCGTCCGAACCCGAGTATCACGCCAACCGCGGCCCCTGAACAGTACAACGAAAGTTGGCTGCCAGCCCGTCGGTTGAGAATCCGCGCACGTTCACGCATCGATATTCCCCTTTCAGGGGCTGCCGTTGGACCGATTTGGCCATTATGGGTATCGGCGCGGGGCAGGGCCCCACCAGGACTTCAGCGGGGCCGGCGAATTCAAATCTTGGTGTTGCTTTGGTGCCGGTGTGCCGTCGGCGCGGCATGCGCGGAGAACGGCCCATCCGGCTATTGCACTTCGCTTTGTGTTAGTACAATAGGTCTATCGACCCGGGGCAGCGCATGGCCCGGAGGGTCCGAGGAAGGCATCCTGATGGCGGAGTCAACGGTTCTGCGGCTCCGCGCGAAACTCGGCAACAGATAGAAGTTCGCTGCCATCGTCAGGATCTTTCGCGAGCAACCGGCTCGCGCGACAGCGGCAGTTTGGTCTCACGCGCTCGATCGAGATGGCCGCGCAGGAAGGCGACAGCGTCGTCCCGGCGCCCCGCTTCCAGCAGGTCGAGAAGGCGCAGGTGATCCTTGCACTCCTGGACCAGCCGGGTGCGCTCCTTGTGGGCACGATACTCGATCAGGCGACGCACCCGGTTGACCCGCCGCAGCCCGTCCAGCAGGAAGGCGTTGCCGGATGCGGCGACGATGGTCTCGTGGAACTGGGCGCCGATCTGGAAAGTCTCGGCGCGGGAATAGAGCAGGATGCCGCCGGCCAGCATCGCCTCCTGCTGGGCACGGGCGCGGGCGAAGGCAGCCGCATCGACGGTGTAATCCGGCTCCATCAGCGCGGCCGGCTCGATCACCAGGCGGAAGCGGTAGCTCTGCTCGTAAGAGGCGGGCGAGTTGAGCATGGGTTGGAATTCCCAACCGCGGCCTGGAAGCCTGTCCAACCAACCCTCGCGCGTCATGCGCGCCAGCAGCCGCATCAGCCGTGCCCGCGTCACGCCATAGCGGCGCATCAGTTCGGTCTCGGTGAAACGGATATCCAGGCGCCCGGCGACCCGGTCCTCGGCGATCTCGAAATGCAGCGGGTCGTCGTCTTCCGGCGGCGCGGCGACGGGTGCGCCGTTGGCCAGACGCGCCGACGTCTGCTTCAGGAAGAAGCCGCGGTTCGGCTTGCACTCGACGATGTCCATCTCCTCGAGATGGCGCAGTGCCATGCGGACCGGGGTGCGGGAAACCCGGAACGCATCGGCCAGCGCCTGCTCGCGGAGGTGGCTGCCCACCGGCATGTCATGGAGCTTGGCGTATTCGATGATGTGCGCGGCAAGCCGTGCCGGCAGCTTTGGTGATCCAGCCCCATCC